>Ga0116231_10001838_pt1 | contig 44070 bp, 42 predicted proteins | sample S1TSphgellanicum_2_FD_89695 | JGI IMG/M metagenome (GOLD analysis project Ga0116231, IMG submission 89695) | Host-associated microbial communities from peat moss isolated from Minnesota, USA - S1T2_Fd - Sphagnum magellanicum MG | ecosystem: Host-associated > Plants > Peat moss > Unclassified... | reverse complement strand
GCCGCCGGGGTCTGCCTGTTCGAGACGCAGCGCCAGCGCAGCGCCCTGCGCCAGCGGATGCAGCCTTCCAGCCCCGATGCCGGCTGAGGCAGAGGCGCGTTTCCGGCGCCACGCAAGCCGAGGCTCGAACTTGCCCGACTCGCCGCATTCGGGATAGAATCGCGGGCTCAGTCCTTGCTGCACCGCCACTTTTGCTGGTGGAATGGTTGGTTGCCTGCGCGCGCGCCGATGCGGTTCCGGTGCGGGCCGCAGCAACCGTTTTCCATGCCATTCCCGTCGCCTCCCCGGGTATCTGCCCGGCCGGCGCCACGGCGGGCAGCTGATCCCGGCAGGGAAAACCACGAGGAGCTCGACCATGCGTCATTACGAAGTGTGTTTCATCGTTCATCCCGACCAGAGCGAACAGGTCCCGGCGATGATCGACCGCTACAAGACCCTGGTCACCTCCCAGGGTGGCAAGGTGCACCGGGTCGAGGATTGGGGGCGGCGCCAGCTGGCCTATCCGATCGACAAGCTGGTCAAGGCCCACTATGTGCTGTTCAACATCGAGTGCGGCAAGACCACGCTCGAGGAACTCGAGCACGGTTTCCGCTACAACGATGCCGTGCTGCGCCACCTCACCGTCGGCATGAAGAAGGCCGCCACCACGCCCAGCCCGATGATGAAGACCGTCGAGCGCGATGAGTCCCGCAAGACGGTGACCGAGCACGCGCCGGCCGCTGCGGCGCCGGCGCCTGCCGCGGCGGCACCGGCCACGGCGGCCTGAGGTTCCTGCGGGCCACCGCCGGGCCTCGTGCCGGCGCGGCGGCAGCCCAGGCCGATCCCGACAACGTGAATCGCGTCGACATGAACGCCATCCTGGTCGAACGCAGTGCGCTGCGTTTCACGCCGGCGGGTATCCCCGTGATCGAACTGCAACTCGAGCACGAATCCGAGGCCCTGGAGGCCGGCGTACGGCGCCGGCTCAAGTTCCCGTTCGCCGCGATCGCCATCGGCGATACGGCCAAGGGCCTGGCGGGCGAGCGCCTCGGCGACGCGCTGGCGCTGCACGGGTTCCTGGCGCCGCGCAGCCGGCGCAGCGTGCGCCTGCTGGTGCACGTGCTCGAGTACGCGCGCCTGGCCTGCGCTGGTGCCGGTGCATCGTAGGCATCCCATAGACACCCGGATGGAAGCCATCCGGAACACAGATCAACATACGGTTTGGACGGAGTAGCGACATGGCAACAGCCCGTAAGAGCAGCGGTAAAGGCAAGGCCGGATTCAAGGGGAAGGGCAAGCCCAACGGCCGGCGCTCGCAGCAGCAAAATGCCCTCTTCAAGCGCCGCAAGTTCTGCCGCTTCACGGCCGAGAAGGTCGAGTGGATCGACTACAAGGACGTCGAGGTCCTGCGCGATTTCATCCAGGACAACGGCCGCATCATCCCGGCGCGGCTCACCGGTACCAAGGCGCATTACCAGCGCCAGCTCGACACGGCGATCAAGCGCGCCCGCTTTCTCGCCTTGCTGCCGTACACCGATATCCACTGAGGCGACCGTCAACCGAAGCGCCGCGGTTCGATCCGTCGGCGTCCGGCAGGGCGGGGCGCAAGCGCCCCACCGCCGGGTGCGCCCCGATTGCTAGCAGACTCGTGCCAGGAATTCCCATGCAGATCATTCTTCTCGAAAAAGTCGTCAACCTGGGCCAGCTGGGCGAAGTCGTCCGCGTCAAGGATGGCTATGCGCGCAATTTCCTGATCCCCTCGGGCAAGGCCAAGCGGGCCACCGACTCGGCACTCAAGGAATTCGAGGCGCGCCGCGCCGACCTGGAGCGCCAGCATGCCGAGCGGCTGCAGGCTGCGCAGGCGCTGGGCGAGCGCCTCGCCGGACTCACGCTGCAGGTCACGGCCAAGTCCGGTGTCGATGGCCGCCTGTTCGGCTCGATCACCAACTTCGACGTCTCCGAGGCGCTGGGCAAGCAGGGTTTCGAGGTGCCCAAGGCCCAGGTGCGCCTGCCCCTGGGGCCGCTCAAGACCGTCGGCGACCACAAGATCTCGATCGCCCTGCACTCCGACGTGGTCGTCGAGATCACCGTCTCGGTGCTGGGCGAGCACGTCTGAGGGGCGCCTGCGCGGCGGCGCCGTGCGCGCACGGTGCCGGTCGCCCGCCCGGCCCGCAAGGGGCCGGGTAAGCTTGCTACGCCATACGGCCGAACCCACGGTGCGCAGGTTCGACGCTGTCTGGTCGATCCCATTGGTATAGTGGCCTCGAACCCGGGAGGGAAGCATGAATTCGCCGGTTGCGGACCCGCAGCTCGCGGCGGTGCGTACGCCGCCCCATTCGATCGAAGCCGAGCAGTCGGTCCTGGGCGGATTGCTGCTGGACAACTCCGCCTGGGACCGCATCGCCGACCGCCTGGTCGGCGAGGATTTCTACCGCCATGACCACCGGCTCATCTTCCAGCACATATCGCGCCTGATCGACCTCTCGCGTCCGGCCGACGCGATCACCGTCTACGAGGCCTTGCAGACCAGCGGCAAGGCGGCCGATGCCGGCGGCGTGGCGTACCTCAATTCGCTGGCCCAGAATACCCCGTCGGCCGCCAACATCCGCCGCTATGCCGAGATCGTGCGCGAGCGTGCGGTGCTGCGCCGCCTGATCAGCGTGGGCGAGGAGGTGGCCGCCGCGGCGCTCAACCCGCAGGGACGCGAGGCCAAGCAGATCCTCGACGAGGCCGAGTCCAAGGTCTTCCAGATCGCCGAGCAAGGCGCCCGCGACCGCGGCGGTTTCGTCAAGCTCGAGCCGCTGCTGACGCGCGTGGTCGAGCGCATCCAGGAGCTGTTCGAGCGCCCCAACCCGAGCGATGTCACCGGCGTGCCCAGCGGATTCACGGACCTCGATTCCAAGACGGCCGGGTTCCAGGAAGGCGATCTGATCATCATCGCCGGGCGCCCCTCGATGGGCAAGACCGCGCTGGCACTGAACATCGGCCAGCACGTGGCGATCGACCTGGGCATGCCGGTGGCCGTGTTCTCGATGGAGATGGGCGCCGAGCAGCTGGCGATGCGCCTGCTCGGCTCGGTAGGGCGCATCGACGCCCACCGCCTGCGCACCGGCCGCCTGACCGAGGAGGACTGGCCCAAGCTCACCGAGGCGATAGAGCGCATGCACGCCGCACCGCTGCACATCGACGAGACGCCGGCCCTGAACGCGCTAGAGCTGCGCGCCCGCGCGCGGCGCCTGGCGCGCGAGTACGGCAAGCTCGGGCTGATCGTGGTCGATTACCTGCAGCTGATGTCCGCCAGCTCGGCGGGCGAGAACCGCGCGACCGAGATCTCCGAGATTTCGCGCTCGCTCAAGGGGCTGGCCAAGGAGCTCAAGGTGCCGGTGATCGCCCTCTCGCAGCTCAATCGCACGGTCGAGCAGCGCACGGACAAGCGGCCGGTCATGTCGGACCTGCGCGAGTCGGGCGCCATCGAGCAGGATGCCGACGTCATCCTGTTCATCTACCGCGACGAGGTCTACAACCCCGACAGCCCGGACAAGGGTATCGCCGAGATCATCCTGGGCAAGCAGCGCAACGGGCCCATCGGCCGCGTCCAGCTGCGCTTCGGCGGCGAACACACGCGCTTCGACAACCTGGCGTTGTCGAGTTCCCCGTTCTGAGCATGGAACACGTGCAGCCCGGCGTGCAGGGAAGCGAGGACCTCCGCGCGGCGGCGCCGCCCGTCCCGGGCGCGCGCGAGCAGCGCTTCTGGCGCTCGCTGCTGGTGCGCCTGCGCCCGCGCGACCGGCGCTTCTATCCGCTGTTCAACCTGCACGCGCAACTGTGCACCGAGGCCGTCGCCGCGCTGTGCGAACTGCTCGAGGACCTGGGCGACCCGCGCGGCATGGTGCGGGAAATCGAGGCGATGGAAAAGCGCGCCGACGCCATCGTCGACGAGGTCCACGGCGCCGTGCGGCACAGCCTGTTCCCGCCGCACCCGCGCGCATCGATCGTCGACCTCATCAACCGGCTCGACGACATCCTCGACCTCACCGAGGACGCGGCCCAGACCATCCACCTGTATCACGTGACGGCGATCACGCCGGAGGCCGGCCGCCTCGCGCAGCTGGGCTACGAGGCCGTGCAGCGCATCGCGCAGGCGGTGGCCATGCTGGCGCAGCCGGAACGCGGCCAGGAGCTGCTGGCCCTGTGCGCGCAGATCGACGACCTCGAAGCGCAGGCCGATCACGTGCTGCGCGCGGCCATGTCAAAGCTGTTTCGCGACGAACCCGATGCGCGCGAGCTCATCAAGCTGCGCGCGGTCTACGAGGTGCTCGAGGAACTCACCGACGTGTGCAAGGACGTGGCCGCCGGCCTCGAGGCGATCGTCCTGGGCCATCTGGGCAGCTGAGCCGCCGGGCCGGACGGCGCATCAAGAGGCGGGGGCGCCGCAGCGCCCCCCGTACTGCGGGATCCGGGGGCACGCGGCCCCCGACCCGGCGCCATCCGCCTACCTTGCCGCCTTGGCCGCTTCGACCGCCTCGTGCAATTCGCGCTCGGTCTGGTGCAGCAGTTCCTCGGCCTTGGCGCCATGGCCGGCCATGTCGTAGTGGTTGGCCGCGCGGGCGCGTTCCATTTCATGGATCGCTTCCTGGACGTGCGTGTGGACCTTGTCCAGGTCGTGCCAGTCGCGCACCTTCTCCGCCATCACCACGCCGCTGGCAAAGGCCAGGCCCACTACCGCCGCGATCTGCAGGATCTTCTTCATGCCATCTCCCATTTTCGTGATTGATGAACGTCAAGCATCGGCTTGCGTGCGCGGCCCGTGCCGCCACCTCACCAACGTCCCGGTGCGCCGGCGCGTTGACCCCGGCACACGCCGGCGCTGCGGTCTTTCGTTTCGTTACAAATTACCGGACATCGATACATTGAACCGGTTGGCAATGGCGCGGCCATGCGCGAGCATCATGTCGACGTGTCCGGAGCGGTCAGCAAAGCCCGGACATCACGCAAGCCACCGGGGAAGAAAATCATGCGTCGAATCATCGCTGCCATCGCGCTGGCCGCTGCGGCCTGCGCCACCTTGACCGCCTGCGGCGACGACGACGGCTACTACGGCTACAACGGCTACGGCGGACCGCCGCCCGCGCTCACCAGCTACATCGGCACGACGGATGCCTTCGTCGCCTGGGCCGACGGCTACAGCGGCAACTTCGATTTCGCGCCGATCGGCAGCTACGCCGGCAAGCGCCAGGTGCTGCGCGGCACCGTCGATCCGGTGACCGGCGCCGATCTGGTCCAGCAGGCGGGCGTCGAGATCGCCAAGTTCAGCGACGGGCACGTCTACGCGCTCGATCTCACGACCTACGGCACGCCGGTACTGACCCAGGTCTCGAGCGAAGCCTCGGCCACCATCGACGACACCTGCTCGCTCAGCGGCACCGCGGTGGCCGGTGCCGATTCGGATTACCTGGGCGTGGACTTCGTCGCCGACCTCTACAACCCGACCGACTCCAGCTATTTCTATCGCCTGCCCGGGCCCGACGGCGTGTGCAACACCGCCGATGACGTCGTCCACCTCGTGCGGACCGGGATGCCGGCCAGCAACGCACCGATCACCGTGCCGGCGATGCCCACGGCAGCGGTCCATGACGCGCTGGGGGCGATCAGCGGCTTCGTGGTCAAGAGCGGCGCCAATCTCGTGCTGTACGACGCCAGCTTCGCCAATCCGGTCGTGCTGGGCAGCTTCCCGGCGACGATCGGCGTGGCGACCGTGCTGCCGCTCGGAACCACGCAGGGCTACCCCACTGGCCAGCTCTACGTGGTCGACGGCAATATCGTCTACGTGAACTACGCCACGCCGTCGATCTCGGCGACGCTCTTCGCCATACCCAACTGGACCCCGACCGACACGCAGGCCATCTTCGCGGCCTCGCCGACGACCCTGTACTTCGCGATCAACACGGCGGCGGCCGGATCGACCCCGGCATCGAGCGTCATCTACGCGATGCCCGCCGACGGCTCGGCCGCGCCCAGCGCCGTCGTCAGCCAGGCCGGGGTCGTGACGCAGATGCAGTATCCGGTGCAGTCGTCGAGCCTGATCTATTCGACGGTCAGCAGCGGCGTCTACACGCTGTCGGCGCTGCCTGCCGGCACGACGACGCCGGCGACGCTGGCCACCAGTGCCCAGAACGGCGGCAGCTTCACCGCCACCGCGCAGGCCGTCTACTACACGACGTGGAACCAGGTCACCAACGCCACGGCACTGACCATCACGCGCACCGGTACCCAATCGGGCATCGTCGGCGTGGCCGGCAACGTCATCCAGGCGCCGCTGGCCAACTCGACCTTCGCCAGCGGCGGGGAGGACCTGCCCTGGCCGCTGGTCAGCCCCTCGGCGATCACGCCCGGCTCGGTGGTCACGCAGACGCCGCTGGAGACGGTGTTCGAGGTACAGGGACTCACGCCGGTGACGCTCACGAACCCGGCCAACGGCTACACGTACACGATCGACGGCGTCAGCGGCGGCACGGTGCTGGCCATCGACACGGCGTCCAACCAGGTCGTGGCCAACATCGGCACGGTGCCCAGGGGAACCGCGACCTTCCTGCAGGCGGGCTTCCGCGCTGGCGATCACACCGGCTTCATCGACGCCAGCAACATCCTGTCGACCCAGGACCCGGCCACCCGCGACATCTACCTGATCAACTCGTACCTGCCCAACAGCCTCGAACGGGTGACCGGCAACTTATAGCCGGGGCCAGGAGTGTGCGCGGCAGGCGGTTTGTCTGCCGCGCCGCGGGAGACGGGGAACTGCGCTTATGCCGCGCAGACTCCTAGAGCGCCTCGGCCGCGTAGTCGGCAAGGCGCGAACGCTCGCCGCGCTGCAGGGTCACGTGGCCGGCGTGCGGCCAGCCCTTGAAGCGGTCGACCACGTACGTGAGCCCCGAGCTGCCCTCGGTCAGGTACGGGGTGTCGATCTGCGCGATGTTGCCCAGGCAGATCACCTTGGTGCCCGCGCCCGCGCGGGTGACCAGGGTCTTCATCTGCTTGGGCGTGAGGTTCTGCGCCTCGTCGATGATCAGGAACTTGTTGACGAAGGTGCGCCCGCGCATGAAGCTCATCGACTTGATGCGGATGCGCGTCCGGATCAAATCGTTGGTGGCGGCGCGGCCCCATTCCCCGCCGGACTCGTCGCTGCGGTTGAGCACCTCGAGGTTGTCCTCCAGCGCGCCCATCCAGGGCGCCATCTTCTCCTCCTCGGTTCCCGGCAGGAAGCCGATGTCCTCGCCCACCGGCACCGTGGCGCGGGTGAAGATGATCTCGGAGAAGCGCTTGGCCTCGAAGGTCTGGGCCAGGCCGGCCGCCAGCGCCAGCAGCGTCTTGCCGGTACCGGCCTGCCCGATCAGCGAAACGAAATCGCATTCGGGATCGCACAGCAGGTTCAGCGCGAAGCTCTGCTCGCGGTTGCGGGCGGTCACGCCCCAGACCGCATTCTTGGCGTGGAGGTAGTCGCGCAGCACCCGCAGCACGGCCGTCTTGCCGCGGATCTCCCGGACCTGGGCGTAAAAGGGGGTGCCGTCCTCGAGGTAGACGAACTGGTTGACGATCAGGTCGGCCACGACCGGCCCGTTGATCCGGTAGTAGGTCACGCCGGCCTGCTGCCAGGACTCCATGCCCTTGCCGTTGCGTTCCCAGAAGTTGGCCGGCAGGACCTGCACGCCCGTGTAGAGGATGTCGGTGTCCTCGAGCACCTTGTCGTTGAAGTAGTCCTCGGCGGAGAGTTCGAGCGCGCGCGCCTTGACGCGCATGTTGATGTCCTTGGACACCAGTACGACGTCCCGGTCGGGGTGGATCTCCTTGAGCGCACGCACGACGCTCAGGATGTGGTTGTCCGCCTTGCCCACCGGCAGGCTCGCGGGCAGGGCGGCGCCTATGGCCTGCGTCTGCAGGAACAGGCGCCCGGTGGCATCGACGTTGCCCAGGGCCGAGAGGGCGATGCCGTCCTCGATCGGCGCCTTGGACGAAGCCACCAGCGCGTCGAGCGAGCGGCTGGCCTGGCGCGCGTTGCGCGCGACCTCGGACATGCCCTTCTTGTGTCCGTCGAGTTCCTCCAGCGTCATCATCGGCAGGAACAGGTCATGCTCCTCGAAGCGGAACAGGCTCGTCGGATCGTGCATCAGCACGTTGGTGTCGAGCACGAACAGGCGCCGGCGGGCGTCCGGGGCGCGCGCCTTGCGGCGCGCGGCCGGTGGCGCCGCGGGGCGGGTCTCCACCAGGACCAGGCGCTGGTCGGTGGCGCGCGCCTCCGGCGCCCGGGCTTCCGGGACGCGCAGCTCCGTGCCGCCGGCGGCCTTGCGTGTCACCGGCAGTTCGGCGACCGGGCGCTCGGGCACCACGGCACGGGCCGCGGCGTGGTCGATGTGGGTCGGATCGAGGATGGTCGCGGGCTTGCTGGGCGCCTTGGGCAGGGGCATTAGGAGGGGGATGCTCGGCTAGGGGTTGAGGGCGGTCGATCCGGCGCGGATCGGGGCGGCAGGGCGCAGGCGGGGCGGGCGGGGCGTTGGCTCAGGCCATGTCCAGCACGGCCTGGAGCACGGCGTCGGCGTGGCCCGGCACCTTCACGCCGCGCCATTCGTGACGCAGGATGCCGTGCCGATCGATCACGAAGGTGCTGCGTTCGACGCCGTGCACCATCTTGCCGTACAGGTTCTTTTCCTTCATCACACCGAAGAGCGTGCACAGCGACTCCTCGGGGTCGGATATCAGCGGAAAATTGAGGTCGTACTTGGCACGGAACTTTGCGTGCGAGGCGAGTGAATCGCGCGATACGCCGACGATCAGCGCGCCGGCGGCCAGGAAGCGGGCGCTGGCGCCGGCGAAGGCGACCGACTCGGTCGTGCAGCCCGGCGTGTCGTCCTTGGGATAGAAGTAGATGACCAGCGTGCGGCCACCGTCGAAGCCGAGGATCTCGGAGAGCTGGAAGGTTCCGGCGGTGGACTCGGCCGTGAAATCCGGTACGGCGGAACCTATGGCGATGGTATTACCGGTGCTCATGCAATGCTCCCGTGGTTGGTACCGATGACGTCGGCGCGGCGGCCAGGAAGGCGCCCACGACGCGCCTGCCCTCGGCCATGAGGATATTGTAGGTACGGCAGGCCGCGGCCGTGTCCATGACTTCGAAGCCCATGCCGGCGCTTGCCAGCGCCACCGCGAGCGCCGGCGCAAGGAAGCGCTGCGCTGCGCCGGTACCCACCAGGAGGATCTCCGGACCGAGCGCGATGACGGGTGCAAAATCGGCGGCGCTCAGCTGCTCCACGCCACCGACCGCCCACGGCTGCACCGGCGCATCGGCCGCGACGATCAGCGAGCCGGCGTGGCGGACGCGGTTGACCTCGATGTAGCCGGGGCCGTAGCCGGTGACCGTGTTCGAGTTCGTCGTGGCCTGGGCGTGCAGCTTCAAACGCGCTCCGCGCGCCGCGCCGGAGGCAGGTTTCCGGGTGACGCGGCGCAGATCGGGTAAATTATGCAGCTAAATCGGTCCGGCGGTGGCCGGATGTTTCCGCGGATGCGGCGATGCCGCAATACGGCCTCGCAAGCCGGCGACAGGACATGGGACGGTAATGCAGAGCGCGAAGGCGAGTACGCGATGAACAGGGATAGGCCCGACGCGCCGGAGTTTGCGCGCCTCAAGCGGCTGCCCCCGTACGTGTTCAACATCACCGGCGAGCTCAAGATGGCGGCGCGCCGGCGCGGCGAGGACATCGTCGACATGAGCATGGGCAACCCCGACGGGCCCACGCCGCCGCACATCGTGCAGAAGCTGCTCGAGGCCGTGCAGCGGCCCGACACGCACGGCTACTCGGTCTCCAAGGGCATCCCGCGCCTGCGCCGGGCCATCAGCAACTGGTACCGCGAGCGCTACGCGGTCGAGATCGACCCCGAGACCGAAGCGATCGTCACGATCGGCTCCAAGGAGGGCCTGGCCCACCTGATGCTGGCCACGCTGGACCGCGGCGATACCGTGCTCGTGCCCAACCCGAGCTACCCGATCCACATCTACGGCGCCATCATCGCCGGGGCCGACATCCGGTCCGTGCAGATGACGCCGGGCGTGGACTTCTTCTCGGAACTGCAGCGGGCGATCCGCGAATCGCTGCCCAAGCCGCGCATGATGGTGCTGGGCTTCCCGAGCAACCCGACGGCCCAGTGCGTCGACCTGGACTTCTTCCACCGCGTGGTGGCGCTGGCGCGCGAGCACGGCATCTACGTCGTCCACGACCTGGCCTATGCCGACATCGTCTTCGAGGGCGAGCGGGCACCGTCGATCATGCAGGTGCCCGGCGCGCGCGAGGTGGCCGTCGAGTTCTTCACGCTGAGCAAGAGCTACAACATGGCCGGCTGGCGCATCGGCTTCATGGTCGGCAACCGCGACCTCGTGGCCGCGCTCGGGCGCATCAAGAGCTACCACGACTACGGCACCTTCACGCCGATCCAGGTGGCGTCGATCGCCGCGCTCGAGGGTCCCCAGGACTGCGTGCGCGAGATCGCGCAGCAATACCAGCGCCGGCGCGACGTCCTGGTCAAGGGGCTGCACGAACTGGGCTGGATGGTCCAGGTGCCGCGGGCATCGATGTACGTATGGGCCCGCATCCCGCCGTGCTATGCGGCGCAGGGCTCGCTCGCGTTCGCCAAGCGCCTGCTGACCGAGGCCAAGGTGGCCGTCTCGCCCGGCATCGGCTTCGGCGACTACGGCGATGACCACGTGCGCTTTGCCCTGATCGAGAACGAACTGCGCATCCGCCAGGCCGTGCGCGGCGTGCGCGAGATGTTCCGCCGCGACGGCGCCGACCTGCGGCCGGCCTGATGGCATCGGCCGGATCCGGGCGGCGCAGGGCTACCGCGTGCAAGACCATGTCGACAAGAAAACCATGAATCCAATTCGCGTGGGCTTGCTGGGCCTGGGCACGGTGGGACGCGGAACCTTCGAGGTCCTGCGGCGCAACCAGGACGTGATCCGGCGCCGCGCCGGACGCGGCATCGAGATCGCCATGATCGGCGTGCGCGACGTGGCGCGCGCACGCGCGCAGGTCGGCACCGCCGTGCCGGTCACCGACCGGCTGCAGGACGTGGTGCGCCATCCGGACATCGATATCGTCGTCGAGCTGATCGGCGGCCACGAGCCGGCGCGCGCGCTGGTGCTCGACGCCATCGAGCACGACAAGCATGTGGTCACGGCCAACAAGGCGCTGCTCGCGGTCCACGGCAACGAGATCTTCGATGCCGCCCGGCGCATGGGCGTGATGGTCGCGTTCGAGGCGGCGGTCGGCGGCGGCATCCCGATCATCAAGGCGCTGCGCGAGGGGCTCACCGGCAACCGGATCGAGTGGATCGCCGGCATCATCAACGGCACGAGCAACTTCATCCTCTCGCGCATGCGCGATACCGGCGACAGCTTCGCCGCGGCGCTGCGCCAGGCGCAGGAACTGGGCTACGCCGAAGCCGACCCGCGCTTCGACATCGACGGCACCGACGCGGCCCACAAGCTGTCGATCCTGGCGGCGATCGCGTTCGGCGTGCCGATCCGCTTCGATGCCGCGCACGTCGAGGGCATCGCCGCGCTGGCGGCCGAGGACATCCGCTACGCCGAGCAGATGGGTTACCGCATCAAGCTGCTGGGCATCACGCGCCTGACTCCGGCGGGGATCGAACTGCGCGTGCACCCGGCGCTGGTGCCGATGCAGCGCCTGCTGGCCAACGTCGAGGGCGCGATGAACGCCGTGGTGGTCAAGGGCGACGCCGTCGGCACGACCCTGTACTACGGGCCCGGGGCCGGCTCCGAGCCTACCGCCTCGGCGGTGATCGCCGACCTGGTCGATGTGACGCGCATGCACACGGCCGACCCCGACGACCGCGTGCCGCACCTTGCCTTCCAGGCCGATGCGCTGGTGCAGCTGCCCTGGCTGGCGATCGACCGCACCGTCACCTCGTACTACTTCCGCATGCGCGTGGCCGACCGCACCGGCGTGCTGGCGGACATCGCCCGCATCCTGGCCGACTGCCGCATCTCCATCGATGCCATGTTCCAGCGCGAGGCCGCCGATGGCCAGGACCAGGCCGACGTCATCATGCTCACCCACGATGCGCTGGAGCACGACGTCGACACGGCGCTGGGACGCATCGAACGCCTCGACACGGTGCTGGCGCCGGTGATCCGGCTCCGCCAGGAGTCGCTGGCATAGGCGGCGGGCCGCGGCGGGGCAGGGGGCGGGGCATGGCGCGGAACGCGGTACGGGGCAGTGCGCGGCGAACGCAACACGGCAGCGAATAAGGCATAGTCAGGCATGCAATATCAATCGACCCGCGGCGACCGGCAACCGGCGCGATTTCGCGACGTACTGCTGGGTGGCCTGGCGCCCGACGGCGGCCTCATGGTGCCCGTCGCCTATCCGCGCGTCGACCGCCTGCTGCCGCGCTGGCGCGCGCTGTCCTATCCCGAGCTGGCGGTCGAGGTGCTGGCGCTCTTTGCCGACGACTACCCGCGCGCCGAGCTCGAGCGGCTGGTGCGGGCGAGCTACACCGCCGCGGCGTTCGGCGACGAACGCATCACGCCGGTCGCCCTGCTCGAGCCGGGCATCCACCTGCTGCAGCTGTCCAACGGCCCGACGCTGGCCTTCAAGGACATCGCGATGCAGCTGATCGGCAACCTCTTCGAGCACGAGCTGGCTTACCGGGGCGAGCACCTGAACATACTCGGCGCCACCTCGGGCGACACCGGCTCGGCGGCCGAGGTGGCCCTGCGCGGGCGCGCGCACCTGCGCGTCTTCATGCTCTCGCCGCACGGCCGCATGAGCGCCTTCCAGCGCGCGCAGATGTACTCGATCCAGGACCCGAACATCCACAACCTGGCCATCGAGGGCAGCTTCGACGACTGCCAGGACATCGTCAAGGCGATCGGCGCCGACCTGGCGTTCAAGCGGCGCCACCGCCTCGGCGCCGTCAACTCGATCAACTGGGCGCGCATCGTGGCCCAGGTCGTGTACTACTTCCGCGCCTACTTCGCGGTGACGCGCGCCGAGGGCCAGATCGTCGACGTCTGCGTGCCCTCGGGCAATTTCGGCAACGTGCTGGCGGGATGGATCGCACGCCAGATGGGCCTGCCGATCGGGCGCCTGGTCGTGGCCACCAACGAGAACGACGTGCTCGACGAGTTCTTCCGCAGCGGCACCTACCGCGTGCGCAGCGGCGCCGAGACGCAGGTGACCAGCAGCCCGTCGATGGACATCTCCAAGGCGTCCAACTTCGAGCGCTTCATCTTCGACATCGTCGGTCGCGATGCCGCCGCGCTGCGCGAGCTGTGGTGGGAGCTCGACACGCGCGGCGCGTTCCACCTGCGCGACACCCCGTTCGGCGCGGCGGTGGCGGCCAGCGGCTTCGTGTCGGGTCGCAGCAGCCACGCCGACCGCCTGGCCACGATCCGCAGCCAGTACGCGCGGGACGGGCGCATCCTGGACCCGCACACCGCGGACGGGGTCAAGGTGGGGCGCGCGTGGCGGCGCCCCGACGTGCCGATGATCTGCCTGGAGACGGCGCTGCCGGCCAAGTTCGCCGAGACCATCCGCGCGGCGATCGGCCGCGACCCGGAACGGCCGGCCGCGTTCGCTGATCTGGAGTCGCGGCCACAGCGCTACGAGGTGCTGCCCGCCGATGCCGGCCGCGTGCGCGCCTACCTCGACGCCCATGCTCCGGAGGCCGACCATGCGTAGGCCGGGACGCGCGCGCGGCCGCGCCCGGTGGCGCCGCGCATGAAGGCCATCGGCTTCACCGGCGATTCGGGCTCGGGCAAGACCACCCTGATCGAGCGGCTCATCGAGCGCTTCACCCGCGCCGGCGCGCGCGTCGCCGCCATCAAGCATGCGCACCACGGCTTCGATATCGACCGGCCCGGCAAGGATTCCTACCGCTTCCGCGCGGCCGGTGCCGGGCAGGTGCTCATCGCCGCCGGGCAACGCTGGGTGCTGATGAGCGACGAGGCGCCGCCACCCGGCGATGGCGCCGGTGCCGGCGCGCTGCAGCGGCAACTCGCCCGCCTCGATCCGTGCGACCTCGTGTTCGTGGAGGGCTACCGCGGCCAGGCCGGGCTGGCCTTCATCGAGGTGCGCCGCTCCCCCGATGATGCAGGGCCGCGTGCCGCCGCCGCCCGCGCGCCCGGGCCCGGCGTGATCGCCTTTGCCTGCGATCCGGTGCACGCCGCGGCGCTGGCGCACCAGCCGCTGCCGGTGCTGGCGCTCGACGATGTCGAGGCGATCGGGCACTTCGTGGCCACCACGCTGGAGCTGCGCGGGTGCTGAGCTTCGAGCAGGCGCGCGAGCAGCTGCTGGCGGCGGCGCGGCCGATCACGGACGTCGAGGAACTGCCGACCCAGTCCGGCGGTGGCCGGATCCTGGCTCGGCCGGTCGTGGCCCTGGTGGATGTGCCCCCGGTCGATAATGCCCAGATGGACGGCTACGCGGTGCGCTGCAGCGATGCGGCCGCGGTGCCGGTCACGCTGCCGGTGGCCCTGCGCATCGCCGCCGGGCAGGCGGCGGCGCCGCTGCCGCCGGGCGCCGCGGCGCGCATCTTCACCGGTGCGCCGATCCCGGCCGGTGCGGATGCGGTCGTGATGCAGGAGGCCTGCCGTGCCGAGGCCGATCGGGTCACGCTGCTGGAGGCACCGGAGCCGGGGCGCTGGATCCGCCGGCGGGCCGGCGATATCGCGCTGGGCGCCGTGGCCCTGGAGGCCGGCCAGGCGCTGCGCGCGCAGCACCTGGGCATCGCCGCGTCGGTCGGGGCCGCCCGGCTCGGCGTCGCGCGCCGGCCCAAGGTGGCGCTGTTCAGCACCGGCGACGAACTGGCCATGCCCGGCGATCCGCCGCCGCCGGGCGACGCCCCGCCGCGCATCTTCAATTCGAACCGCTACGTGCTGGCCGGCCTGCTGCAGACGCTGGGCTGCGTGGTCCAGGACCTGGGCATCGTCCGCGACTCGGCGGCGGCCACGCGCGCGGCGCTCGCGAGCGCCGCCCGGGAGGCCGACCTGATCCTGAGCTCGGGCGGGGTCTCGGTGGGCGAGGAGGATCACGTCAAGGCTGCCGTGGCCGCGCTCGGGCAGCTCGACCTGTGGCAGATCGCCATGCGCCCGGGCAAGCCGCTGGCCTTCGGCCGCGTGGGCGCCGTGCCCTTCATCGGCCTGCCCGGAAATCCGGTCGCCAGCTTCGTCACCTTCGTGCTGCTGGTGCGGCCGTATCTGCTGCGTTGCCTGGGCGTGCGCGCGCTCGCGCCGCGCCCGGTGCTGCTGCCTGCGCGCTTCGCCTGGCAGGCGGACCCGCAGCGCCGCGAGTTCCTGCGCGTGCGGCTCGATGCGCAGGGCGCGCTCGAGCGCTTCCCGAGCCAGAATTCGGCGCTGCTAAGCTCCGTGGCCTGGGCCGACGGGCTGGCGGACGTGGCGCCGGGCGCGTCGGTGACGCCCGGGCAGGCCGTGCCCTTCCTTGCCTTGAGTGAGCTGACGGGTCCACCCTAGCGTGCCGACATGCGCCTGACCATCTTGTATTTTGCGCGCCTGCGCGAGGCGGTCGGCCTGGCGCGCGAGGAGGTCGAGGCGCCCGATGCCGTGCGCTCGCTGGGACAGCTGCGCGCCTGGCTGATCGGCCGCGGCGAACCCTGGTCGGCGGCGTTCACCCAGGTGCGGCCGGTGCGTGCGGCCCAGGACCAGGTGGTCGGCAACGACGACACGCCGCTGCGTGCGGGCGCGGAGATCGCTTTCTTTCCCCCCGTCACCGGAGGTTGAGCGGTGCCGGCGCCCAGCAGCGGCAATCCCGGCACCGGCGACGATGCCCGCTGCCGGATCCTGGTCCAGGAACAGGATTTCGACCCCGGTGCCCAGATCGAGGCGCTGCGCAGCACCACGACCGGCGCCATCGTCAGCTTCGTCGGCATCGCGCGCGACTTCAGCGGCGACTTCCCGGTCGGGCAGATCACCCTCGAGCACTATCCCGGGATGACGCAAAAGTCGCTGGGCGACATCGCCGCCCGGGCCCTGGCGCGCTGGGACCTGGCGGCGCTGTGCGTGATCCACCGCTTCGGCACGCTGGCGCCTGGGGACCGCATCGTCCTGGTGGCGGCGGCCAGCCGGCACCGGGATGCGGCGTTCGACGCCTGCCGCTATGTCGTCGACTACCTCAAGACCGAAGCGCCGTTCTGGAAGCGCGAGAGCGGCGCGCTGGGGTCGCGCTGGGTCCAAGCCAAGGACAGCGACGACCAGGCCCTGGAGCGATGGACCGGGTCGGCGCCGGGGCCGGGGGCCGCCTGAGCCGTCGGGCCCCGGCGCTACCGCGCGGTACGGCGCGCCCGGGGCTTGAAATCGGCGGCCGGCGCCCAATTTAGACGGACGTAGGGGCATTTGCGCCCGGACAACCGCAGGAAGGCAAGCCTATGCGCCAGGACAAACTCACCACGCGCTTCCAGGAGGCGCTCGCCGACGCCCAGTCGCTGGCGGTCGGCAACGACCAGCAGTACATCGAACCCGTGCACGTGCTCGCGGCCATGCTGCGCCAGGCCGACGGCTCCGCGCGCTCGCTGCTGCAGCGCGCCGGCGTCACGGTCGGACCGCTGTCGACGGCGGTGGAGGCAGCGGTCAAGCGCCTGCCGCAGGTCCAGGGCTTCGATGGCCAGGTCCAGGTGGGACGCGATCTGCTCGGGCTGCTGAACCAGACCGAGAAGGAAGCGCAAAAGCGCGGCGACGCGTACATCGCCAGCGAGCTCTTCGTGCTGGTGCTGAGCGACGACAAGGGCGAAGCCGGCCGCCTGCTGCGCGAGAACGGCGGCAGCCGCAAGACGATCGAGGCATCGATCGACGCCGTGCGCGGCGGTGCCACCGTCGGCTCGGCCGAGGAGGAGGGCCAGCGCGAGGCGCTGAAGAAGTACACGATCGACCTCACCGAGCGCGCGCGCGGTGGCAAGCTCGACCCGGTGATCGGCCGCGACGACGAGATCCGCCGCTCGATCCAGATCCTGCAGCGCCGGACGAAGAACAACCCGGTGCTGATCGGCGAACCCGGCGTAGGCAAGACGGCCATCGTCGAGGGCCTGGCGCAGCGCATCGTCAACGGCGAGGTGCCCGAGACCCTCAAGGACAAGCGCGTGCTCACGCTCGACCTGGCGGCCCTGCTCGCCGGTGCGAAGTTCCGCGGCGAGTTCGAGGAGCGGCTCAAGGCCGTGCTCAAGGAGATCGCCGCCGACGAAGGGCGCACGATCGTGTTCATCGACGAGCTGCACACGATGGTCGGCGCGGGCAAGGCCGAGGGCGCCATCGATGCGGGCAACATGCTCAAGCCGGCGCTGGCGCGCGGCGAACTGCATTGCATCGGCGCCACCACGCTGGACGAGTACCGCAAGTACATCGAGAAGGACGCGGCGCTGGAGCGGCGCTTCCAGAAGGTCCTCGTCGGCGAACCCTCGGTGGAATCGACCATCGCCATCCTGCGCGGGCTGCAGGAGCGCTACGAACTCCACCACGGCGTGGAGATCACCGATCCGGCCATCGTCGCGGCCGCCGAACTGTCGCACCGCTACATCACCGACCGCTTCCTGCCGGACAAGGCGATCGACCTGATCGACGAGGCGGCGGCGCGCATCAAGATGGAGATCGATTCCAAGCCCGAGTCCATGGACCGGCTCGACCGGCGCCTGATCCAGCTCAAGATCGAACGCGAGGCCGTGAAGAAGGAGAACGACGAGGCCTCGCGCCGGCGCCTGGTGCTGATCCAGGAGGAGATCTCCAGCCTGGAGCGCGAGTACGCCGACCTCGATGAGGTGCTGCGCTCGGAGAAGGCGGCGGTGCAGGGGGCGGCCAACCTCAAGATCGAGATCGAACGCCTGCGCGCGCGCATGGCCGACCTGCAGCGCACCGGGCAGTTCGACAAGCTGGCCGAGATCCAGTACGGCAAGCTGCCGCAGCTCGAGAGCCAGCTCAAGGCGGCCGAGGCCGGCAGCGCCAAGCGCGAGTTCAAGCTGCTGCGCATCGAGGTCGGCGCCGAGGAGATCGCCGAGCTCGTCTCGCGCGCGACCGGGATACCGGTGTCCAAGATGATGCAGGGCGAGCGCGAGAAGCTGCTGAACATGGAGGACTACCTGCGCCAGCGCGTCGTGGGCCAGGACGAGGCCGTGCGGCTGGTCTCCGATGCGATCCGCCGTTCCCGTGCCGGCCTGTCGGACCCCAACCGGCCGTACGGATCCTTCCTGTTCCTGGGCCCCACCGGGGTGGGCAAGACCGAGGTGTGCAAGGCGCTGTCCGAGTTCCTGTTCGACAGCGAGGACCATCTTATCCGCATCGACATGTCGGAGTACATGGAGAAGCATTCGGTCGCGCGCCTGATCGGTGCGCCGCCGGGTTACGTCGGCTACGAGGAGGGCGGCCAGCTCACGGAGCTGGTGCGGCGCAAGCCCTATTGCGTGATCCTGCTCGACGAGGTGGAAAAGGCGCACGCCGACGTGTTCAGCGTGCTGCTGCAGGTGCTCGACGACGGGCGCCTGACCGATGGCCAGGGGCGGACGGTGGACTTCAAGAACACGGTAATCGTCATGACCTCGAACCTGGGCTCGCACGAGATCCAGCGCATGGCCGGGCAGGACCCCGAGCTGATCCGCGAATCGGTGATGGGCGAGGTGCGCGAGCACTTCCGCCCCGAGTTCATCAACCGGATCGACGAGATCGTCGTGTTCGCGGCGCTGGACCGCGCCCGGATCGCCGATATCGCCCGCATCCAGCTGCGCCGGCTCGAGCTGCGCCTGGCAGCCCAGGACATGAAGCTCGTCGTCAGCGACGCCGCGGTGGCCGAGGTGGCCAAGCTCGGCTTCGATCCGCAGTACGGCGCGCGTCCTCTCAAGCGCGCGATCCAGCAGCAGATCGAGAATCCGCTGGCCAGGCGCGTGCTGGAGGGCAAGATCGGGCCCAGGGACGTCGTGCCGGTCGATTTCCGCGAAGGGGCCTTTACCTTCGAGCGCACGGTGCACTGAGCACGCCCCGCCGCCGCGGCGCGTCAAGCGCGAAGTGCGGGCCGTTCGGCACCCGTTTTTTCCGGTAACCGCGACGCGCGGCGGGGCAATTTTCCCCGCCGCGCGCCGATATCCGGTGTATGGACGGAAACCGATACCCGGCACCGGCGCGGCCGGCCCTGCAGCTGCGGCTCGCCGAGCTGCTGGGCGCGCTCAGTTATGCGCTGGACATGACCGAAGGGCAGCCGGCCGGGCACTGCGTGCGCTGCTGCTGGATCGGGATGCAGATCGGCATTAAGATCGGCCTGGACGCGGCCGCCCTGCGCGACCTGTACTTCACGCTGCTGCTCAAGGACCTGGGCTGCAGCAGCAACGCCGCCCGCATCTGCGAGCTCTACCTCACCGACGACCTGAGCTTCAAGCGCGACTTCAAGCTGGTGGGCGATTCACTGCCGCAGGTGGTGCAGTTCGTCCTGGGCCACACCGGCTTGCGGGCCGGCCTGGCGCAACGCTTCCGCAGCGTGCTCAACATCTTCCAGAACGGCGGGGAGTACTCGCGCGAGCTGATCGAGACGCGCTGCCAGCGCGGCGCCCAGATCGCGCGCCAGATGCATTTCTCGCAGGCGGTCGCCGACGGCATCCAGAACCTGGACGAGCACTGGGACGGCGGCGGCAAGCCGCTGGGCATCCGCGGCACGCAGATCCCGGTCGAGGCGCGCATCGCGCTGCTGGCCCAGGTGATCGACGTCTTTCGCACCGGCGCCGGTCCCGAGGCCGTGCAGGTCGAGGTCCGCAAGCGGGCCGGCACCTGGTTCGATCCGCAGCTGGTACAGGCCTTCGAGGCGGTCGCCCAGCGCACCGGCTTCTGGAGCACGCTCGAATCGCCGCGGCTCGACGAGCTGGTGTTCCAGCTGGAGCCGGCCCAGGACTCGGTGACGCTGGACGACGACTACCTCGACGACATCGCCGCGGCATTCGGCCAGATCGTCGACGCCAAGAGCCCGTACACCAGCGGCCACAGCACGCGCGTGGCGCTGTACACGGACCTCATCGCCGAGACCCTGGGCGTGTCCGAGGAGCGCCGGCGCTGGCTGCGCCGCGGCGCGCTGCTGCACGACCTGGGAAAACTGGGCGTGAGCAATGCCATCCTGGACAAGCCGGGCAAGCTCGACGACAGCGAATGGGGGACGATGCGCAACCACGCGGCGCTGACCGCCGCCATCCTGTCGCGCATCGAGGTCTTCGGCGAGCTCGCGCGCGTCTCGGCGGCCCACCACGAGCGCCTGGACGGCAAGGGCTACCCGCTGGGCCTGGTGGCCGCACAGATCAGCCTGGAGACCCGCATCATCACCACGGCCGACATCTTCGATGCGATCACCGCCGACCGGCCCTACCGCAAGGCCGTGCCGGTGCAACGCACGCTGCAGATCATGGCCGAGGAGATGAGCGGGGCGGTCGATGCGCGCTGCCTGGAGGCGCTGCGAACGGCCATCCGCGAGTCCCGGCTGGATGTCGCGGCCGACGCGGGCGCGTGACCGACGCGGAGTACCGCGCCCTCGATCATCCGGTTCGCCGCGGCGTCGAAGCTGGCGTTGCTGTCGGCACGCAACGGTTCGCTCGAATTGACCAGCGTCGCGCGGCCGGCGACGTGGGCGGTGCCGGGCGCACGGAACAGCATGCTGCGGCTCCTGACGTCGACGACGACCGTGTCGAGCAGGGTCTGGGTCTCGTTCTTCTCGGCCGGAACCACATACGCGCCGACGATGGTCCAGTAGGTGAGGCTAAGCGCACCTTCGTCGGTGAACTGGACCTGGTCGTAGGAGACGAGCGCGATCACGTCCACACCGTACAGGGCCCGCAGCTGGTCGAGATTGTCGAACCCCCCGTGTGGCCTCAGATAGTTCGACGGCACCAGAGGGGCAAGGCCGCCGACGCCGGGAGGCGCGCGGCGGCCGGTCCCGGCTCAGTGCAAGGGGCTGGGCGCTTCCTCGCTGCCGTTCTCGGGCGGCTCGGTGTGCACCGAGTGTCCCGAGGGGTTGGGGAAGACGGGGGCGCCGCAATCGTCGCAGTACTCGAGCGGAAAGCGGTGCGAATGGGCGACGATGCGCTGGATGCCCAGGCGCTTGAGGGCCGCCTCGATCTCCTCGAGCGAACGCTCCTCGTCATCGCCCAGCAGCGGCCACACCACGCCCTCGACGACCACGTCGTCGTCGGCGATACGGGCGATGCCGATGCGCATCTCGGTGGTCGGCTGGTCGCGTTTCTCCTCGTACGCGGCGACCGTGGCCTGGAGCGAAGCCGGCGCCAGATCGTAGGTCAGCTTGAGGAAGGAGACGGCAGCCTCGAGCGAGAATTCGCGCAGCTCGCGATCGCCCAGGCGCAGCGCGGCGTGAAACGCATTGGGTGCCAGGACCCGGAAGCGGCAGCCGGTCATCACCGGGGTCAGTACGCCGGTGAGCTGCTCGCAGAAGGCCTCGTTGGCGGCGGTCTTGGCATCCGGATCGACGCCGGTCTGCTGCCAGTGGTAGATGGGGCCGCCGGCCGGCACGACGATGGCCGCCAGCAGGTAGCGCGAGTCGGCCAGCATCGCCACCGGCTCGCGCAGCGCCTTCGGATCCACCTTGAGGCGTCCGTCCTGGGCGGCTGCCCCGAACAACGCCTCGGCGGCATCGCGCACCTCGCCGAACGATTCGGGCAGCTGGTCGATCGAATACAGCGTGTCGGCGACCGCCACCCGCGCGCCGCGCGCGGCAAGATGGGCGCCGATCTGAACCGCGACGTTGTCGATCAGCGCCGCGCCCAGCGCCAGCGTCGGCAGCTTGTAGCGCGACCAGGCCAGCACCGGCAGCGCGAGCAGCAGTCCCTCGTGCGGCTTGCCGTCGATCTCGATCGTCGTGCTCTCGGCGCAGGATTCGGCCAGGTCGGCCAGGTCGTCGTAGGCACGCTGGTCGCTGGCCGACAGTTCGTCCAGCGCGGCGTCGATCGCTTCCTCGAAACCGCGCGACAGGCGGTCGTTGATCAACTCGACCAGGCGCCGCTCCCAGAGCTGGTCCTCGATCCGGCTGCCCGACTCGGACATGCGCCGGGCCAGCTTGGCCAGCGTATCGGCATCGGCATGGTGTCGGGCGCGGGAGATGTAGCGCGAACGGCGCATGGGATTCGTCCTGTATGCAAACCAGAGCCCGCCATTATCGCACCTCGCCTCTTGCGCCGCCCTGCGGCACGGCCCGCGGCGCAGCCCGTGCGCAGCGCCCGGTCGTCGATCTCCCGCCGCCGCCCTCCCGTGCGGGGCCGACCCACGCAGCGCGCTTTTCACGTCATGAAGCGCGTTTCAAATAGTGAAATATCGCTGCGGCAAGGCAACGAGGGTGGTTTCGAAAAGGAAAATCAACTTCCACTATATGAAATAGAAAATCTAAAATACTGTTTTCATATGGATTTAAAGATTGTCTTGTATAAGACATAAGGCATGCTGCACTGCACCTTCTCCACTACCATTTCCCCATCGAGACGTGCCCAGCCGGGCTTTGCAACGGCTTGAACGAGGGGCCGATCCCGACCGATCCCATGCCCGGGACGCAAAAAACCTTTGGAGACGCCATGAGTGCTCGCAAGCTGGAAGCCCAACGACTGCAGAAGGACTGGACCGAGAATCCGCGCTGGAAGGGCGTGCGCCGCAGCTACAGCGCCGACGAGGTCGTGCGCCTGCGCGGCTCCGTGGCGGTCGAACATACGCTGGCACGCCGTGGTGCCGAGCGGCTGTGGAAGGCGCTGCAGGAGCGCCCGTTCGTCAATTCCCTCGGTGCGCTCACCGGCAACCAGGCGATGCAGCAGGTGCGGGCCGGCCTGGAGTCGATCTACCTGTCCGGATGGCAGGTCGCCGGCGATGCCAACACCGCCGGCACGATGTACCCGGACCAGTCGCTGTACCCGGCCGATTCCGTACCCAAGGTGGTGCGCGCCATCAACAACACGCTGGCGCGCTGCGACCAGATCCAGTGGATGGAAGGCAAGGATCCGCAGGACCCGGGATACATCGATTACTTCGCCCCCATCGTCGCCGATGCCGAAGCCGGCTTCGGCGGCGTGCTCAACGCCTTCGAACTGATGAAGGCGATGATCGAGGCGGGCGCCGCGGGCGTGCACTTCGAGGACCAGCTGGCCTCGGTGAAGAAGTGCGGCCACATGGGCGGGAAGGTCCTCGTGCCCACGCGCGAGGCGGTCGAGAAGCTGTCCGCGGCCCGCCTGGCGGCCGACGTCATGGGCGTGCCGACCGTGCTGATCGCGCGCACCGACGCCGAGGCGGCGGACCTGCTGACCTCGGATGTCGACGAGAACGACAAGCCCTTCCTGACGGGCGAGCGCACCGTCGAGGGCTTCTATCGCACACGGCCGGGCCTGGACCAGGCGGTGGCGCGCGGACTGGCCTATGCGCCGTATGTCGACCTGCTCTGGTGCGAGACGGGCAAGCCCGACCTGGCCTACGCGCGGGCCTTCGCCGATGCGATGCATCGCCAGTTCCCCGGCAAGATGCTGGCGTACAACTGCTCGCCCTCGTTCAACTGGAGGAAGAACCTGGACGACGCGACCATCGCGCGTTTCCAGCGCGAGCTCGCGGCGATGGGCTACAAGTACCAGTTCATCACGCTCGCCGGCTTCCACAGCCTGAACTACTCGATGTTCCACCTCGCGCACGGCTATGCGCGCAACCAGATGAGTTCCTTCGTCGAATTGCAGGAGGCCGAGTTCGCCGCGGCGGAGCAGGGCTTCACGGCGGTCAAGCACCAGCGCGAGGTCGGCACCGGGTACTTCGATGCGGTCACCCAGGCGATCCAGCAGGGCAAGTCCTCGACCACCGCGCTGCACGGATCGACCGAGGACGAGCAGTTCTTCGCTTCCGGCGCGGCGCGCAAGGCGGCGTGAGCGGCAGCGCCGGCGTCGATGGGTACCCATGGGATCGCACGCGCGCACGCCGTCTGCCATGCCGTTGCTGGAAAGCAACGACGTGGTTGCACTGCAGCTTGTGTGTGCCAAGGCGGGCACCTATTCTCGCCGGCTGCATTGCGCATGCAAAGGTTCGGAGAGAGACAGGGAGTGGCTGAGGCAGTTTGGCTCTGACAACAACAACAACATCAACAATTCGAAGAAATTCAGCTGGGCCGCGTTCGCGCGGCCTATTTTTTTGTCTTTCGCGCACGCCATGCAGGAGCACCTATGAAGCACACGAGCGGGATTTCCTTCGACCCACCGACCAGGCCCGAGCTCGATGCCGTGCTCAGCCCCGCGGCCATGGCGTTCGTGGCCACGCTGCACCGGCAGTTCGAGGCGCAACGCCAGGAGCTGCTGCGCCAGCGCATCGCGCGCGCGCAGCGCCTCGACGCCGGCGTGCGTCCGGACTTTGCGCCCGCCAGCGCGGAGCTGCGCGCGGCCACGTGGTCCGTCGCGCCGCAGCCGGCCGACCTGCGCTGCCGCCGCGTGGAGATCACCGGCCCCACGGAGCGCAAGATGATGATCAACGCGCTCAACTCGGGGGCCGATGCCTACATGGCCGACTTCGAGGACAGCAACACACCCGACTGGGACAAGCTGCTGGAAGGCCAGCGCAACCTGATCGACGCGGTGCGCCGGCGCATCGCCTACCGCTCGGCCGACGGCCGCGAGTACCGCCTGAAGGAGCGCGTGGCGACTCTCATGGTGCGGCCGCGCGGCTGGCACCTGGACGAGAAGCACGTCCGCATCGATGGCCAGCGGGTCAGCGGGGCGCTGTTCGACTTCGCCGTCTTCCTGTTCCACAACGGCACCGAACTGATCGCACGCGGCAGCGGCCCCTACTTCTACCTCCCCAAGATCGAGTCGCGCGGCGAGGCGCGCCTCTGGAACGACGTCTTCATCGCCGCGCAGCGCGAGCTCGGGATCGCGCGCGGCACCATCAAGGCGACCGTGCTGGTCGAGACCATCCTCGCGGCCTTCGAGATGGACGAGATCCTGTACGAACTGCGCGAGCACTCGGCCGGGCTCAACGCCGGGCGCTGGGACTACATCTTCTCGTGCATCAAGAAGCTGCGCGCCGACCGGGACCTGTGTTTCGCCGATCGCGCGCGCCTGACGATGACCGCGCCGTTCCTGCGCGCGTACGCGCTGCTGCTGCTGCGCACCTGCCACCGGCGCGGCGCGCCGGCGATCGGCGGCATGAGCGCGCTGATACCGATCCGCGGCGACGCGGCGGCCAACGAGCGCGCGCTCGCCGGCGTGCGTGCCGACAAGGCGCGGGAGGCCGGCGACGGCTATGACGGCGCCTGGGTGGCGCATCCGGCGCTGGTGCCGGTGGCGATGGAGGCCTTCGTCGCGGTGCTCGGCGACCGTCCCAACCAGATCGAGCGCCAGCGCGACGACGTGATCGTCGATGCGGACCAGCTGCTCGATTTCTCGCCGTCTGGACCCATCACCGAGGCCGGGCTGCGCATGAACCTGAATGTCGGCATCCATTACATCGGGTCGTGGCTCGACGGCAACGGCTGCGTGCCCATCCACAACCTGATGGAGGATGCCGCCACGGCGGAGATCTCGCGCGCCCAGGTCTGGCAGTGGATCCGCTCGCCCAAGGGCGTGCTCGATGACGGACGCCGCATCACGGCCGGCATGGTGCGTGCCTGGATACCCGAGGAACTGGCCCGCGTGAAGCAGGTGGTCGGGGCCGACCGTCCCACCTACGACGAGGCCGCACGCTTCTTCGCCGATCTGACCACTGCGGAATCGTTCGCCGATTTCCTGACCGTGCCGCTGTACGAACGGCTGCACGAGCGCCAGCCCGGGCCGGTGCGGGAACCTGCGCGGGCGCAGGAATCGGAGCCTGCGCGGGCGCCCGCAGGCGGCGACGGTCCGCTGCCCTCGCTGGCCGACGCGGCCTGAGCGCGGCGCGCGCGCCTTGCCGCGCGCCGGCCTGCTCAGTCGCCCGGCCGGAGCGGATCGCCGGGGGCGCGCAGGCGCATCGTCAGCGCGTGGATCGGGCCGCGCATGAGGTCGGCCACGCGCTCGTGCACGAGCTGATGGCGCTGCAGCCGGGTGAGCCCGGCGAACGCTGCGCTCACGAGGTGCAGGCGAAAGTGCGCGCCGGCGCGCGCGCCGGCATGGCCGGCGTGCGCAGCGCTCTGGTCCTCGAGCTCGAGCTCGAGCGGATGCAGGTCGAGCAGGCGCGCGCGCAGCCGCTCCTGCAGCGACGCGGGGACGGGGCCGGGTGCCGGATCAGGCATCGGACTTGGGTGCGCCCGGCACCTCGGCCTCGGGCACGATGTAGCGTGTCATGTAGAGGGCCGTGGCCAGGGAGAATGCCAGCGTGAGGCCGAGCAGCCCGAAGGTCTTGAAGTTGACCCAGGAACTCGTGCTCCAGGAGTAGGCGACGGCCAGGTTGGCGCCGCCCAGCAGCAGGAAGAACGCGACCCAGGCGTAGAGCAGGCGGTCCCATACGGCCGCGGGCAGCTGGAGCTCCTGGGACAGCAGCGAGCCCAGCAGGTTGCGCCGCCATATCAGCTTGCCGCCGAGCAGCATCGACGCGAAGATCCAGTAGAGGATCGACGGCTTCCACTTGATGAACCACTCGTTGTGCAGCCATACCGTCAGGCCGCCGAAGACGATCACGACCGCTGCGCTGATCCACACGGCGGCCTTGATCGGCCGGCGGCGCGCCAGCAGCCAGCCGACCTGGAGCACGGTCGCCACGATCGCGCTGGCCGATGCCAGGATGACCGCGGCCAGCTCCGACTGCATGTCGGCCGGACCCGCCAGGGCCCCGAACCACGCCGTCACCAGCGCCATCGTGGCCTCGGGCAGGCCCTTGGCGATGCGAAAGGCGCCGAAGAACACCACGACGGGGAGCAGATCGAACAGCAGTTTCAAGGCGGACCTTCGCGCCGATGCGCAGCAAATGCGGGAAACCGGGGCATGCCACTTGCCGCGACCCCGGTAAGCGCCCTATTCTACGATCAAGCCCGGGATCGATGGCGGGCCGGGGTTCCCGGCGGCCGGGATCCGCTCCCCCGATCTGAAGCCCGTTCCCCATGCGCCACGACATCGCGGTCGGCCAGTTCGCCCAGCTCGGCAATGGCATCCGTCTGCACTACGCCAGCGCCGGCACGCCGGGCCGGCCGCTCGTGCTGTTCCTGCACGGCTTCCCGGAGTATTGGGGCGCCTGGGAACAGATCCTGCCGTATTTTGCCGGCGACTACTTCGCGGTCGCGCCGGACCTGCGCGGCTACAACCTGTCGAGCGCCCCGCGGGACGTGGCGGCCTACCGGCTGCGCTCGGTGGTCGAAGACCTGGACCTGCTGATACGCGAACTGGGCTACCAGCACGCGGTCGTCTTCGGCCACGACTGGGGCGGATCGGCCGCCTGGAGGATGGCCAGCGCGCATCCGGAGCGCGTGCGCGGACTGGGCATACTCAACGCCCCGCACCCCAATGCGCTGGCGCGCGAGCTCTCGCGCAACCCGGCGCAGCAGGCGGCCAGCCGGCACATCACCTGGCTGCGCTCGCCCGACATGGAGGACGCGCTGGCGGCCGACGATTTCGCGCGCCTCAAGCACTGGCTGCGCTCGATGCCGCGCGCCGGCCACGCCTGGGTCAGCGCCGAGCGCCTGCAGCGCTATGTCGAGGTCTGGCGCCGCGGCCTGACCGGCGCCTTGAACTATTAACGCGCGTCGCCGCTGCACGTCTCACCGGAGTCGAGCCAGGCCACGGCCGGCCTGCGCATCAGTGCCGAGCATTTCTTCATCCCGGTTCCGACCCTGGTGCTGTGGGGCATGCGCGACGAGTCGCTGGTACCCGGCCTGCTCGATGGGCTCGAGCAGTGGGTGCCGCGCGTGCGCATCGAGCCCTTCGCCGCCGCCACCCACTGGCTCGTCCACGAGGAACCACGGCGGGTCGCGGAACGATTGCACGCGTTCGCGGGTCAATGTGAAACCGCCGCCGCGCCGCCGGCAGCGGGCCGCTGAACCCGTAGCGCACCGGCCGGCAGGCCGGCACCGACCCGTCCAACCGAGGAGAAAGCCCTTGATCGTCATGAAGTCACCACGAGCACGATGCTGCCTGGCCGCGGCCGCCCTGGCCTGCTGGTCGTTCGGCGGAGCGGCAGCGGCGGCGGCACCCGCCGGCCTGCCTGCCGGCGTCACCCAGGTGCGCTCGGTCGAAGGCGTCGACGAATACCGGCTCGCCAACGGGCTGCAGGTCCTGCTCTATCCCGACGCCACGAAGCCCACGACGACGGTCAACGTCACGTACAAGGTGGGCTCGCGCATGGAGAACTACGGCGAAACCGGCATGGCGCACCTGCTCGAGCACCTGATGTTCAAGGGCTCGAAGAACTTTCCGAACCCGGACAAGGAGTTCTCGGCGCGCGGGTTCCGCAACAACGGTTCGACCTTCTACGACCGGACCAACTACTTCTCGACCTTCCAGGCCAGCGATGACAACCTGCGCTGGGCGCTGGCGCAGGAGGCCGACGCCATGACCCACTCGTTCATCGCGCGCAAGGACCTGGACTCGGAGATGACCGTCGTGCGCAACGAATACGAGATGGGCGAGAACCGGCCTTCCAGCGTGCTGCTCAAGCGCCTGGTCGCGGCCATGTACGACTGGCACAACTACGGCAAGGAGACCATCGGCAACCGCAGCGACATCGAGAACGTCGACATCGCCCACCTGCAGGCCTTCTACCATCTGTATTACCAGCCCGACAACGCGGTGCTGATCGTGGCCGGCAGCTTCGACGTCGCCCGTACCCTGCGCTGGATCGCCGCCGATTTCGGCGTCATTCCCCGGCCCAAGCGCGCGTTGCCCAAGCTGTGGACCGTCGAGCCCGTGCAGGACGGCGAACGCTCGATCGTCGTGCGCCGCAGGGGCGATTCGCAGCTGATCATGGTCGGGTACCACATCCCCGCCGAACGCAGCACCGACAGCGCGGCGCTCGGGGTCGCCGGAGAGATCCTGGGCGGCACGCCCAACGGGCGCCTGCACCACGAACTGGTCGAGAGCGGCCTGGCCTCCGAGGTCTTCGTCGAGGACGAATCGCTGTACGACCCGGGCGTGATGATCTTCGGCGCGCGCGTCAAGCTCGGCGATTCCATCGAGCGCGCGCGCGACCGGCTGATCGAGGTGGTCGAGTCTACCTTCGCCGCCAAGGCACCCACCGAGGAGGAGATCACCCGCGTGCGCCGCGACGAGGAGACCGCCGTCGAGCGTTCGCTGGCCGATCCGCAGGATTTCGGCATCGCGCTGTCCGAATCGATCGCCCAGGGCGACTGGCGGCTGTTCTTCGTCGACCGCGACCAGACCGTCAAGGCCGAGTCGGCGCAGATCGCCGCGGCGGCGCAGCACTACTTCCGCCGCGATAACCGCACGGTCGGACTGTTCATCCCCGAGGACAAGCCGCAGCGCGCCGAGATCCCCGCACCGCTGAGCGTGGACGCGATGATGCAGGGCTTCACGCCGCGCGCGGTCGTCGCCGCCGGCGAGTCCTTCGAGCCGACCCAGGAGAACATCGACAAGCGCACGGAACTGGCCAGCTTCGGCGAGCTCAAGGTGGCGCTGCTGCCCAAGAAGACCAAGGGCGCGACCGTCAACGTGGCCATGGACTTCCAATTCGGCGACGAGCATTCGCTGTTCGGCAAATCGACGGTGCGCGGCATGACGGCGGCGATGATCGGGCGCGGCACCGACAAGCTCACGCGCCAGCAGATCGCCGACGAGATGACGCGCCTCAAGATGACCGGCGACCTGTTCGATTTCCAGGCCGACCGCGACACCGTCATCGACGCGCTGCGCCTGTCGGCAGCGGTGCTGCGCGGCGCGAGCTTCCCCGCCGGGGAGTTCGAGCAGCTCAAGCGCGAGTCGCTCACCAGCCTGCAGGCCAAGCTGAGCGACCCGGGGGAGGTCTCGCGCGACGCGCTGCAGAAGTACTTCGACGACTACCCGGTGGGCGATCCGCGCCACTACCTGTCGCTGCAGGAGCGCATCGACGCGGTCAACGCGGTCACGCTGGCCGACGTCAAGGCCTTCTACGACGCCTTCTGGGGCACGGCGCGCGGGGAGATCGCGGTGGTCGGCGATTTCGATGCGGCGGCCGTGAAGCGGGAGATCGGCGCGCTGTTCCCGGCCTGGCCGTCCAAGGCGCCGTATGCCGAGATTCTGCGCACGCCGCACGCCATGGCGCCCACGCGCATATTCATCGACACGCCGGACAAGGAGAACGCGGTCTACCGCGCCCGCCTCGGGCTGGACCTGCGCGACGACGATCCGGTCGCGCCCGCCCTGATGCTCGCCAACGAGATCATCGGCGGCGGTTCGGGGCTGCACAGCCGCCTGGTCGACCGGGTGCGCCAGAAGGACGGCCTCTCGTACGGCATCGGATCGGGCCTGATGGTCGGCGGCAAGGACCGCGCCGCGTCCTGGGCCATCGGCGCGATCGCCGCGCCGCAGAACGTCGACAAGGTCGCGAGCGACATCCGCGAGGAGCTCGAGCGGCTGCGCAAGGACGGCTTCCAGAAGGAGGAGGTCGACGAGGCGCGCCAGGGCTTCCTGCAGGAACGCATGCTGGCGCGCTCCGATGACGGGACGCTCGCCGCGGGCTGGGTGGCCAACCTGGACCTGGGGCGTACCTTCACCTACAGCCGCCAGCTCGAGGACCGCGTGCGGGCCCTGACGCCGGCGCAGATGACCGAGGCCGTGCGGCGTTACCTCGACCCGGACCAGCTGACGATCGTGATCGCGGGGGACGCCAAGAAGGGCGCCAAGTGACGGACGCGCGCGAACAGTGGGCCGCCGCGCCGGCCGCGGCGCTCGACGTCCAGGGCGTCGAGGTGCGCACCGGCAGCTGGGAGGCGCTGCGCGCGCAGGCCGGCGCGGTGCGCTTTGCCGTGTTCGTCGGCGAGCAGGGCGTCCCTGCCGAGATCGAGCTCGACGACAACGACGCCGCCAGCGTGCACGCGCTGGCGCTCGACCGCGAGGGCAGGGCGCTGGGCACCGGGCGCCTGCTGCCGGACGGCCGCATCGGCCGCATGGCCGTGCTGCCCGCGGCGCGCGGCCGGGGCGTCGGGGCGCGCATCCTCGGCGCGCTGATCGAAGCCGCGCAGGCGCGCGGCGATGCCGAACTCCTGCTGCATGCGCAGACCAGCGCGATCGGCTTCTACCGCCGGCACGGCTTCACGCCGGTGGGCGCTGTCTACCAGGAAGCGGGAATCGCCCACCAGACGATGGTGCGCCGGCTGGGCTAGTCGCTGGCGGGCAGGATCGTCCCGGTGCAGACGCCCAAGCCGATGCGCGCCGCACCGGGGCACTCGCAGTGCGCCGCCAGCGTCACCTCGTCGCCGTCCTCGAGGAAGCGCCGCTGCTCGCCGGTCGGCAGCACCAGCGGCTCCTTGCCGCCTTGCGTGAGCTCGAGCAGCGACCCGCTCTCGGTGGGCAACGGCCCCGACTGGGTGCCGGTGGCCAGCAGGTCGCCGGGACGCAGGTTGCAGCCGGTCACGGTGTGGTGGGCGACGAGCTGGGCCAGGCACCAGTAGGCATCGCGATAGCTGGAGCGCGACACGACGAACGGGTCCGCGCCGCGGGCGATCATCGCCGGCGTGCGCAGCCCGACACGCATGCGGATGTCGATCGCGCCGTGCGTGCGCAGCCGCGGATGATCGAGATAGGCCAGCGGCTGCGGATCGCCGGGGTCGCGGCTCCAGGGTGCACGGAAGGGCGCCAGGGCCTGGTTCGTCACGATCCACGGCGACACGCTGGTGGCGAAGTTCTTCGCCAGGAACGGACCCAGCGGTTGGTACTCCCAGGCCTGCACATCCCTTGCCGACCAGTCGTTGAGCAGGCAAAGGCCGAATACCTGCGCCTCCGCGTCCTCGATAGGAACGGGCGCGCCCAGCGCATTGCCGGCGCCCACGTACGCGGCCAGTTCGAGCTCGTAGTCCAGGCGTCGCGTCGGTGCCAGCAGCGGCTCGGCGAGCTCGCCGGAACGCAGCTGCCCGCGCGGGCGGCGCACCGGCGTGCCGGAGATGACGATCGATGAACTGCGGCCGTGGTAGGCGATCGGCACCCAGCGATAGTTGGGCAGCAGCGGCTGGTCCGGCCGCAGCAGCCGTCCGACGCGCGTGGCATGGTGGATCGAGGTGAAGAAATCGGTGTAGTCGCCGATGTGCGCCGGGACCCGGTGGCGCACGCGGCCGCGATCGAGCAGGCAGGGTCGGAGCGCGGCTTGCAGCGGGCTGCCGGCCCGCAGCGCCTGCGAGAGCGCGCGGCGCACGCGCTCCCACGACGGCGGCCCCAGCGCCATGAAGGCGTTGAGCGAGGCGCCGGTGAGCGCGTCCCAGTCCGGTCCTCCGAACGCACCGCTGCGCACCGCCGCGCGCAGGTCCAGCACCGAGCCGCCGATCGCCACGCCGATGCGCCAGTCGCCGGCGGCAGCGTCGTCCTCCGCGGCGACGACCCCGAACGGCAGGTTCTGGATCGGGAAATCGGCGTCCAGCCCCAAGCCGGTGGTGCCGGCAGCGGGGTCGGGATTGGCCGATGCGACCCAGCTGCGCAGCGCCGGATCGTGCGTGCCGTCGAGCGCGATCCCGGGTGCGGACATCGCGCCGCCCTCAGGCCTGCCGCCGGCGCGGATCGAAGCGGCGCTCGAGTCCGTCCCAGCAGCGCGCGTAGTCGCGCTGGCGCAGCGGGGTGTCGAGCGCGAAGCGCGTCGGCCGGATGACCCAGCGGCTCTCGAACATGAACGCCATCGTCTCGCGCAGCACGGTGGGGGCCGACAGGTCGGCCTGGCTCGCGTGCGCGAACGTGGGCGCATCGGGGCCGTGGCCGGTCATGCAGTTGTGCAGGCTGGCACCGCCGGGCACGAAGCCCTCGGGCTTGGCGTCGTAGCTGCCGTGGATCAGCCCCATGAACTCGCTGGCGACGTTGCGGTGGAACCAGGGCGGCCGGAACGTATCCTCCATCACCAGCGTGCGCGGGGGAAACACGACGAAGTCGATCGCATCGACGCCGGGCGTCTCGCTCAGCGACTGGAGCACGAGAAATATCGAGGGATCGGGATGGTCGTAGCTGATCGAGCCGATGGTGTTGAAGCGGCGCAGGTCGTACTTGTACGGAACGTGGTTGCCGTGCCAGGCCACGACATCGAGCGGGGAATGCGGCAGATCGCAGCGCCACAGGCGCCCGAGCATCTTGACCACGAGTTCGAACGGCTCCCGGCGGTCCTCGTACCAGGCCGACGGGGCGAGGAAATCGCGCGCGTTGGCCAGGCCGTTGGAGCCGATCGGCCCGAGTTCCGGCAGGCGCAGCGGGGCGCCGAAGTTCTCGCAGACATAACCGCGCGCGCCGGTCTCGGGCTCGGCCAGCGCGACCCGGAAGCGCACGCCGCGCGGCACGACGACGATCTCCTGCGGCTCGACCTCGAGCCGTCCGAACTCGGTATCCAGGCGCAGGCGGCCGGCCTGCGCGACGATCAGCAGTTCGCCATCGGCATCGGCGAATATGCGCCGGTCCATCGACCGGTTGAACGCGTACCAGTGCACGGCGCAGCCGGTCTGCGTCTGCGCGTCGCCGTTGCCACCCAGGGTCACGAGGCCCTGGATGAAGTCGGTCGGCTCCTCCGGTATCGGCAGCGGGTCCCAGCGCATCGGATCGGGCGGCGTCGCGCTGACGAACGCGTGGCGCAGCAGGCCGCGCGGCAGGCGCGTGTAGGGCGACGCGCCGGCGCTCGGGTGGATGCGATAGGCCCAGGAGCGGCGGTTGTCGGCGCGGGGCGCCGTGAATGCGGTGCCGGAGATCTGCTCGGCATAGAGGCCGTACGGACAGCGTTGGGGCGAATTGCGCGCCACCGGCAGCGCCCCGGCCAGCGCCTCGCTGGCGAAGGTGTTGCCGAACCCGCTCTGGTAGGTGATGGGCGCCGCGTGCATCGAGGCCGGCGGCGACGCGGTCACGCCTGCTGGGCGGCCGGCGCGGCGAGCACGCCGCGCCGTACCTGGTCGAGTTCGATGCTTTCGAACAGGGCCTGGAAGTTGCCGTCGCCGAAACCCTCGTTGCCCTTGCGCTGGATGAACTCGAAGAAGATGGGTCCGAGCTGGTTCTCGGTGAAGATCTGCAGCAGCAGCTCGCCGTGCGTGCCGTCGACGAGTATGCGCCGCTGCTGCAGGGCCGCGATGTCCTCGCCGTGCCCGGGTATGCGCCGGTCTATCAGTTCGTAGTAGGTATCCGGCGTGTCGAGCAGGCGCACGCCGCGGGCGCGCATCGCATCGACCGTGGCCAGCAGCTCGCCCGAGGACAGCGCGACGTGCTGTATGCCCTCGCCGCGGAAGCGCTCCAGGTATTCGGTGATCTGGCCGGCCTGGTCGTTGCCTTCCTCGTTGATGGGGATGCGGATCTTGCCGCAGGGGCTGGTCAGCGCCCGGCTCTTGACGCCCGTGAGCTTGCCCTCGATATCGAAATAGCGGATCTGGCGGAAATTGAACAGGCGCGCGTAGAAGTCGACCCATTCGCTCATGCGCCCCTTGTGCACGTTATGGGTGAGATGGTCGATCAGCTGCAGCCCGCTGCCCGGCGGTTGCAGGTCCGCGCCGGGCAGCGGTTCGAAATCGACGTCGAAGAAGCCGATGTTGCCGATCTCGCCCTCGCGCGCGCCGTTCTTGCCGCGCCAGCGGTCGACGAAGTAGATCAGGCTGTCGCCGATGCCCTTGATCGCCGGGATGTTGAGCTCGCCGGGCGCGGCGCGCTCGGCGTAGCCCCAGGCCCCCAGCGCGATCGCGCGCTCGTAGGCGTACTTGGCATCGCGCACGCGAAACGCGATCGCGCAGATGCTCGGGCCGTGCAGGCGCGCGAAGCGCTGCGCGAAGGAATCCGGTTCGCCGTTGACGATGAAATTGATCTCGCCCTGGCGATACAGGAGGACGTTCTTGTGGCGGTGGCGCGCGATCGCCTGGAAGCCCATCGATTCGAACAGGCGCCCCAGCGCCTGGGGGTCGGGCGCGGCGTATTCGATGAACTCGAAGCCGTCGGTACCCATCGGGTTGGCGTCGTCGCCGGGCGGAGGGGCCGGATCGGGCGGGGGAAGGGCTGGCACGAGGTTCTCCACGGTTCATGCGCCGCCGGGGCGCGGGGCCGCAGCGCCCGCGGCCGCCTCAGCCGCGCTCACCGCGCGGCGAATCCACCAGCGGGGCGCGATAGCCGGTACCGTCGATGACGAACTCGAAGCGCCGGTCGACGTGGTTCTGCGGGGCGTCGGCGACGAAGGCCCGTTCGAGGAAGTTGACGGTGCCGTCGCGCCGCACGGTGAGGATGGTCGTGGCCCGCGTGCCGTATCCCTTGGCGCGGATCTGGATCGCCGACAATGCGCGCTCCCAGTCGAGCGGAACGCCGGTGTTGGGCAGTTCGGAGTCGCGCGCCAGCTCGCGGTTGGCCATCAGGCGCAGCAGGGCCTCGGTATCGACGGTATTGGCGATCTGGCACGCGAACGCACCGACGGCACGCGTGACCTTCGGCCACGGCGTGTCCAGCAGCGCATTGGAAATGCCGTAGATGCCGGGCGCGAGCGCGCGCGGGGTCTCGGCGCTGTCGGGGCAGCGGTTGCTGGTGTAGAGCAGCTGGGCATCCATCGCGCGCGCCGGAACGGGCAGCGGCTCGCCCACGAGCAGGTTGAAGCCGTTGAAGCCCTGCGTGTTGCGGCTGTTGTCGCCGAGCCACTGCGACAGCGGCCCGGGGCTCTGCAGCGCCGAGAGCACGAGCAGGCCGCGCGAGGGCGCGTGCGGATTGCGCTCGAGCGGTGCCCGCACGTTGGTGAGCATGGCCACGCGGCCGCGGCGGTTGATGCCCAGCCACGTGCCGCCCGCCTCTTCGTCGCGGCCGGCCAGCAGCGACACGGCCTGGCCCCACCACGCCGCGGGCCGCGTGCGACGCGTATAGAACTCGTCGCGGTTGGCGGCGATCACCAGCGGGAAGTCCGGGTGGGATTGCCAGGCGACGAGGATCAGGCACATGGGCGGTTACGGCTACCGTGAGTCACGCGCTAACGCTAACGCAAACCGCGCGCAATGTCGAATCCCCGTGCGCGCGGCGCGCGCTCCCGCAACGCACGCGCATCGTCACGCCGTCGGATCGAAGATCGGGTAGGGCAGCGGCCGCAGCGCGAGCGCCGGCGCATCGCGGCCGCCCGCGTGCAGGCTGCCGCGCTCGGTGCGCTCGGTCGGGCATTCGTACAGCAGGTCCCAGCCGCCACCGGGCGCTGCCGCCGCCATCACGATGCGGCCGACCACCGCCGCGTCGTCGCTGCCGCCGGCGTCACTGCCTTCATCGTCGCGATGGTAGATGTCCCCGTCCGGACCGATGGCCGGCGCATGGGCGATACCCATGCGCCGGCGCAGCTTGCCCAGGTACTGGCTGCGCGCGACGATCTCCTGGCCCGGGTAGCAGCCCTTGCGGAAATTGACGCCTCCCAGCAACTCCAGGTTCACGGCCTGGGGCACGAAGCACTCGCGCGTCGCCTCGAAAACGTCCGGCACGGCCGCGTCGATCCCGGACCACCACCAGACGCCCGCATCGACCGGCGCCAGCGCTTCCAGGCGGCGCTCCCAGGCGGGAGCGGCATCGGCGGCGACCACGAGCAGCAGGCGTTCGGGGCAGGCGGCGCCCGATTCCAGCCGGGCCACGAGCTCGCCCGGGGCCAGCTCGCTGCACCGGCCGGGCGCCTCGGGCGCCACGACGCCGGCCTGCGCCAGCGCCTGCACGCTGCCCGGGCCGCATATGCCGAGCACCTGCCACGATGCCGAAACATCGGTCAGGTGCAGCTTGGCGCGCAGCACGAACATCGACAGGCGCTTGCGGGTCGGTTCGGCGATCTCCCGGGGCAGCAGCAGGCGCACGCCGGTGGCCGTGCGCCACGCGCGGAATATCGCCAGCAAACGCCCCTTCGGACTGCAATACCCGCCGATGGCAAAGCTGCCCGGGCCCAGGCCGGCGATGTCCGAGGTGGTCTGCCCCTGCAGGAAGGCCACCGCATCGGGACCCTCGATATCGAGCACGCTGACATCCGGCAGCACGGCCCGCACCGGTCCGGCCTGTACGCGCGCCAGGTCGGCGGCCGGTGCCTGCCAGCGCTTGGCGGCGATCGGCGTGCCCAGTTCCGGCGCCGCCGATCCGGTGATGGTGATGTCGCTTGCCATGGCTGATAGTGATCCGTCGGCTCAAGTGCCGCCCATTATAAGTAGGTCGTTAAACGCTTCAGCGGGCACGCCCGCACAGCAAAGGCTCCCTTCTCCCGCTTGCGGGAGAAGGGCGGGGATGAGCCCCGTGTTGCGGAGGCACCTTTTTACCGCAACCCCCTCCCACTTCGTGGGAGAGGGAAACGCCGCGGCCCACCGCCGGGGCGTGGTTTGGACGACAATGGCGGCCCGCCCGTCCCGGGTCACACCGCAGTGCCGCTACCCCACCTTGGGCAAGCTCGTCACCCTGCGCAGGTTCCTGCTGCTCGCCGTGCTCGGCCTGGCGATCCTGGCCGGTGCGGCCTGGTACGAGCTGCAACGGCCGCTGGTTCCGCCCGGGGCTACGGCCGAGGTGCGCGTGTTGACCGGCTCCTCGGCGCGCGCGGTCGCGCGCCAGTTGCGGGCTGCGGGCGTACCGGTCAATACCGCCGAATTCCTCCTCGTGGCCACGATCACGCGCGCCACGCGCTCGCTGCGCGCCGGCCGCTACCGCATCGCCGGCGGCAGCGACATCCTGCAACTCGTGGAAAAATTCCGCCGGGGCGAGGTCGAACCCGAACAGCTCACGGTGGTCGAGGGCCTCACCTTCGCGGACCTGCGCATGGCGATCGCGCATTGTCCGGACCTGCGCCACGACACCAGCACCTGGACCGAGGCCCAGGTGCTGCAGGCCGTGGGCGCCCCCGAGGCGCACGCCGAGGGCCTGTTCGCTCCGGACACGTACGCGTTCGACCCGGGCGCCAGCGACGTCGAGCTGTACCGCCAGGCCTACCTGGCGCAGCGCGAGCGCCTGGCCCGTGCCTGGCAGGCGCGGTCGCAGGGCCTGCCGTACACCGATCCGTACCAGGCGCTGATCATGGCATCGATCATCGAGAAGGAGACCGGGCGCCCGGACGAGCGGCGGCAGGTCGCCGCCGTGTTCGTGAACCGCCAGCGCATCGGCATGGCCCTGCAGACCGATCCGACCGTGATCTACGGCCTGGGTGCGCAGTTCGACGGCCACCTGCACAAGCGCGACCTGCAGACCGACACCCCCTACAATACGTACACGCGCTCCGGACTGCCGCCGACGCCGATCTCGCTTCCCGGCCGTGCCTCGATCGAGGCGGCGCTCGATCCGGATCCGGCCCAGCTGCTGTATTTCGTCGCGCGCGGCGATGGCAGCTCCGAGTTTTCCAGCAATCTTGCCGACCACAACCGCGCCGTTGCCCGCTACCAGCGCGCTGCCGGCCGTGGCGGCCACTGATACCGGCGCTCGACCAGGGGGTCCGGGGACACGATGCAGACCGCGCGACGGGGACGCTTCATCACCTTCGAGGGCGTCGACGGCGCCGGCAAGAGCACGCTGCTCGATGCGCTGGCGCAGGCCCTGCAGGAGCGCGGCGTCACGCCGCTGCGTACCCGGGAGCCGGGCGGCACCCCGCTGGGCGAGACGCTGCGCGGCCTGATGCTCGGGCAGCCGATGACCCCGATGACCGAGACGCTGCTGATGTTTGCCGCGCGCCAGGAGCACGTCGTGCGCGTGATCGCGCCGGCCCTCGAGGCCGGCCGCTGGGTGCTGTGCGACCGGTTCATCGACGCGAGCTATGCCTACCAGGGTGGCGGCCGCGGCGTTGCCATCGAGCGGCTGGACACGCTCGCCGACTGGGTCCAGACCGCCGTTCCCGGCGGCGTGCATCCGGACCTGACCGTCCTGGTCGACGTCGAGCCCGCCGTGGCGCAGCAGCGCCGCGCGCGGGTCCGCGAAGCGGACCGCTTCGAGCGCGAGCCGGGCGATTTCTTCGATGCCGTGCGCGCCGGCTACCTGCAGCGCGCGCGGCAGGACCCGGGACGCTTCCTCGAGATCGATGGCGGCGCAGCGCCGGGCGCGCTGGCGGCGCAGGTCCTGCAGAGGATGGGATCGTGGCTGGACTAGAGACCATGGAATGGTTGCGCGCACCGCGCGCGACCCTGGCCGCGCTGCGCGCGCGCGGTGCCCATGCGCTGCTGCTGCACGGTCCGGCCGGCACCGGCAAATGGGAACTGGCGATGTCGTTCGCGGCGGACGTGCTCTGCGAGCAGGCGCGCCCTCCCGCACGGGCCTGCGGCGCCTGCGCCTCCTGTGCGCTGCTGGGCGCCGGCAACCATCCGGACCTGCGCGTGCTGGTGCCCGACGCGCTCGCCGAACGCCGCCCGGGCCACGGCGCGGACGGCGATGCGGACGATACGGCGCCGGCGGCAGCGGAGGCCGGCGCGGGCTCCAAGACCAAGCCCAGCCGGGAGATCAAGATCGAGCAGGTGCGGGAGCTCGGTGCGCTGATGGGCGTCAGCAGCCACCGGGGCGGCGCCCGGGTGGTCGTGCTGGGGCCGGCCGAAGCGCTCAACCTGCCCGCCGCCAATGCCCTGCTCAAGGGCCTGGAGGAGCCGCCGCCGCAGGGCGTATTCCTGCTCGTCGCCGATCACCTCGACCGTTGCCTGCCGACCATCGTCTCGCGCTGTGCGCTCGTGCGCGTTCCGGTGCCCCCGCGGCCGCAGGCCCTGGCCTGGCTGCAGGGGCAGGGCGCCGGTCCCGATGCGCCGCTGCGCCTGGCCGAGGCCGGTGGCGCACCGCTGGCCGCGCTGCGCGAGGACGACGACGGCCTGAGCGGCGAAATGCGCGCGCTTTTGACCGGCATGCTGCGCCAGGGGCCTCGCCTTGCGCCGGCCCAGGTGGCCGCCGAGGTCCCCCGAACCATCCCCATCGGTGCCTCGGTCGCTTTGTTTCAGCGCTGGGTATGGGACTATTTTTCGTATCGAACCGGTGCCGGTCTCCGATATCATCCCGACGACGGAGCCCATTTCGATGCCTTGGCTCGGCATTGGACGCTGCCTGCGGCGGCAGACTGGGCCGATCGGCTGCGTGACCTGCGTGCGCTGGAGGATCACCCCCTCAATGCCCGCGCCGTGGTCGAGGGTGCCTTGCTCGGCTATATCTTTTCGATCGGCGCCACGATGCCGCTGTACGCGAAGGCCCAATGAGGCCGAACCAGTGCCAACCATTGCCCATGAGGCCCCGCAAGGCCGCATGACCCTGAGCAACCATAGGACCCGACGGTGAACGATCCCGCGCCCGACCCGAAGCTAGCCGTTCCCGCCGCCCAGATCGGCGTGGTGGCCAGTGGCGCGGGTGGCGGCCGGCCGGCCGTGCTGTCGCTGTCGATCAAGGAAAAGGCCGCGCTCTACGCTGCCTACATGCCGTACCTGAAGAACGGCGGCATTTTCGTCCCGACCAACCGCCCGTACAACATCGGCGACGAGGTCTACCTGATCCTCACCCTGCTCGACGATCCGACGCGCATCCCGGTCGCGGGCAAGGTGGTCTGGATCAGCCCCACCGGCGGTGGTGCCGCCAAGACGCCGGGCATCGGCGTGCATTTTCCGGCGGACGACTCCGGCATCATGGCCCGCCGTCGCATCGAGGAAGCGCTGGGGGCCGCACTGCGTTCGTCGCGCCCCACGCATACGATCTAAGATCCCGGCTTTGCCGGATCGGTGCCAGCGGGTGGCTACCGGCCGGCAGCAGCGCCACGAGCGCCACCATGCTGATCGACTCGCACTGCCATTTCTGTTTCCCCGAGCTGCTGGCCGACGCCGATGGCGTGCTGGCGCGCATGCGCGCCGCGGGCGTCGCCATGGCGCTCAATATCTCGACCTCGATGGACGACCTGCCCAAGGTCGTGGCCTTCGCCCAGCAGCACGAGGGCATTTTCGCCTCGGTCGGGGTGCACCCCGACCAGATCGAAGCCGATGAGCCCGACCTGGCCGCGCTGGTCGCGCTGGCGCGCGCGGACAAGGTCGTCGCCATCGGCGAGACCGGGCTCGATTACTTTCGCCTGCGCGAGCCGCTGGACTGGCAGCGCGAGCGCTTTCGCACGCACATCCGGGCGGCGCGGGAGACGGGCAAGCCGCTGGTGATCCACACCCGGTCCAGCGCCGAGGACACCTTGCGCATCCTGCGCGAGGAGCGGGCGGAGGAAGTGGGCGGGGTGATGCACTGCTTCACCGAGAGCGCTGCCGTGGCCGAGGCGGCGATGCAGATGGGCTTCTACATATCGTTTTCCGGGATCGTCACCTTCAAGTCGGCGCAGGCGCTGCGCGAGGTGGCGGCGGTGATCCCGGACGAGCGCCTGCTGGTCGAGACCGATTCGCCCTATCTTGCTCCGGTGCCCCATCGCGGCAAGTCGAATGAGCCGGCCTGGGTGGCCGATGTCGCGGCGTGCCTGGCGACGCTGCGCGGGCAGCCGGTCGAGCACCTGCACGATACGACCTCAAATAACTTTCTTAAGTTATTCAATATATTATAACGTTGTAATGAGGTACTACATTAACATTTTCGTGCACCCCGGGTCGCCCTGCGACCGATCGTTCCCCCTGCATCGGCCATGCTGAGCGACATAGAGATCGCCCAGAAGGCAACGCTACGGCGCATCGTCGACCTCGCCCAGGAGCGCCTGGGCATCGGCGCCGAGCACCTCGAACCGTACGGCCATTACAAGGCCAAGGTGCACCTGGATTACCTGCACTCGCTGCGCGAGCGGCGCCAGGGCAAGCTGATCCTGGTCACCGCCATATCGCCGACGCCGGCAGGCGAGGGCAAGACCACGACCACGGTCGGGCTCGGCGATGCGCTCAACCGCGTGCTGGCACCCGCCGGCAAGAAGGCCATGATCTGCCTGCGCGAACCATCGCTGGGCCCGGTGTTCGGCCTCAAGGGGGGTGCGGCCGGTGGCGGCTATGCCCAGGTCGTGCCGATGGAGGACATCAACCTGCACTTCACGGGCGATTTCTCCGCCATCGCGCTGGCGCACAACCTGCTGGCGGCCCTGATCGACAACCACATCCACCACGGCAACGAGCTGGACATCGACCTGCGCCGCGTCACCTGGCGCCGGGTGCTCGACATGAACGACCGCGCGCTGCGCCGGATCACGGCGGGCCTGGGCGGCCCGGCCAACGGCTATCCGCGCGAGGACGGCTTCGACATCGTCGTGGCCTCCGAGGTGATGGCGATCTTCTGCCTCGCCACCGGCCTGCGCGACCTGAAGGAAAGCATCGGCGACATCGTCGTCGGCACCACCACCGGCGGCAAGCCGGTGCGGGCCCGCGACCTGCACGCCCAGGGCGCCATGACCGCGCTGCTGCGCGATGCGCTCGCGCCCAATCTCGTGCAGACCCTCGAGCACACGCCGGCGTTCATCCACGGCGGTCCGTTCGCCAACATCGCGCACGGTTGCAATTCCGTCCTGGCCACCCGCGCCGCGCTCACGCTGGCCGATTACGTCGTCACCGAGGCTGGATTCGGCGCCGACCTGGGCGCGGAGAAGTTCATCGACATCAAGTGCCGCAAGGCGCAGATGCAGCCCTCGGCCGTGGTGCTGGTCGCCACGATCCGCGCGCTGAAGTACCACGGCGGCGTGGAGGTAGCCGACGTCGCGCGCGAGGACCTCGGGGCGCTGGAACGGGGCATCGTGAACCTGGAAAGGCACCTGGACAACGTCCGCGAGCGTTTCGGCCTCCCCTGCGTCGTGGCGATCAACCACCGCACCCACGACACGCCGGCCGAGATCGCGCTGCTGCTCGCGCGCGTCCAGGCGCGCGGCAGCCAGGCCATCGTGGCGCGTCACTGGGCCCAGGGCGGGGCCGGCGCCGAGGACCTGGCGCGCGAGGTCGTGCGCCTGTGCGACCAGCCCAGCACGATGCGCTTCGCCTACGAGGACGAACTGCCGCTGTGGGAGAAGATGCGCGCCATCGCCACGCGCATCTACGGTGCCGCGGACATCCGCGCCGATGCGCGCGTGCGCGCGCAGATCGAGCGCTTGCAGCAGCAGGGCTACGGGCACTATCCGGTGTGCGTGGCCAAGACGCAGTATTCGTTCTCGACCGACCCGCGCCTGCGCGGCGCCCCGGAGGGCCACGTCGTCGACGTGCGCGAGGTGCGCCTGGCCGCCGGCGCGCAGTTCGTGGTCATGATCTGCGGCGACGTGCTGACCATGCCGGGCCTGCCGAAGATCCCGGCCGCGCACGCCATCGATGTCGACGACAGTGGCCGCATCCTTGGCCTCTTCTAGCCCCCCGGCAGCCGGCGCAGCGGCCGCGCATGGATAGCCGCTCCGGCGCTGCTGCCGCGCTGCCGCCGGATATCGCGCACTGGCGCAAGGGCATGCGCGCCGAACTGATCGCGCGCCGCGCCGCCGTGCCGCCGGCCGCGCGCCGCGACTGGAACCTGGCCATCAGCCTGCTGCTGCTGCACGCGCTGCCGCTGGCGCCGGGCGCGATCATCGGTTTTTGCTGGCCCCACAAGGGCGAATACGACGCGCGCCCGCTGCTGCGCCTGCTGCGCGGCCGCGGCATCCAGTGTGCGCTGCCGGTCGTGCGGCGGCCGTCGGAGCCGATGATCTTTCGCCTCTGGTGGCCCGGGGTGGCGATGCAGGCCGGTGCGCTGGGCATCCCCAGCCCGGTCGATACGCGCACGGTCGATCCCGACCTGCTGCTCGTGCCGCTGGTCGGATTCGGCCGCGCCGGGGACCGCCTCGGCTACGGTGGCGGCTACTTCGACCGCACCTTGGCCGCGCTGGCGCGCCGGCCCCTGTGCATCGGCGTGGGCTACGAACTGGCGCGCGTCGAGACGACCTTTCCCCAGCCGCACGACATCCCGATGGATGCGATCGCGACCGAGGCGGGCTTGCGCTGGCGCGAGGCGGGCGCGCTGCAGGAGCTCACCGCGCAGGGCCTGCGCACGCGCCTGGCCGACCTGGCCCGGGAGCGCCACGAGCGCTGGCGCCTCGAGGCACCGACCTTACCCGGCTGATGCGCCCGGCAGGCGCCGCCG
>Ga0116231_10001837_pt1 | contig 44080 bp, 37 predicted proteins | sample S1TSphgellanicum_2_FD_89695 | JGI IMG/M metagenome (GOLD analysis project Ga0116231, IMG submission 89695) | Host-associated microbial communities from peat moss isolated from Minnesota, USA - S1T2_Fd - Sphagnum magellanicum MG | ecosystem: Host-associated > Plants > Peat moss > Unclassified... | reverse complement strand
TAGTTCGAATAATTTTTTTCAAACATTAGAAAAATTAGTGCTACGTGACTTTTTTTGGCATACTCGCATTTAGTGATTTTTTAGAAACAAATTTTGTGATTTGTTCGACCAAAAATATGGGAAAGCATTTTGTGGTGTCCGATAAGCTGCTACATGTTGCCTGCGACACTTGGCCGCTACTGCGTAATATACTTTTTTGACACATATGTAATGTACCATCAAATACACACACACTTGTGCTAATGCACGGGGTTCAAACTAGTTTGGGCATAAGAGGCATAACTGTAGCCTCTATGTCACCCAAGAAGTGGACAAACTCAAAAACTTTCATTTGGAAGCTTGGTGTGCAAACCTTGTCTCCCTCCCCTTCTAGTGGGAAAGCTTACACAAATCCAAACCCCAAGAGCATCCAAATAACTAACTATTTGCCGTGCAATCTCCTAAAGCTAGAAACCAACCTGAACATCAGAATTTGTGCCATCTTTTAAGCCCTAAATGCATGCACGAAAAGCTATAAATGATTTTTTATTTAAAAAATTAATTGATTTTTTATTTAAATATTTAACTGATTTTTTATTAAAAATTTTAATTGATTCAGCAAGTAGCATTTTTATTATTTTATTTCTCAAAAGTTCTTTGTGGGCCATGGTCCGATCAGTGGATTATGTTCTGAGGCTCCAAATGACATGCTGACAAGGGAAGTCCATCACAATTTAGGGGCAATGAAAATAAGGCATGCAATGAGTTTTAGGGGAGGGAAGGAGAGGTGGGGAGGGGGGTGGTTGCCTGAGGCAAGAGGGAGCCAATTGGATGAAGGACAGTTTGAACAAGGGTTGCAGTCATATTTAGGTAAGGGGCAGGTGTGCAACACTTATTATGGCTAATCCACTTCGCCTAGGTGATTCTTTTTTCAAAATTCACAATTTGTCCAATTGTACTTTGAGTTGACTGCCTAAAGTATCCACACTATAAGTATAACTACTTTGATCAAAGTAGCTTTACCAAGATTACCTATTCAACCACCTACATGATCATATCCTACTTTATCATAAAATTTTTTAAATATTTTTTAATTTTAAAAAATTAACAAAATAAAACTTTTAAACTTTAGGGGGTAAAAGCATCTCCAGCGGTGCTCAGTGTGTGACACTGCGAAAATATTTTTCACATCCAATTTAGTTATGTACTCTTTTGCAAACCCACCAATAAAACTGAAACTGGGACAGCAAATAGGTGAGGGACTACTAATAGAAAACCACATGGACCAATCATTATGATGGGCCAATCAGAAACACTGAGCAGCAATTAGATCATATTTATTACACTCTTTTTTGCAGGTACACAGCGCTGTTGCCCCTCGTACTAGCCACGGTAACTTGCGCAGTATACTGAGCCAAAACCATTTTCCTGAGTCAAACCGGTACAGGTTGGATTTTCTTCATCCATTTTTACTGTGCAGGATCACATACTGAGCACCGCTGGAGATGCTCTAAAGCTTAGGCAGGGACCAACCCGACATCATCCTTCAGCACCAAAACCTTATCACACTCTCATTAAGGACAACTATGTAGATAGTCCACATGCCAACATGAAACCCTGCTATATTTCTTGGTTTTACTGAAAATATAGTTTGGTATTGGTCCCTTGTGCCTTTCTGTTTTCTTTGTTGGCGTTGCCTACCAAGGCAAGGATATTGTGTTTAGATTCATCAAATAGTATAGCAGCTTAAGGGATTTTGCTCCCTATGTAATAGATCTATTTTTATATGAGGATTTTTTAAAGATGATATTTTGGCTTGTGTTGAAACTTGAGAGATTAGTTATAGAGTTATGATATCTCGAAGGTTTTTTTTTCTTTTTTAAAGGAGTCTTTTGAAGATTATATTTTTGCATGCTGAAATATTTGAATTCCATAATTCTTCTTTTGCCTTAAGATACTCTTTAATGTAAATTGCAAGGCCACAGTGTGACACACCCCTTCTTGTTTCTGTTAGGAACTTGAAGTTCAATTCCCAAGATGATCGAACCCAAAGCTCTAAGAACTTTGGATTTGGTGGTCATAAGTGTACATCCTGAAATGTTGCCAAATAAACCCATCTGTCCCAATTCTTGCTGAGTGCACACTTCCAATTTTTACAAGAGTTGTATATCAAATGTTTATGTTTATAATTGTGAGTTTAGGTACATTTGAACTTAGGGTCAGATCCAAGGGACCCTTATATGCTACATATAAATAACCACTAAATGTATAGAGTGTATTTGCAGGGCGCATTACCCGTGATATTTAGTAAATTTTTTGCTTGAACAGAAGATGGACAATTCTTCTTTGAACACAAGATGGTTCACAATTGTCCATTTCCAAGAGAAGAGTTATACCGAATGTTGTTTAATTATTGATTTTGGAAAGAACCTTTGGTTCAGGTTTTGATTTTTTCTTTTCTTTTTGAAAAAAATTTTGGTGCAATTTTGAGAATGTTTCCTTAGATTTATGATACTTTTGGTTCCAGTAGGTCATTTTATTTTTGACTAATTATCAAAGAACTTTTACCCCAAAAAATGGCTTTGCTCCTAGTATAAAAGATTTATTTTTCTTTGCAATGGATTTTTCCATTTGTTTCAATATATATATATATATTAGGGGTCAAAAAGAGAGAGAAAAAAAGGCCTAAAACTGTATGCAATGAACCACTAGATAATCATATCATTACAATTATATGCATGCTCATTAGCATGAGATTGTTAGCCTTCCACCAGGTGATGCTTACATTCGATCTTAACTTGCCACCTTTTAACAAGACAAATACATATGGACTAGATCTTTAGTGCTACAGTTTATTCACTTGATATAGCACGTCATTATTTTATTAATTTACCTATTTAGAGTAATTAAAGGTTTTATATTATGTTCCCAGAAATAGAAAAGGGGGCCAAAAGGAAATAAAGAAAGAAAGCTCACATCCATAAAATCTTTCTCCTCAAGTTGAATCAAGGTCTCCCAACAGATGTCAGCACTTAGCACCATCGAGCTACAACCCTTGTGATGGCAAAGAATGACTCCTTTTGATTGACCCATGTGATGGCACTCAAATGGTCCCCCACTTTAACGTGAGTTCGGGAAATAGTTGCCACAATACATTGGATGTGTGATAGTAGTAAAAGCCCAAATAAGGAGGGTTCAAGGTGGAGATGCTCTACTAACAATAGTGCGGAAAATAGAAGAGAGAAAGAAAGAGGAGGGTATGCCAAAAGTAAAGCTTATAACAAAGTACTATTCTAAGGGACTATTGATAGTTTGGACCTACCATTAATTTATCACATCAAGTTTTCACGTGGGGGGGAGGGGGAGATGGGTGTCGGTGGTGGGGGAGGGGGACACAAAAACGAATGGTGTGTAACAAGTCCGACACTAAAAATCCCAGTTCTCTGCAAACGGTTACATGCATGCAAACTCCATACAACACCTGATGGAAGGAGAGACACCAGCCAGCACTCCCAGTAGGGACCAGGAAATTATTGTGGAGACTATTGTTTGATGCTGCACAAGCCGGGGAAACCACCGAATACCCTAAACCCTAACTCCCCAACTTGTTGTATCAGACACAAAAAATCCATGCCATGCATGCAAACTTTGTATGACACGAGATGGTGGGACAAGAGACATGAGTAGCACTTCAAGTAGGGACTGGAAAATATCATGAAGACAATAAAGTTATCCGATAAGTCACCTTCTCTTTCGCCCCTATCCCCTCTTGCAATGGTATCTGCAAAGTAAGAAATTTTTATCATATCTGGGTATGAAATGCTGAAAGTCAGCATTTAATGCACAAGGTTCGAGAGTAATTATAGTAGTTGTAGAGGTGGGAGCAATGAAAATATATGTAACAGCAGTGGAGGCGCTGAGGGAAAAGGAAAGAGGGGATGAAACTCAAGTGTACCAATTGGCCTGTACGTTTTATATAGACGGACGGAAAATTAGATGGCGTTATCATCTTCCTATGAGTGATAAGGTTATTTGGTAGCGCTGTGGTTCTTCCCCCAGGCTTCTTGTTGTTTAGGTCCTTTTTTTGCATGGATACCTTTTGCAGCTTCAGCACTTATTATATTATTTTTAGAAATTCTGATTTTTTTTCAAATTTTATTTTTCTCAAAGAAAATAAAAAATTGGAAGGAGAATGAAGAATTTATTTAGAATGTTCAAATTTTGTGGGAATTTTTCAAATTTAATTAATTATTTGGCAGACTGGTGTTGAAACCGCCCCTGTTGTATGGTATGCTGAAGATGCAATAGGCCTCCAAAGAGGGCCATTAAAAAAAAATTGACTATTCTTTATTGGCCAATCATAATTGTTGGCTCAAGTGGTGAAAAGGGGTTTTCTATTCAATTTTTTATATCAAAAGTTTTACAAATTTCTCCAACAAATAAATCAAATTTAGTCAAATTTACACTAGAAAAACACTTCTTCTTTTTTTTTTCCCAAAATTTGGTCTAATATAACAAAACTTGTTGAAAAAAATCACTGGTGTTGACACTTTAAATAATCTCCCACTTTATATTTTTCATTTTTTTCATGTTTATGGGTTAGGATGGGGGAATGATTAACACCATATGTTGGATGTAGTAGACACTTATAGAGGCTCAAATAGGGGTGTTAGTGCAGATGCTCTTAGAGAGAACCCAAATGATTGGGCAAATATGAGGCATTTGAAGTCCCCAAAGCCTTGAATACCATAGTACCTTGACGACTTCTACACACACTACATTACCATAATTTTTAGAAATGTTAAACTTTTCAACAAGAATTTTTTTTTTAAATTTCAAAGAACGAAAATTTGTGAAGGAAAAATAGTGAAAATTTCAGGAATAATTTATTCTTCAAATTTTTAAAAATTAATATAAAATTAATTAATTATTCAAAAAATATTTGTGGAAGTTGCCAAGGTACGAGGACAATAGTCGGTTGGTCAAGTTGATTTCAGCAAATGAAGGAGAATCATCAATTCTAATGTGAGGTGGTGGGGGCCTTAGTTTCTTCTTTCTTCTCCCCCAATGTAAACCATCAAATTCTTCGGGGGAACAAAAGCCAATGATGCTGAGCTTAGTAGAGGAATGAGGACTCAAGAGTTGGGAGAGGAGAGGCTTTCTCCTCCACCTCTCACAACAACATTATTATTATTATTATTATTATTATTATTCTAGCACATGGGATCCAAGTGGGGGAGCCAATGGACCTCAGCAAAACTGCTCTCCAACATTGCTAACATAAACAACTCCCTTTTTATTATTGGCCCTGCCTTGTAAGGCAGGGATATTGTGTTGAGAATCATTATAGAGTATAGAGTAGCTTCAAGGGATTTTTTTGCCCCTTAGAAACTAGGTGAGATGATTCATCCTAATTTGGTTGTAAAAAATTCACATTTGTCTTTTGACAATTTTGTTTTCTCTGCCACCTCCTCAAATGTGCACCCAGCCCCAAGTGAATTTGTCACCAATCCATAATCCACCATATTAATTATGAAATTTATTTTTTTTCAAAAATAGTTATGACACCCATCATTTGCAAAAATTCATGTAATTTTTTCAAAATGTGACAATGTGATTGAAAACATTCAAATACACATGTCATGACCAAGTTTTTTTTTCTTTTTTTGGTTTGAAAATTTTGCACAAATGTGTAAAATAAATATGAAAAGAGAATATTTGATCACTTTTCTTTTTTTTTGAGATCAAAGTCACTAGATTTGCAAAAAATTGAAAATAATGTCAGAATGTTTCCCTATTGGTTTTGGTTTGGTAACACTTTTTTAAAAATGTTTAGATAGGTTCCTAGAACATGCCATCATTTAATGTGAGATGCATTTTAGCTTTCTCATAACCAATGTGATATTTTAAAATGAAAAAAAATCATGAAAATTTTCCTTTTACAACAACATGATGATGTAGATTAAAATAAATTTATTTTTTCTATTTCCCATGTTCCCATGGAAATATTTATTGGTAGGGACCTATGACCAATTTATCATGAAATAGCAATTGTTGATATTAAATTAATGGCAGGGCCCATTGTGTATAACACAACTTGTTATTATTTCTATTTGTATTTTGAGGGATCTCCTCCACCGGAAGAACCCTAGAGTGTTAGTTCCCCCAATTTTATATGTTCCCATGTTCCCATGGAAATATTTATTTTCTTCAAAAGCAAGAAAGAAGCAAGAAAATAAAAAGAGAGTTGTTAACGGAAGGGGACGTTCTTGAGGTTCTTGTATATGGGAACCTCCCCTACAACTTACACTGCGAAATCCCACAAGGTCTCATTACATCATAGCCAAATCCAGTTATAAATTGCAAGTTAAGTACAAATCCTTAAGTTTCATTTTATATTTTGTGGCTACTTATTGAAAACCAAATATAGAATCTGATAAACATGTTTTTAATCACTAAAATTATAAATTAAAAAAATTTGAAAAGCTTATTTTTTATTTAAAAAATTGTTGTATAAGAGAGAGGGCATGGTTGCATTTTCATGAATATTGGAAATGTTATATAATGTACAATATACCATTGAAGCTTTCAAATAATTTTATTAATAAAAGATTTGAAATGTCTACTTTTGTTGAAATTTACAAATTTGATTTATATAAAAAAAATGATCATTCAATAAATAAATTTAATTACATTTTCTTTGAAAATTTATGAAAACACATATAGATTAAACATTTAAAGTTGGCACTACTGTCCTCCTATGAGCTCTAATGAAGCCATGTTTCAAATGTGATAAAGAATAATCTTTACAAAGGACTTAGACTTGGTGTTGATTAGTTGTTTATAATGTGCATGCAACTTTAAACACAATTTTATTTACATTTATATTATTGAGGGATTTTTTTTAAAATTCAAATTATGTATTCAACTTACCATACATTTTATGGAGGTGCCCATGGTTTTATATTTATATTTATAATTTATATTTATTTATTTATTTTGGTGTTTATGTCAAATTTTGTCTCATTTTTTAGTGAGATTTTACAACATTTGGGTGTATTCACAATTGGGGTATCAAAAAGGACTTGACTTATTTTTAAAGGATAACAAAAGACAACTTTGGATTTTTTTATGTTATTTTATTATAGTTGTAATGGATTGTTGTATGTCAATATATAAAATGATGTTTTGTTAAATTAATAAAAATATTTTAAAAATAATTCAGATACTATGTAAATGTCATTTTGAATCTTCTATAATAACTATATTAATTGTTTAGACTGCACTATTTTTAAAAAATAATTAAAAAGAATGAATAAAGTCATACAATTGATTTCAAACTTTTTCTACAACAAAAATATGTCCCTTTCTATGAAAGTACATGTTCATTTGGTGACCTTGATGAAAAAAAAATTATAAAAAAATTTCAAAATTTTAAAGGCAAGGGTTACAAGGCAAAGGATTCAATTTTTTTAACCATTTAACAAAACAATTATGTTGAATGGTTTCAAAATGTCTAGCTTTAGGTGCAGGTCACATGTGCATGGAATAATCTTGCCAAAAAACATGTTTGGTTGTCCATTGAAACTCATTTTGGAATTTTTGGGGATTTTTTGCATTTCTAACTATAAACCAAAATATTGATACACAATTACATATGCATGTGAATAATCACCACTGTCATATGAATTATTTTAAATTGGACTAGTCATTTTCTCATTTAAATTCGTTTCAAGTAAATGTTATTTGCATAAAATAGCCCTAGGTACAAAATTCCTAGAATCCTTTTCCTTTTTTTGGAACCCCAACCTTGAGTAGGCCCATTTTTTTGGTTTATTTTACCATGATTTCACTTGTTTTGTCATTTTTATAAAAAAAATTGGTTCCATGGACTTTTAAAATTGGATGATGATGATTGTCACTGAAGTTTTTAATGTTGCAAAACCTTTTTTATTTTTCATTGTTCGAAAATGATTAATTGATAAAATGTCTTCATTTATGTCAAATGGTAAATTGCAAATTAGGATGTGATGTTTATTCATAATGTCCTAATTCCTTATCATTTTCATCCAAGGTTTACCATTTAAGAGATCATTAAAGCATCTTTACCAAACACATTAAAAGTGTTGAGGTTTAGTAGGCTAATTGCAAAAGATGTCAAGGATGCCAAAATTTTGATGAACTAACCCTGAGTTAACACATCAAATGTGCCATGACCATGTTGAGGTTGTGGGAATTATTTTTTTGTATAATTATCAAGTGCATTTTTATGTGTAAAACATCTATCACCGAGGCCATCCTTTTACCATTGGAAAAAATTCCAAGGTGGTGTTGTTTTAACAAGCTCTAATAATTACTACTTTGGGGTTGATTATCTTCACCTCATGTAGACAAGAAAATTTCACCCCTACATGTTCAACCTTAGTACAAAAAGATGTGGACCAAATGTAATTTGGGTCTTGCTCCAATTTTGTTATTTACTTTGTCCATGTATCAATTCCCTTGGTTCAACCTATTTGGTAGTGATAATTATGGTCCTAGACCTTAACTTAAACATAAATAATCATTGAATTGTAACTTTTCAATGTGATTTTTTCATAAACTCCTTGTTGAAACATAGGGGGGTTTTGTTGCTATTTTATGACAAACTATGTGAAACTAGTTTTTTCCTAGAATTCAATAGAGCTAAGTTACGTAATTAGAATATAATCCATTAGCTTTACTAGGATTTACAAGCAAGTAATATGCATCAGGTAATTAGTACAATGTTGTTGAAGGCAATGTTATATTCAAGTCCATGTATTATGATTCTAATAGTGGCTATAAGTTACACAAATGACTACTAGAAACCAAGAGATATTAGTAGTCAAAAACAAAATACAAGTGGCTTTATTTGCTATGAGTTATAGTATTGGGGCAACAATAAAACAAATAAAAATAGAACTAAGCTATAGTGCTTTGGTATAGACTTTTCCAACACACAAAGTCCATAACTTAAAATTTGAAAAGCACACCAAATACATCTAGTTCCAACTACTAGAGCCATAAATTCCACCCCCAATACTATTGTTATTACCATTCTAGCAACACATCCTTCTCTATCCCAAATCACCCACACACATACACAATTCCTGATCATCATTATGTAAATCCTTCATAAACCTAAGAAAGGTGGGTAAGCAAAATCGACCTTATTTAAATTATTACAATAATCTAATATTTATTTTTTACGATGATCCCATGAAAGGTTGTCATTCTATTTGTTGGTTCATTATTTCATAATTATTGGATAGGTTGGTTTTTTTTTTTGAAAAAAACTTAGGTGTTGGTTAAATTATCAATATCAATATTTTGAGTGTTGACTCAATTAGTAATATTTGTTGGTAATGATTGTTGGTTATGCATAAAAATAGGTTATCAAATAATGAATTGATAATTTTTTGTTATCATGTTTAGTAATTAATCAATTATAGGATTTAAATTTTTTTGCAAGTAATGTTTATGCATTTGTATTATATTTAACATTTTACAATTGACAACCTTTTTAGATGGTAACCAAGTCATTTCGGTAAGTTTGGAAATTCCATACGAAATAGTTAGGTTATGAATTGGTTATCAAAAAATCAATAACTATCATAAATGGGTGAAAACATGGTAAAAGGAACCAAAGGTGCTAAGGTAAAAATCATATTCCAAAGACTCCACATGACACATGTCATTTTAATCTTGGTTTATGATTTAATATTTAATATTTTGGACACCCAATTTAACACTGCATGTTAAATATAAATATGTTTTGATTAGAAATTGATTATATATATATAGCATTCATGCCCTTTATCACATAAATAGGAGCAACTTTTGTTAAGCTCACATTTTCAAAATCCATAATTTTTAGGGTCAAAAACATGTTTGAACCAAATGTGCTAAAATTGGTTATAAAAAAAATTATCAATTCAAGTCTTTTTGCTCTTTTAATCATCAATTTAAAAATCCTTTTCAATTTTCAAAAAGAACAGTGCACATTTGATAAAAATAAAGATTGAAAAAAATAAGGATTGTCCACTCTTGAGGTTTGAATGCTTTGAACATGCAAAAACACTTTTGATTTGTGTCAAGCTTTGAGCATGTAAACTTTGCAATTAAAGAAAAATAATTCAAAAAAATTCATGACAATCCAAATTATTATGATTCCTTTGTGATCTTTCCAACATACAATTTTTTTTTAAAGAATGTCCCCTCACTTGGGTGGCTCTTTTGACTATGTCTTTGCCCAAATTGCACCAAAGATGGCAAATGAAGTATATATATATAGTGAATGACATATACCACAAGCCTTTGTTAAATATATATATATATATATTTAGATTAGCTAGTCCTATGGGCCTTCTAATAACTAAGTAATTATTAATGATAGAAAATTTACCATCTTCTAATTTATTTAGAGGAGAAGCCATTAGGTTAGTTAGCCCATGGGAACAAGTGATTGGTATTTGTTTACCAATCAACTAGGAGGGATTTGTGAAAATATTATGATAAATTTTCTAGGTGGAATGTAAAACTTATGTGATTTATGGAAGAGGGGGATTAAGAAGAGGCTTCTTCTCATTGTAGTATGAGGAGATTATGAAGGAATGTTGAAAGGAAGAACAATACAAGGGAATGTGTGAAGCTTATGGAATTGTGTATGTGTTTGTTTTTTCTTTGTCTTCACTTCCCTTTTAGAATGATAATAGTTCATTTGAGTTTGATGTAAAATATTGTAACTCTTATATTAGTTTAGTTTTTTTTTTCTCCCTTTAGAACTTATTATTTAAAAACTAGTAGTTTGCTAGAATGTAATTACAACATAATAGCAAGAGTAATTTGCAAGTAGTTGGTGGAAGGCAATATTATAATGAAATGGACTAATAGATGTGATGGTATTTTTGTTTGGACTAGATACTTTCCAAGGATTGGAAGGTAGTTACCTTCTATGTCGCCTCCCATAATTTCTTCATTTTGAATTTTACAATAACTAACATCTCTTGAGTTTTTATCGATTATGGATTAAAGGAAGGATTGCCTTCCCAAAAGTAAATCCTCTTCCTCTATTGTGTTTGCACTTTGATAGTTCATTTTCTACCCGACATTTTCTTGTCTTGATAGAAATAAGACTGTTAAGTCTATGCTTATATAGCCTTAATTGCGAATTAAAATTTCAATGAACATTTAAATTTGTCATTAATCTTTGGGGAAGCTATTTGATCATTGGGTTTGTTTGTTCAATTGACTACACCCCATCTTTAAATGATGGGAATTTGAAGGTTCTTGTGTTAAGATACAAGCTACATTGAATTTTTGAACACTACATTTTGGTTTATCTTACAAGATGGTGACACAAAAGCTATTTCCACGTTCTCCAAACTCCTCCCAACACAAATTTAAACTAAACTTTATCAACTTTTGATCTCAATTGACACTTCACAACCTGTACAAGTCACGCATGGAACAATCTTGTATTGCTTAATCATACACATATAAATTTTCTTTTGGTGGTGGAAAACAAACATGCTTTCACTTTTCACCTTCATAAACCCCTTATTAAGCTCCTAATCCAAGTCTTGACCTAATTGAGTTGAACACACATGACCTTTGTACCACATTGTAGCAACCTATTTTGGCTGAACTACTTTAGACTAATTAATTAAGGTTTGTCATTTGTTGGGTTTCACATGAGTAAGGTGAAGCATGTAAAATAGGCGGGGATCTAACCAAGGGTTTTTAAGTGGACTTCAATACGAAATGACGCATGTTGTTCTTATGGATCGATTGAAATTAGTATTAGTTTATGATGTATGCTTCCACACACATCCAATCTATGTATTGTGGCTGTTCATTACATTTTACAAGTTAATTGTTTGTATTCATGCATATGGCATTCTCAAACATAACATGAGAGTAACTTGCAACGTTGTTGAGCTCATGGCGCTTTGGATGGTGGCATATGGTAAAAGCATTTGCATGGGACATGGTACTATATTTGATATGTTACTTAGTGTATTTGTTTCTAATCCAACCACTGAACACCAAGAGAGTTTGAGAGAGAAATCATTCAACAAACATTGGACTATATTCCTTCCTATTTTGATTAGTAGATTCTTCATATCAGAATGCATGAGAGCCAGCCAGCAAGCAGCAAAATGAATATGAGAACATTTCTGCTTATGCCTGAAGAAGGGGATGGTGGGTCCAAAACTGGTGGACATCTGGTTGGAAAAAAACCATTTATACTTCTGGATCAATTGTGAACATAAAAATCCAGGAAATGAAACAGTATGTATATGTCATTGCCAGCACTGAGCATACGATGTGATTCCTCAAGCCCTGTTTACATTCTAAGTCAGCTCAATGCTGCAATAGACGTTATCAGCTCAGTACAATGGCTAATGCCCTGTAGAGTGCCCAACTGACCATCTGCACCTGAAAAATTTATGTTGCACTTGTACACAACTACTTTTATCTATGAAGCTCAATAATATGCCCCTTGAGCAAGGCATCCCCACATCAGCACACAGCCTAAAATAGCCAGCCTGAACTACTAAGCCTTTGACAGGTAAGAGATGAAACCAGTACTGGATGATCGAGCATATTCAAAATCCACATGACAGAGAATGTGTGCTGTTGTAGACTGTGCAATGGGATGCATGAGGGAAGCACAATCGAATGTGATCACAATGACACCCAACATGCAATCCTGTTAAACATCGAACTTCCTCACCCGGGAGGCACTTTTCACCGGGGGACTCACATACTGCACATAGCAACCATCACCCACCCACTTGCTTACTTACAACATCCCACTCCTACAACTTAAGTCCATATACACAATAGAGGAAGTACACAAAGGAGCATCTCTGAGAGCTCCAATGAAACCTACAATTGCTTCATGATCCATTTTCCTAACATGCCCAGCCCAGGCCTCAGAGAAAGCACCCATTAAAGGAAGTAGTTTGGAGAGAAGTTGCTTCTATTAGAGGTACTCACCTTTTTGGATCCTAGCATTGCTTACATATTCTCTGACAGCAGTGTGATTCATTAAATCTTGAAGCAAAGGACCTGGTGGGTATGAAAAGAAGGAATTCAGCTGTGCAGGAACAGGTGAATTGATAAGGAACTTACAGATTGGATTTTGAATTCTACGATCTGTAGGTGGTATTAGCATATGCTGCACAAATTGGTGGGCATGAATGTCTTCTGATGTTACCTGCACTCAAATGTGGTTGATGAACAGATAAGAAAACTTTCTCCAGTTACATAACAACAACCCAATACTTTGCAAGTTCTGAGGAAAGAGAGACTGGGACATACGTAGTTGTCTGTTTAGAGATTACAACTACAAACTCAGCCAGAGTCATAAGACAAATTACCAATTAGATTTCACATCGATTTTGTGAGTAGCTCTTCACATCAATCAAATGAGAAGGTAAGGTTTTCAGGGAAACATTGTTCAGTGTTGTAGAGTCCAACATGGATGTCTCTAAAACATTGAAACATTACTGGGGACTATATCATGGTGCTTAAAATTGCCATGGTGGAAAGCTCTGCAGACTGCCTGGTTTAGTAAACATCCTGTGTAAATGTTGGTCATGATTGAGCTACTTGTGCAGCAGCTCCTGCTGAGGACTTGGACCCAAGAAGTTTGACCGTATCTAGAATCTGAAGGGAAAAAGGTCTCAAGTGGTAGCACCTGTACAGCACTCATCCCTTGAATGAACATATATTTCCTGCTAACTTCTGCACATAGCCAAACCATCATCAGGTTCTAGTTGAACATCAAATCTGAGATCTCTCATGCATCTAAGTGCTATCTTAAGCTGGTGAAATTGGAAGTTCATGGAAAATTGTTCTCTGGAAACAAATGACTGTATGCTGCAAGTGCACAATGTCCTGCATTTGAATCTGTCTGTCTGTCTGGCCAGATGATAAGATTCTGAGAAAGAAAATTGAAACATTTCTCTTGGGGATTATGGCCTGTTCATGCATGCTACAACACTTTAGAAACTTCAAAGAACTGTCTGGATGGCTCTTAGAAAGAAGTGATCAATTCTTCCTCACATTTCTTGTTTTCACACTCATCAGCAATATAGATCCAAATCCATCAGAGCTTCAAAATGCCCTTTCTGTCATTCTTAGCACCAAAATAATACACAGACATATACATATACACACAGCTTGTCTGTGTCACAAACAAATCCAAAGCGAGCACAGAAAACAAACAGCAGAACAATGGATACATTATCCAAATCCAGATCGAACACACCAACAGAAGCACATGGATAATAGATACGTAACCAAAGCTCTCTTAAGACAGATCGGATTTTCAAACAACTCATCATCAACGGCATGACATCCATCATCCACCAAGGGGAGAAAAAAAAACACAAACAAACAAACAAACAACAAGACTTATAGGTTGCCATCCTGATAAGCTTTCAAGTTTCAAGCACGAACACGCTTTTGATTCTCCAAGATCATCATGTAGAGCCAATGACGAGAACGCCGGAATTACTTCTCCTCCGCACAAAATTCAAAAACTCCGTAACCAGATACAAAACACCAGAGAGCACAAAAACTTGAGAGTTGTGTGACCAAACGAGAACGAGACAGAGAGACAGACAGAGAGACAGAGAGAACGTACCAGTGGCCACCAGCAATAACAGCAAAATCCCCATGACATCCCGGGCCTGCATTCTCATTCTGTTGCGAAAGCGTTGCACAAGAGTTGAAGAAAAAAATTTGCAAAAACTCCACCAAACTCCAGAAAACAAGAAGAACGACGAACGAACGAACGTTGAGAGAAGCGTCCCCAAGAGAGGCTAGAGCTTCGCACTATGACAAATACTTTGCACAAATTGTGGAAATGGCTTTTAGAGTGTGTGAAGCAGTGAGTGTTTTTTTTATAGAAATTATTATTTTATTTTATTTTATTTTGGCGAATTTACTCAACTTGGGCGATTTCTTATTTCCAGAAAATGAAGGGATAAATAATTTTTGATATGATCCTTAAAAATGAAAATAAATTTTTAATTAAAAATTACATTATTCTCAACCAGTGATTTTATTTTATTTTATTTTTGGTAAGGAATTTTCGCCATCTTGTGAAACAAAATAAATTCTTAAGGAACATTCTGTCACAAATTCCCTGTTTTTTTTTTTTTTAAAGGGGAAAAAAAAGACCAAAAATGAAAATTTTAAAAATTGTCAAAAATTGCCACAACTGTCTACCATATGAAATGGATGGGTGTGCAAGACCTTTATGTACTTTCATATTTTGAATATCGCCAAATTTGGCTAAATATTCTTTTGAATGATTGCCACTTGAGGAAAAGCACAAAATTGCAAAAAGAAAAACACTGGTCTCAAGTCTCAACTCCCCCACTTATGTAAATAATTGTATGTCCTTTTCTGAAGGTCACACAAATAACTAACTTAAGTTGCTTTGATGAGCTTTTTTTGATGAATCACACTTAGTCCTCACTTATGTGATAAACCCTTGTTTTTTCACCCAAAAAAACCCATGTCATGGGCATGGACAAGTGCAAAAAAACAACTTTACACTATATGTTTAATACACACACACATCCAAGGTTCTTTTCTCAATTGTTTGATATCAAAATTTTGGTAAATCCCCCCATCCCCCCCAAATAGCAAAATTAGTTGAATTTACACTAGAAAAACAAAAATTTCCCTATTTTTTTCAACCCTAAAAAAATCATTGTATACATTTGTTGATCATCAATCATGAATAAAGATTTGATATACTTCATTGGCCTTTTGTTTCATGCCATTATAACCCACCATATGCTCTAAAATCCCTTGGGTAATTTGAGTACACCGACCACTTTTGGAGCTCAATAATTTTTCACATCCAATGTATAACAATGGATGCATTTTCTCAGTAGTACAAGTAATGTCAACCACCAAGAGATGAGATTGATTCCCATATCCCAAACAAACAAGGGGGTGTGTCACACGGTGGCCTTGCCATTTACATGAAAACATCCCAAAAGAAGAATTATGGAAACTGAAATATTTCACCATGCAAAAATATAATCTTCAAAAAATTCTGCTAAAAGAAACCAAATTCCTTCAAGATATTATAACTCTATAACTAATTTCAAGTTTCAACACAAGCCAACATATCATCTTTTGAAAATCCTCATCTAAAAATAGATCTATTACCTAGGGGCTGAAATCCCTTAAGCTATACTATACTCTATAATGAATCTAAACACAATCTCCTTGCCTTGGTAGGCAAGGCCAACAAACATCATGGATACTTGCTAAACCATCATCTACCTGATATGTTATATCATATCACCAATTATCCATATCTTGGTTAGCAATTGGAGCAACGGATGAAAAATCATAATTAGACATACAAATTTCGTAAAAATCCTCCAACATTGGTATGTCAAAGTTCATGACTTACAAATCAATGTCTTAAGTCCTTACAAAGCATTGTCTTTGGTCCCCCTGAAATGTTTACAAGACAATCAAAGCTATAGATATATAAACTTTATACCCATTTTTGAATCCAACATGTACAAGCTTGGATCTCAAATTTATGACAAAATCAGAGCATTTGGTCATTCAAGTTGCTATCATTTTCTAGCACTAGGACCCATTCCTTGGAATCTCAATTTTAGCTTGCATGTGACAACCGAGTTGATGCACTCGAACAAGCTCATGTGCATGGCTCCTAACTTCACCAACTCAAAAAGGACACAAAAGGCTTCCAATATGGAGATGAGCATGAGGCTAGATCTCTAGCATGCATGTTCCATGCAATACTCATCCGTATATGGGTGTCATGATTGTTCAACATAATTACAACTTGTATATAACATGTATGATTGCCATAACAAATTACTATACTCATCATTTACAATCACAATAATTATTATGTCATGCCTTCTTGAGAGAGAGAGAGAGAGAGAGAGAGAGAGCATCAAACTCTAAGAGCATCTCCACCAACACATTGCATAGCATATTCTTTTGTATGAAGATGGGTAAAAATTCACCTGACAAGCTCCCTAAAATGGCAATGGATTAGCATTTATGTTCAGGATGCTGAGGGTGGCAAAAGCTATCAGTTCTCTCTTTCATATGGATGTTAACTCTGTAGATAAAGGTATGTCACAAGTTTATGTTAATGGGTGAGGCTTGGAATCAGTACATAGGGAATCTTGGATGGGAGAAATATTGTTGCAGGGCCAAATGCCGAGTATGGATGGAGCTGCTGTAAACCTTTATTATCATCTCAGATACTACCAACTCTTGCTTCATATGGATGTTAACTCTGTAGATAAAGGTGGGTACAAAATGCTGCATAATGTCTCTCCTCAATGAATGAAAGGGGATCGGTTCTAAGGGCTAAAATAGCGGCTTTCTCTGTACAGAGAGCATTTGATCCAGTCCTGATTGATACACTTTGCAGCATGAGCAGGCAGGAATAGACATTGTATCATATCAGAGCTTATAAGAATCTTTGTCGTTGGAAAAGTTTCCCATTGCCTACTACGCTCCACAATTGCACAAAACAATAGTCTTGACTCTTGAAATGGAGGGGAGGACCCACATGAAAATCCTCATCAAAGAAGAAGACAAGGGTGGGTAAACATATTATAGTGCCTCACATTAAGTTAGGTTACATAAACAAAACATTTTGACATGGTTTCCCATATTTTCTGCCTTCAAATTTCAGTAGTGTAGGTATTTTCCCAAGAATTAAAAAGAAACAATACTGTAAATGTGCATTTTGTAAAGCATGGATTGCTTGCTGCTCACTTGTGAACCTGCTCTAAAAAGCCCATAATAATAAATCTTTACCTTGCCTGAAGTCTGAACTCTGGACTAGCCATTAGTTATCTTGAGCTTGCAGTATTACAAAAGCAATTTCACTTGGATTTTGATTGAATTCATCCCTTTCAACAGGATCTGGTGGGGATGCAATGAATTCATTAATCTTAGTTTATTGCACCCACATTTTGTAACAGTGTTGGGTCAGGTCGCAACAAGCTAGTTACCTAGTTGAGGCACAGGAGCTCCAAGACTAAGTAATGTTGAGCCAAAGTGGGGCAGCTTAGAGGCTCTGTTTAACTAAGGAAATGTTTAATTTGGACTCAAAGACCCTAATTGAATCCAGGGACTGTCAATTTAAATCATTTAGAAGCAACCCAAATAAATTTGAGGTTTTTAGTTTTTTAGTATTAGTGTAGTAGTATTAGTGTAGTTGTTCCTTCACTCAATGCAGGCTGGATGAGGCCATCTATCTAGTTGAGGCACATGATGAGCACCAGGACTAAGAAGATGGCTTGTTACAACTAGATTTGCTACAACTAGATGGAACACATGTAATGGAAAGCCAACTGTTGGGGTCAGAATCTGTGAACATAGCTACCTAATAGAAAGAGGCCCTTAGCAAGGCAGACTAGGTAAATGGGCTGGTTCAGCCTTAGCATGGTGAAAGGTACCTCACAGTGTTTTTTTTTATTGGTGACATAAATTTTGAAATTTTGCCAAATTTCAACCTAAACAAATGATTTTGACCTTTTTCCAAGGAGTTTTCCAAGGAAAAGATGGCACAAATTTGCCAGATTTTGAAGACTTTTTTTTCTTCAAATCACCAGTTTTGTATTATAAGTTCCAGTAGTAGCCAAGAATGTACATCGCAAAATCCTTTAAAAACATAATGCCCTACACAATGGAGGTTAGGGATGTGTTTTCTATTTTCTATACTCCCCCCAATCCTAGACCCACCTCACATTGACTTATTGCAAACAATTGGTGGTATTTTATTTTTCCAGCAAATTTTCACTTTTTTTGAAAAAAAATTCAAGAAATTATGGAAAAAAAATTTCTAGTGTAATTTTGACCAATTTTGCTATTTTCGGGGGGAGGGGCGGATTCGCCAAAATTTCAGCATCACAAATATGAAAAATAAATAAATAAATAAATACCATTGTTTAGTAGTTGAGGTAGAACCTAGAATCTCCATTATTTAATCTCTAGTCTTGGACATCTGATTGTACTAAGTCAAGTTTGACATACATCTGTTTAGCTTTGTACTTCTACTTCCTCAAAGGACAGGCAGGCCAATTCATTAATAAAATTTGATAGTGTGACATGTTACAACTTACATCATTTCTAATTTTCTACTTACCTACTTAATCGAAAAAATTCTTTTTGAAAAAATCTACTTAATCTACTTAATCGTTCCATTTAAAATGATACCTCACATCATTTTTTTTTCAAAAAGAAAAAACACCCAACAAGGGAACATGAGACCAAAAAGAAAAAAAAAAAGGGATTTACGTCCAAACAAATGACACCCAAAAGCTCAAAACGCACAATGGGGAGCCCTAAGAGGAGATATCAAGTAACTTAGAACCTAAACCCATCATGCATAGCAGGAAGCAAGTCGTGCAAGGATATGAGCCAAAACCCTAGAAAGCCATCATATGCTTTAACAAGTATCTATTGTTGGACAATATGGCGACAACTAGAACTACAACTTCACAAGTAGGTATCAAGTATGAACAAGGAACTCACCATGTAATGTCTTTGCTTTAGCATTGTATGAATGTTGTTGCAATTGTCTTCATCGGGTAGGTTTTCTTGATCATTACAAGTTCAACTTGTTATGGTTAGTTTGACTTGTCATTCACCATAATCACTTAAAGCAAAGGTTGTTTTTTTTCTCATTTACCTATGGTATTGTGAAATATTATTTATGAGTTTGAATGCAAATATATTGGCTTATGGTCAAGACAATAAGTTTCAACAATTCTCAACGTACATTGTTGAGTGAGGGCATTTGTCCATATGTGACCAATATGAGAATTGTAAATTGTTATGATTTTCTTAAAAGGAAGTTTCGTCAAGTAATTATTAATAATATTTTAGAGTTCATTTGGTTGTGTTGAGTTTTGATAAGCATGTCAATATCTAAGTGATAAAATCTAAACCATAATTCATAAGTTGATTGAAACTTCTTCTTTTTTTTAATGTAGTGAAATGGCAACCTAATGAAGATGCAAGTAAAACCAAAGAAAGAGAAAATGAAGGGGAATTTTTTTAAATCAAGTATTATGAAGTAAAAATTTACAAAGCAAGCCCATTAATAGACTTAGAAAAGAGAAAAATAAGTTATTGAAAATAACAAGTTCATTAAATAATCTCATTCAAATGTAGGTCAATGTACTTGCACCCAAAAGTAACAAAACAAACAAAACAAAAAAAAACAAACCAACTATCCAATCTTGTTTAAATGCAATTCAATACAATATTATAATTGCATTGGCACAAAAAAAAGGTTGAAAAGAAAATTGGGATACCTAATCTTACAACAATTATGGCTTGATTTCAACTAATATAACTAATTTAATTTATTTGTTCTTAATGAAAGGAAAGCTTGAATACCTTATTTTATTGAAATTTGTAACCCTATCAATATATATAAGTTAAGCCAAATAAATAAATAAATGAGAGTAAGTGACAAAGTGGGTTACCCAATCTTATTGAAATTTTCAACTTGGTTTCAACTAGGATAGTAGATCACAAAACATGGGTTTTGGTTTTTTTATTGTAATTGCACATAGTAGTCTTACAACCTAAATTGAAACTTCAATTGGGCAAATTGATTTTGGACTAGACCTTGTTTTGACAAATTGGTTTGGGACCTTGGCTTGGAGGTTGCAATAGGGTATGCAATTTGACTAAGGCAAGGGTTGGTGTGGGACAATAGGGACGGTGGCCACAATAATGAAATGGAAAGACGTGAAAGACACAATAGGAAAATGGGAAGTAGGGAGGATGTCTATAGCCATATGTTATGGAAAGATTTGCTAACAAGATGTAAGGGGTTCAATTAAAAGGGATGTGGTGGGGGATGGGGTTGGTGTTTGGTTCCCATGTGGACTAACCAATGGGGTAGACATAAAGGTGAAAGGAGGTGCATAGACCTAGCTAACACCTAAACGACATGATTATTGAGCAATGAATGTTGCAAAGGAAATTTCAAAATGAGCCCAATGATAATGGCAAACAAGGTGTTGAATGAGTTTCGAAACAAGGTTTGAAACAAAATTGTGAATGAAATCTTGAAAAAAATTCCAAATGATGTTTTAGATGAGGTCTTGAACAAGGTCCCAATTGAAACCTTGAACAAGGATCCCAAACCAAATCCTAAATGAAATTTCCAACAATGTCCCATTCAAGGGCTTCAAATGGAATTTCAAAATGAAATCCCCAAACTTCAAAATGAGGTGCTAAGAAATGTTTGGTTGATTCACTTGGTCAATGTGTGAAGTTGCAAACATTTGCTTCAAGCAATGGTGATGACTTCCAACAAATGATAGCCCTTTTGTGTTGTTATTTTCTTTTATGTTTTCTCTTTGTCAATGTTGCACTAAATGTTTGTTTCATAAATCCTTGTGTAAATTCTCTTTCCCAAATTTCACACTTGTAACATTGTTCAAGCTAAATTGTTATGTGCTAATGGGATATTGTGAAGGTCCCAATATTGCTGATTAAAAAAAAGCTTGATGCTCTCTTGTTACAATAATGTTATAAGCCTTGTAACAATCTTGGCAAATTACTCTAACAAATTACTATTCTACTATTTATTTATTTTAAAAGCCCAAATTTGGTAGGTAAGAATTTGAAATCATCATTACCATTGCCATTTGTAAATTCTTCAAATGTTTTTAAACCTCAATTGGGATTTCATTTTTCCTCTTTCAAAACAATCTAAGAACAATCTAACTTTACCTTTTGTTATTTGTTTCCATTCTTGCAATTAATCTTGCTCACAATTGTTCACTTTTTGGGGTTCTTTTGTGCATTTCTTGACCTCCTCCTCCTTCATGTATGTTGTTATTTGTATTAGTTTTTATTAGTGTTGGGTGGGTACCAAACTATGGTAAAAAATCAACATGGTTTTTAAATGGTTCTCATGCAAAGAACTGGTTGGGTATCACTTAAGTGATACCTGAGATGGTACTCAAAGTTTCAAGTATGTAATTTGAAACACCAATTCACAAAGAACTGGGTCTTTTTTTAAATTCAACTTTTGATACCCATGTAGGTTAATAACTGATCCCCAAGTCTGATTCTTAAAGGTTTAAGAGTAGGGAGTCTAGGTTTAATCAAGGTTTACAATTAAAGGTGGAAGTAGAGTTTAGGTTTATGATGAAGGTTACATTTAGTTTAAGTTTAGGTGTAGGTTGGAGGTGTCATTTTTCCCATGTGGGAAACAAAATTATAACCAAGTATGTTGTTTTTGGTGTTCATCATGTTTTTGAAGGTGTTCATTGTGTTGTTGTTGAAGTCCATTGTGATGTTGCTAGTTGCAAATTTTCATTTTCTTGTTGCTAGTTGTTAACGCTCATTTTGTTGGGGTTGGTGTTCATATTATTCATCAACAAACAACTAAAGTACATTGTTAATGTTTATTGTGTTATTCAAATTCATCATGTTGTTGTTAATTGCAAGTGTTCATCATGTTGTTGATGGTTCTCATCATGTTTATTGATGGACAACTAAAATATGGACATTGTTGTTAATGTTCATTATGTTGTTACTAATTATTGATGTTCATCATGTTGTTGGTGTCAATCATGTTGTTGCAAATGTTCATTGTGTTCATTTATTTTTTCAAGCACTACCATTATTACTAATGTTCATCATATTACTTTCCCCTTCTATCACTATGGAAAAAAGGGGTGTTTTGCAACTAGCCCCCAATTAGCCTTGCAACACACCGTATTTCTATGTTGTGAGTGTTATTAGACAAATCACATGAATTGCAACTCACCATATAAACAATGCAATTCAATGCAATTATGTCAAAACAATTCATTTTTAACTACTATGCAATTCCATTATAAATACAACCATAATGTCATGCTAATGTTATTAATTTTCATCCATCCACTAAAATTTGACACATCGCACTATGAGGATTTTTGGATTTAATTTTTTTAATTTTCAAAATATTAATCCCCATTGTCTAATATGATTGTTAATGATGGTCTCAAATTATGACACATGGCATAATTTTTTAAATTCCACATGGCATATTAATTGAATTTTGAAAAAAACTAAAATAAATATCTATTTTAATAGTCGGATAGATTGGTATATAGCCATAGGTAGGTTGATAGGTCTTAAAACCTACATAATTACATACCTACCCACATAAGTAGATTGAAAAATAAGACCTACTTATTTACATAGGTAGGCAAATAGGTAGAAAAATACAAAACTAGGTGAATTAAAGAATAATTAGATTTTTAAAAAAATTATTTATGTTTTTTTCCTTTAGTGTTAATTTTTTTTAATTCATCCCAAAATGGCACATGTATTTTAATATAAGAACATAAAAAAAACACACCTTCTTTATATAGTTTGTGACATGGGATTCAAAAACAAAACCCATCAATGAAATCCTTTAGTTGATTTTTAGTTGCCAATTGAATTGCAATTATAGAAAGATTTTTTCACATATTTTATGTTTTTTTTTCATTATGTAAGTCATAGAATTAAATTATTAATTATCTGATATTTATATCTGTGAATAAATTATTTAATATTTAATTATTCAAAAATAATGATATAAAGTTAACTAATTTATTTCAAATAATTATTTATTAAATTAAATTAAATTAAATTATTTTATTTTATTTGAGATAATGATCAGAAAAACAATTTTTTGAATTACATATGTGATAATTAATTATTTGGATCAATTATTTGAATTAATTAACCAATTAGCTAGTTATATAAATTAATTACTTTATTTCAAATAATTAATTCAATAATAAATTTAGATAATTAGTATCACATAATTAATTATTTTAATTAAATAAATTTAAATGGTTTCAAATAATCAAACTAATTCATCTAATTTCTTAATTAATCATCTCGAATAATTAATCATTTGATTTTAGATAATTTTTTATCAGATGATTAATTATCTAAATTCATATAATTATTCATTTATTATTTAAGTTTAAAATGTAATCAGTTATTTGAATTAACTAACAAACTAATTATTTGAATCAAACTAATTTATAATTAATATCAATTATTCAGTTTAAGTAATTAGTTCAAAATAATTAAGAAATTTACAAATTAATTAATAATTTTTTTAATTTTTAAATTAAACATTAGAAATGAAATGTGATTTTGGTTAAAAAACATGAAGGTATAAATAAGCATACCCAAATGTACACCCAAATTGAATTTTTAATATAATATACACATTGCTTTTAGTTTCACCTTTAAATGTTATATTATTTGTATCTAGATAATTATTTTGTTAGTGAATTTCAATAATTAATGATCCCATAATGAGATAGTAATTATCTTAATTAATCAATTTAATTCATTATTAAGTATCCCCAATTCAAATAAATATTTGCGTGATTATTATTTGATGAATAATTATTGTTCTTATGCATCCATATTATTCAATTTAATTATCACAATTAATTAATTATCTAATTTAAAATTAATTATATGAATTACAGTTACTTATTCAAAATAATAATAAATTATTTAATATAATTAATAAGTTCATAATAATTAAGTGTATTAAACATTGGGGGGACACTAATAAAAAAAGTAGAAAATACATGAATAAAAATATAGGGTGCAATATATTGGTTGCTGGGTAAAAATTATAAGTTAATTAGTTAAGAATAGGGTACATTTCATTTAAATAATCAACATAATTATAATATAAGGTATGTAATAATTTGAAATAATGGATTATAATTCATATAGGGTGGCTTTAATATGTACATATTAGAAAATTAAATAATATTAGGGTGATAAAAAATAGGTTGGACAATTATCTAATACCCCCCCTTAAAAAATGGTCATTTAATGCACATAGATCCAAAATTTTACACTAAATGTCCCCTTTTAGAATAACTGTAGTTTATACTTAATAGTTAGATTATTGAAACAATATTTTTTTATAAAACATTACATATGAATTTGCATCCTTATTATGTTATAAATCGTTGCACAATAATCACAACATAATTGAACGTTCAATAGTGGCACACTAGTGGCCATACTAGTTGTATCACTGGGAATCATAATTGCAAATGTACCCCATAATAGGCGGTTGGAATGTGGACATGTGGCATGATCACATGTATGTATATTGTACATTAACTGCAACATAGTTATTGCATCAAAAGCACATTTACAATAGTTCTAAAAGAGTTGTCACATGCAACTACAATTTAATTCCTTAAAAAATCAAACATGGTTGACTATGAATGTATGTATGGTTGGTACAAATTATTATATAGAAAACCCATTTTCAACTCACTTGTAATTATAATACAACTAAGTTATTTTCTAATTCCTTGTATTTCGAGGGAGGTAGTTGCATAATAATTGTATGCCAAAAGGATAGTTGTACAATAGTTGTATATGAATTTTTTTTGAGCTCTAGTTGCAAGACAGTGTGGTTTCAACGAACATAATTTCTAATAGTGTATGGTTGGTACTCCCCCTACCCTACATTATTTTATAGGTTGGAGTTTCATTGGAGGCAAAAGGTTAGTGGTTACAAGGTTTCGACAAAACAAAATGCATTTCATGTATGTTCATTTTTCACCAAAAGTTGTGTTCTTTTGTTCATTTTTTCTTTTATATTGAAGATGTGTTGATAATATGTTTGGATTTGTTTATGTAGGAATAATTTCCAAATTGGAAACATTGTTTAAAACCTTAACTTTACTTTCTTTTATTAAAGGACATTTTGAAATAGTTTTGCACTTAAGCACTTGCACTTTACTCACGTAATTTCTTTCATGAAAAGTGAATCAACTTGTGAATAATTTGTGTGCATTTTCACATTCTTCAAAACCAAGAAGAATGTAATTGATTAGTTTTTTCAACCTAGGTTTGTTAACAAATTTTGAAAATGGAACAAAATTTTCTAGATGAAATATGTGATGTGTTTATGAATGAAAGTGAAATAAGATTGAATGAAAGAATTGAAGGTGAAAGGTTTAAAGGAGTTCCAAAATGATGAAACAATGTAATTACTTATGAAGAAATTGCATGAACAAAGGTTAAACTGGAGACCCCATGGTAGAAATTCTTCAACTTGGGTATTTTTTATGTCAATGATGAATTACTAGTTGATGTTAAGGTGCCACAAGTCATCCATTGTATGTTGTGTCACAATAGAACAATAGGTCATGCAATATTGGAACAAATAACAAAGTTGAGGAAAGGTTTTGTTTCATATTTCAAGACAAATGAAATAATTGTATTCAAAACACACGTGGATGCAAATTATGACTAATTGTCAAAAGATTGAAAAAGAAGTTAACAACAACTTGAAATTTTCATTATAAAAACAATATGCAAATGACAGGCTTGTAATGAATCAAATGTAATCTCCAATTTTTTTGCGGCCATAGATATTTACAAAAAGTATAATGTGAATTAGAAAAATTTTGTGGAAAATTTGAATATATTAGTTCTCAAAATCCATTCACCCATTCAATTTAATGAGAGTATTTGGTTAAAGCATTTAGCAATATAATTATGCCTTCATGTTGATTTCCCTTCTAAAAAAACCTTTAGTCATGAAGTGTTATTGGATTTAATTGAGAAGACAAAATAAACATATGTCTTATTACTTTTGGCAGAATGTGTTTTGCTATTACAAGTTTTGATTTGTGGAAGTTTAAAGGACAACATGATGTTTTTGCATTGGTCGTGAATTTCTTGGGAGAAGATTCAATGCCTAAAACACATTACATTTTTGCTTATTTTAAGCATTTGAAACATTAGGGCAAGCATTGGCAAGAAGTTTGCAAGACTTTTTAAAACAACATGGCTTGACCAAAAGATCCTTGTTTATGTTAAAAATGAAGGTACAAATCTGAATACCATGACAATTACCTTTAAATCAATAGTATGTTATGAAGCTTTGGGTCTAATGTAAAGTTTTTAGGGAACTTGTTTTGGACATGCCTTTTTTAAGGCTTGTCAATATGTAATTACTCAAGAAAGAGTTTTGAGGGGCTTGAAATATGTTTCCATTAAATATGTTTAGTAGATTTGCAAAAATGCATTACATGGTTTTAAAGTCAAAAAGAGGAACATGAATGATTATTGCAAGCTTCAAGCCCAAAAAATGAACACACCAATCAAAACAAGGTAAAATCCAAGTTTCTTTGATTTGATTTTTTTTTCCCTTTTTATCATTTTGAATATTTGTATGCCAAAGTGTTTTTTTTTTATTAATAAGATTCAATTATGTAATTTTGCAACATGGTTGTCATTGCGTCCTTGCGTTTGGCACAATGTGATAGACACATCTAGACACATATGCACCCCTATGTCATGTTAGTGTAAGGTCAACCTAGGTCAAATGCACTCTTGGGTTGCTTGAAATAGGCTTATGGGCGACCAAAACTGAACCTGTTTCAATTGCCATAAACCTTGCAACGATAAAAAACTTTTGGTTGCTAATGATTAGCGACAAAATGTTTTTAATCACCAAGATTGAAACAACCGAAAACATTCCATCATTAATCATGTGGCGACTGAATTATTTTCAATCATTGCACATTTTTAGATCTTGGTTTTCCAATTGATGGTGGATTGATTTCCACCATTGATTTAACAACAAAATTTGATTTGGCAACGAAATTTGGTCTTGCCTAATAATAAATTGTAAACCTTGCATGTTAATATTCATTTTCTCCTTTGAGGTGTGGGGGCCTTGTGTTGTTTAACACCAACCATTGTCGTATGCCTTGGCAAGGAGGGGTGAAACCTTTATGGGTGTTTGAATTTCAAATCATCATATGACATTTACAATTGGTGTTGAATTTTAATTGTAAACCTAAAGGTGGAGTTTGATCTTATTGTTGAATACTTTAATTATATTAATCAAACCTATTGTTCTTGTGTACAATGTTTTATTGATGGAGGGGAGGTGGAATGTATGAAGTCCATGGTATTTGATGTTACACGATAAGCCAAGGAAGGTGGAATGCAAGTTTTGCAGCAATGTTATTTCGTACCACAAGGATAAAAAGTTTTTCCATTTGGGTTATTGATATGATGGCAATGGGCAAATTAGAGTTGCAGTGTGTTCAAAAACACATCCACATGTGAAGGCCCTATTTGCCCAATGCGACGGACTTGTCCCTCCACAACTAAATGACATGGAAGTACCAACCCATATCCTGGATGGGTGAACAAAAGGCATGGCCATTGAAATGCTAAATCCTTTAGTGGAAGGAGAATTTGCTTCGATGTTTCAAATGGACGGGATTCGAATTTTCACCCCCCTATAAACAACATAGAAGGTCCTAATGAATTAAAAAATAACAACATTTGAACCTTTCAACAAGTTTGATTACTTGAAGGAATGAATTCAACCAAAAAATAGGATTTGGATGAGAAGTGGGCAACTTTCTTTTATGAAACAACATCCCCTTCAATGTTGTGCGATATTTAGTGTTCATAGAAGTTGTGAAAGCAACCTTCAAATCTCAAACCTATTACGAACCCCCATCATATCATGGATTGCACACATATTTGTTATAGCAATCCAAGGTGGATGTGTCCAAACAAGTAATCAAAAGGACATGGAATTTGATTCACAAATATCGAACAACCATTTATTTTGATGGTTGGGACAATGTTGCATGACATCCATTGTTGAACATAATGATTGCATGTCCAAGTGGCAATGTATTCATAGGTTCCATTAACACAATTAGGGAGCAAAAGGATGCCCAATATATATGTAATGCATTTGCTGAATATATCGAAACCATTAGAATCGACAACATTGTACAAATTTGCATAGACAATGTTTTGAACATGAAAAGTGTGGTTAACCTTCTAATCTATCATTTTCCAAATCTTTATTTTCAAGGTTGTGGTGTTCATTGTTTGGACTCACTATTGGAAGATGGGGGAAAAACAACATGGGCGAAACGAATTATGAAAAAAATAAAAGTTTTTTTCATTCATACCATAGCACCATGTAACACTAGCAATTTTTTGTCATTATGAAACCAACCTAATGTTGTTAAACCCCACAAAAACACGGTTTGTAACCAATTTTATAATGGTTGAAAGGTTGTTTAAGCTCAAACCTACCATTGAGCAAATTGTTGCCAATCCTAATTTGACAACTTTTGTCAATTCATTATGTGGTAACCATCAAAACCACCAAAAATTTGATTTTGAATATATTTCATTAACTTTGAGTCTAGTTATCTATAACATTGAACATATCAGCACCAACAAGAGATATTTCATTTATAACAAGGTGTACTTGTTTATATCAACATGGGAGTTTATTTTTAAAATCTAATTATAAGTTTGAAACAATCATTGATAATGTTTGTTGGATTGGTATGTTCAAAGTTAAATGTCTTGTTCACCCATCAATACTAAACGCACCTTTACAAATAAATGCCATAAGTAAAACTTTCATTTGTATTAAATCAAATGACATGTATTTATAATATAGTTGCAATAATATTTGAATTATAAGCTTTAAAGTGATTTTTTAATCCATAAATTAATGGAGCGAATTAAAAGAGATGTATAGGAATACACATAACATTTTCAAACATCAATCTTTATTCTTGGAACCCTTGATGAGTTAAGGTGATTAAGTCCTTAATGAAGGGTGATCTTTTTTGCATTTTGTGAAATTTTTTGAACACATTAAACCTTGACTTTCTGAGACTTTAATTGCTATTAACAATTAGTGTTTAGAAAAGACTTTGGGTTTTTTGTCATTAAAGATTTAAACAATGTTGTCGAATGGACAATTGGGCAAACAACCATCAAACGGACAATTTGATCAAAACCTTTGAAACAAGTTATCCCACACATCATTTGGTACTTATCCCCCCAAACCTTTGAGAGGCCCACCCTTAACCATGCATAAGTAAAAGATTGTAGAAATTTCCAATGGGGTGAGCCCTTCATTGACACAATCCCAAGAGTGTCAAAAGCTTGAAGACAATGATCTTAAACAAATTGCCACACAACAATTCCATAAAATTGTCATGACATTTTTCATGGAACACACAATGGCATACCTCGATAGTGCTTTTGTGAATAAGTAAAAAACTAGCTTGGAGAAGTATAAATAGGTCATGGAGCATAAATTTTGGTAGAATTAAATAGTTCCTCATAATACACCAAACTTCAAAATTTTGAAGGGTTCCTAGAATGGTCTAAATGCAAAATTTTCACATGTAGCCACAAACGTGTTACAATGGTTTGATGCCCTTTATCCACAAAAGGACAAGGTGCATTGAACCATAGAGGTGGCAAACTTATGGGAGAAAATTTCATGTTGCGCCAAATTCTCAAAAAATTGGTCGAGAAAAAAGGTGAGGTTTGCACCATGGATGGAAGAAGGCATTAGAAACCTTCTGGCTCAAATTGGAAGTTGAGGTGGGTTATGGATTCCAAGCACAACAAATGTGCTCCCATTGTCGGTGGAGACAATAAAGGTGGTTATGGTGTGGTGCATGATGTGCAAATCGAAAGATTTGATTGTATCCCAAGCATGATTGAATTGGCAGGGAAGACATTGAAGATGGATGATAAGCAAGAAGCACATAATAATGATCACTAAAAGCCTTAGCATGCCCATGTAAACACCAAGTGTCATCAAATTCCTTGCCATCCACATTGAGACCATGGAAGCATACACATTGTGGTGGAATGGGGGAACTTTTTGAGAAATGTTGGATTACAACATAAAATACTCCCCCATTATGCATAGTCATACCTTATTGCGGCAAGGGGGGTTGAATATGGAAGAGCAAACACGACTTGTCACCTTTAGGTGAAATCGTGTGAAGTTGGCATGGGCATTCATAATCATTATGAATGTAATACATCATTGTATAATTTTTCACAACAACTTGTCCAAGGATAACATAATGTTGCATTTTTCGTAAAAAAAGCCACATGTTGTGTACATGTGTGATCGGGGTGAAGCTGGGTGCCTGCAAAAGGTGACACAATCATTGTATGGGTTTGCAAAAGAGCAAGATGTGACCAATGTAAAGAAAGTGTGTTGGTGGGTTGCCCTAGAATTATTTTTTGTTTACTGCAAGTTGGGAACTACAAATTCCCCTTGACGAATGGTTAAGCAACATGCCACAACTTTGAAGTTTGAAGCATATTTGGTGGGTAGGCAAAAAAATGTCATATGGGGTGAAAATTGGGATGCAAAATATTTTGTGGACAATTTAACCAAAATGTCATTTGGGAAATTGATCCACGACATGTATGGACCAAATCCAAAAGCACGAAAAACTATTCAACACATCGTGCGCATATTGATGGGGCCTCCATACTTGATTACACCTGAAGAGTGTTATCGAAGGTAACTGTAGATAATTTGTAGTTGCTAGATATGGAATATGGTGTAATTTGCATCATCTTTAAAAAATGACATGTTTTGGACTTGAGAATTTTATAAGACCCAATTTTGTAAGTAAATCATGTTGTCATGTGTAATCAAATTTTGACATTTGTGAATCCATTTTCTTTACACATTTGAAATTTGTGTTTAGATCTATGCTCTATAATGATGATGGGTTTCTTGTAAACATAAGATACAACAATCATTTACAATTTTACACAAGTATTGCCCATTTTTTTTTTATATTTTTGAATTATGGATGATTAGACCTACCATTGATAATTTGTTCCAATAAATGTTCTTATATAATTGATAGACATCAAATAATGAAAAAAATCAATAAAATTCATTTGAAATAACATTTTTTAATGCAAGGCATTCACTTTGTAGACTTTATTTTGGTTTTCATTCTTTTTTGGCAATGCCTACCAAGGCAAGGAAATTGTGTTTAAATTCATTATAGATTATAGTAGCTTAATGGATTTTGGCCCTCAGGTAGTAGGTCTATTTTTATTGGAGGATTTTTGAAAGATAATATTTTGGCTTGTGTTGAAACTTGGGATTAGTGATAAAGTTGTAATATTTTGAAGGAGTTTGGTTTGTTTTAGAGGATTCTTTTTGAAGATTATATTTTTGCATGGTGAAATATTGGAATTTCCATAATTCTTCTTTTGCCTTAAGGTATTTTTAAATGTAAATGGTAAGGTCATAGTTTGACACACCGAAAAGATGGCAACCAAAAAATTACAGTTGCCAAAAATTTCATTTGCCAAACATGTAGCGATTGAAAATTTTTGGTCACCAAGCTTGTGATGATAAAAAAAAATTGGTCACCAATAAGCTTGGTGATCAAAATTTGTTTTTAGTCACCAATCATAACAAGGGTAGCCCGAGTGTTAACAAATATTTTATTGTGTCCATCCTAATAGACGCAATGAATGCATTAGGACAAACGTTTACATGATGCCCAACACAAAATGGCCGTGTTATGTTGATTTCGACAACCTTGTTTTGTAAGCAAAGTGATCATGTTTCAAAAAACCCTTTAGTTTTAAGAAACCATTGCGCTTTGTTATAATAAACAAACCAATCTTAGGGTCACTAATCATGTGACCTTTTGACTCACATGGCATATTTCACAAATTATAATAAATATTTTGTCTCATGTTGCCATTGCTTACATTTTAAACCAATCTAAAGGTCTTTGGTTGTCAAATGATGGGTTGAATGTAGCCATATCCATGAGCCTAAAGTTAAAGGACAAAATGAACCATCTCCCTTTATCAAATGTTTTGATTAATGATATTGATGATTCTAGTTTAACTATTGAGTTGGAAACTTTTGCAAAGAACATTAAAAAGGAGTTCATCATGGTGATTAACTCTTTCCTTTCTTTCTTGAAAAGATATAATAAGAGAAAAACTCATTATTTGCTAGACTTGATGTTAAATCCTAGATTTAAGAGTTTGAGATTGATCTATTCTTTTATTGGTCATGAACATAGGGTGACTATAGTTGAAAAATATGATAAAAAATCCTTGTTTCCTATGTTATTTTAGTCTTATCATCAGTTGCATCCATTGTCCAAAGTTGAAAGTTCCATTGATGAAGATAGGAGTGTGGACATTTGTGGGATGGTGATTGGCACTAGCGAAGGTATGAAAGAGCTTGTTAACTAAGAATTGTTGATATTTCATAAATATTAAATTGATGTAAAAGATATCAAATGGCCTTTAGATGGTGGAGGAAATATGGGACCATGTTTCCAACTGTTGGCTTTTCAACTAAACAAATATTAAAGATTATAGGTTTTCAAATTGAAACAAAAAGAATATTTTCCCTTGTTGGAATTTTCATCAATTTGAAGAAATGCCATTTACAATTAGATAACATTAAGATATTAATCTTTGTGAGATTGGCCGAATGATGCAAAAGTGAATTGTAAGGGTCCTATTGGTGGATCTAATTTGGGGGGGACACTTAGTGTAAAGTTTGGGATCTATGTGTGTCAAATGACCATTTTTAGGAAGGGTATTAAATAAATGTCCAAACTATGTTTTATCCCCTTATTATTATCTAATTATTTAATATATACATATTAAAGCCACCCTATATTAATTATATTCCATTATTTCAAATTATTACAAAATGAATTTGAAGGCTCATTTGAACAAATGAATTAAAAGATAATTAATCTAATTTTTTTTGTTTTGTATATCTATGAAATGTGATCACATGCTTTTGTTTGATATCAAAACTTTGTAATAATTGCTAATTTTTTTGGGCTATGAAAATTTGAAGCTTTGATTAAAAATCTTAATTCTAAAATCTGAAAGTCAAGTTCAAGTATTGACTTAATATAATCCATTAATCTAAATAAGTTAATAACTGGTTGGGCACGAGGAAAAATAAAATAAAGAACTAGACAAGGTATGATTTTAAAATAAATAAATGTGAGAACCAACTTGATTTTTTTAATTAAAAAATGTAAATTAGAAAATGTGGTTATGAAAAACATTAATAACTACCCAACATTAGTTTTTATGTGTTTTTTTGTGTCTTTATTTGTATTGAATGTTCACAAATCTTATTGGTGCAACACCTTTTTTAACATAAAAATGGTACATATGGCCAAATTTGGAAATTATCACCTTAAATATATTTGTGTGGCAAGCTGATTTTCATGCCAATTGATATTTGACAACAATTTATGTTTATGGTTCAGATTTGATGCAATTTGGCACAAGTTTTAGTGGTCCTATTTATTTATTTATCATATTACAATTGTTGTAACTAGGACTAATTTTTTTTTCTTAATTCAAGAATCTTAAAAATTAAATTGTGCACCAAATTTAAAAATTGAATCATCCTTTTATTTATTAAAAATTTTCATTTTCTTTTTTCATTCCAAGTTAATGATGTATTACTAAAGGAAAGAACATAGTTCATAGCTAAATTTTGTGCATTGCAATCCTTTGTAATGTGACATTCCCTTTGGGTACATTAATTGTGATTGTGCCCATGAAGCATTTAGAGTTGTCTTCATCATCCCATGACTTCAACACATTTGAGTTTATCCAAGGATTAATGACCTATGTAGGAGCCATCATTTAGTTCAAATGAAAGCATGGTAAAAAGAATATTAAAAATAATTTTGTGAAATTTTTGTTTAAAAATGATCTAGCTTTCAACATAAACACAAAAATGTATATTCAACACATCAAATTAAATCTCATTATGAAAACATTAAACCCTCCATGGGGTTTGTGATATGTTGAATAAAAAGTTTACAAAACTTTAGTACAATAATAATAGATAACAAGTATGTTTAAAATTAGTTGGTGAATATTGTTCCCTTAAACATATTTTGACATTAGAAGTTTCATATATTATCATTGTGATATATAAAAGTTGGAAGTACATATGTATATTTTGAAGCTTCATTTAGATGAAAATAAAAACAAATCAACACATTTCATCTACAAGTCATAGGAATTTGAGAAAGACATTTCATAGGCATTTGCATTTTTAAGAATCTCCTTAAAAGGTGCAAATGTAATCAAAGGAACACAATTAACCATTTAGGTGATTACTTAAAAGAGAATTTTGATAATTTGACGACTTTAAATTGGTTATAGAAGGTGATGAATTATTCGCAAATTTTACAATGATTAAAAATACTCATGACAAAAAAAGGACATATTATATTGCGATGTAAAGGTGTAAATAATCATTGTTCATGATTATGACAATTTCAAAATAAATCAAGTCATTTGAGAAAAAGATTAAGTAGCAAAAACACAATTTAGTTATATTGTTTAAAAAGTGCTTTTGAATATTGTATACTCGTTAGATTCATTCCAAATTACTCCACATGTTTTAATAAAATATTATCATGCAAACACATTAAAAACTAGCAACATTAATATAATTTCTAAAATTAAGACATAAAACATTTATCAACATGTTACACTCGTTATGGTAATTGTTATTGTGATTGCACCTTAAATGCATATTCATGAATATTTCTAAGTTCAATATCCATGCTCATTTTATGACCATTTTCCATTTATGTTGACAAGGATGACAAGAGTTGTTTATTTTACCATCCTTTCATTTGCCTACATCCAAAACTCCACCAAAGGTCCTACCCAATCATCCAATCTTTGGTTTTCTCTTTGCCTAGCTTAACCTTCACCCAATTTCTAATTCCCAACTCTACAACATTACCTTGATTCCAGGAGTTCCCTCACCTCCACTCTCCATTTCCACATGAACCACTTGGTCACACAACACCACATAAAGCTCCTTCTTCACTCTCAGATTTTTTCCTCGGGATGAAAGGTATTTATCCAATTCTGATCTACACTTGTGGGAGTGTTAGGAATATATATACATTTGTATAATGAGGCAGATTAATATTTTGTGTTAATATACAGAGAAAATACAATAACTAACTTTTCTGAAGCTTCATTACTTCGTATTAAGTTTGTAACTATCTTGAGAGTATTGATAAGCCTACTCTCTTTTGTCAATATGTTGCTTCATTTGTAAGCAATGCATGAACCAATCTCTAGGTGTTATACTTACAAACCAGCCAAATTTCTTGTGTGAAATTTCGCACAGATGCAAAAAATAAAACAATAATTTTAGTTGGCCAAGGAAATCCTTTATCATTGATTACTTTCCTCTCTCTAAACTCAAAATGCCATAAACTAAACTCAATCTATGTCAATCCAGCTCCAAATAGCCAACCCATAAGATCTTTTACTTCATGAGGAAACAGAACATTTGCCATAAAATGGTCCTACAATGAGATTCCAATGTGTTGTCTCTCTGAAACACATAATACTTTCCTCACAGCAATGCTAAGCCATTTGAAAAAAGGGAAGAAATAGATTAGATGTTTTCACCTGTTGGGGCTTGAAGCAGTGGTAATCTTCTGAAGCAACCTGTCTGTCATGCTCAGGTATGCCCATTACTTTTGGGGAAATGCTGCACGTGTAATAGATAGACCCCTCATGCTAAATGTGTATTGGAATCAGATGAGGAACAAAGAGCGTGAATCTCTTGTCTGCAAGCGTGTTTAGTGTCTTTTCTTTTCTACCATTTTGGGGTTGTTTGGTGTCTTCAGTTTGAGCTTGCACACTGCAGCTACTGGCTGGGTTTTAGAGGTTGAAAGATATAATTATGTAACAGTTCTAGAGTCTGTTTCTTTTTGTAAAATAGTGATGTTTCTCAAGGACACATGGAGTTGATTTTTGTGTTGCAGTACTGTTTGACAGTCATGGCTCTGGTTTTGTTTTTAAAGTTGTTGCATATGTCTGAAGCATGGTTAGAGATGTGATTTTTGAAGAGTTAATCATGAAGGTCCCAGATGTAGAGGTCCATTTTTTCAGTTGTGGAGTTGCTGGCTGGCATTGAGGGTTGTGGGAACATGCCTTTTGGTAGCTTGTTGATTTTTGTGTGAGTTTTTGGAGTCACCATGTTTCTGGTTCTATTTACTTTTGCTGCAAACTGCTAATACACATGGCTATGCTGTAAAGCTTCTGATGACATGGAGTGGTGTTGCAGAAATTGGTGGTGATGAATTTAGCGAAAACCCTATTTCTTCATTTATGAGTGAGCTCTGTGATCTCACTTTCATTCACATGTTGGGGTTTGAAATCATGTCACGTTGATACAACTTGGTTGGGAGTTTGTGATACTGATTGACAAATCTTGGCCTGGCAACTTTGGAGTCTTTTGCATAAGGAAATATAGTGTTGTTCAATCCAATCAAGGTCAATTATTATGATGGTGTGCCTGGTTTCACTTAGTAGGAGCTTAAGTGCTAGAGAATGCTCCCCTGGGGCACTTTCTGCCGTCCTAGTGAGACACTAGGGCAAGGCTGGTAGGCTGCACCATAGGGACAAATTGGATGCAGAATACACCCTGCTGGTGTAAAAGACCTTAGTAGGTAGGAACTAAGAACTGGCAGTAGAAGGCCCTGTGAGATTAAGAAGGCGGGGTTTCTTTAGTGGCTGTGTAGGTGTTCTCCTTAAATGTTTTGCAACTCTGGGTGAAATAGAAATGGTCTTTGTCAGAAGAATTATTAAATCATTTTGTATAATGGTTTTGTCCAAAATTTAGAGTGGATTCTTGTATACTTATGTACACCCACTGACCATCAGAAGATGATGAAGTCAGTGGGTAGTAGTCATGGCAGTTCAGTGACTGCTATTTATGATGAAGGTGATGACAGTCCGACACTTTGTGACAGACTCTCATAACATTTTGACTGCACTCATTGTCATGTTTACCTTCAAATTGTTGTTTTCAAGATTTCTCTGCAATTTCAGAGATTTTTGTCTGAAATTGTTTAGGCTTTGTTTATGCTCATGTTTGATGAAAATTTCAACTAGTATATACAATAGCTGAACAAGCATCTGAACTTAAGTCTGATTAATTGTAACTTTGTTTATGTACTTTTGAGTTCTTTCAGACGTAAGTTAATACTTATAATCCTTAGCAGATGACTGAGAGTAGCAATCCTCTCTTCAAGCAATATAGCTCTCGAGGACAGTTGCAGATTCCGCCAACCCCCCACCCCAACTGTAGTGGAACCTTGGAAAGTCTCTGATATCTAGTGACAATATACCAGGAAAGTAGTGCAATGAAGAGCAAATTGTCATGAAGCCCTTCAGACGCAAACACATGTTGGAGGTTTCAGATTGGAAGATTCAACGCATAGATGTCTGCCATATGGGCTAGTCCAGCAAAAATGTTACAGATCATGTTTAAGGGAGGTGGAATGGGAAACACTCATGAGCATAATAATTCATGACTTGCTACCCAAGTGACTTGAGAGCTGAATCCTCTGTTGGACACTTTGAATTTCCTATCCCAGTAGCATCATCTCTTTTCTCCATTGTCATTAGTTTCAGAAGGAGTCTGAAGAGAATGACACATGCAGAAGAGTTTCTAATTTTGAGTTAGCCAGTGGTACCAACATTTCTAAATGTGAGATTGCTGGAAGCTGGCTGGCAATCAACCCTCATATCTCAAGCAGGAATAAATTTGAAGATGACACCCCCACTGACACAGTTCTTTCAAGAAAACCATAACAGACTGTGGTGAGTCTCAGAGACACACAACCACAACGAGCAGCCTAATCCTTAGGTCTTTGGGTAATCTCTGTCACCTCTGTGTTTGTTATGTCTTGCAGCTACGTGGTCACTCTTGGTGACTGCTTTTGCACCCCTGAACCTATACCAAGCTGATAGTTTGTTCCCTGCAGTCTTCAAGGGTCCTGAAGCACTATGACGCCGGAAAGAATCTGAAAGCTCCCGCATGTATTTGCCTGAGCCTGTGAACACAGCTGAGGCAGAGAGAGGCCATCCATGCTCAACATTGCGGAGATTAAGAGGCCCTGAGTCGGAATCAATACTAATAAATGAAGTGTCAGGCAAAAAACGTGACCTTGGGTCAAAGGAGACCCCATTTTGGTTCTGTGCTGAGTCTTCTACGGGACCAGCACCACTAGTATCCAAGACAACAGACACAAGTTTGAGAGCTTGGACAACTTCCCCCATGAATGGCCGATTTGATGCTTCAGGTTGCACACACCTCAAAGCTATGGCAGCGACCTTTGTGAAACTGTCCAATGGAAAATTGTGCCTGAGGTCAGGATCTGCAAGAATATACAGCCCTTCATTGCTTGTGAGCAGTGGTCGTGCCCATGTAACCAGATGCTCTTCACCAGGTGGTTGAGTCATGTCCACAGGCTTCCTCCCAGAAAGAAGTTCAAGCAACACAACCCCATAGCTGTATACATCACTCTTCACTAGCAGATGACCTGTCATTGCATATTCTGGTGCCACATACCTACACACCACAACCATCAAACCAGGCATTAAGACAACCAATATAATGCAACCACTTGCACATCATCCTAACATCTTGCACCTGGTTCAACCAGACCAAAACACACATTGAGACTAAGTATTTGTGTCTATAATAAATACTTCTGCATGATCAGACCACATGTTTTGCTAATGACAAAGAGAGAAGAGGAACAATGGCTCACCCAAAAGTTCCCATTACTCGAGTTGAGATCGGCTGGCTATTTCCTATCTCACCAGCTGCTTTTGCCAACCCAAAGTCAGACACTTTGGGTGTGAAGTCATACTCAAGCAAAATGTTGCTGGCTTTGAAGTCACGGTGAATCACTCTTGGATTTGAATCCTCGTGCAAGTAGGCCAGTCCTCGTGCTGAGCCCAGTGCAATTTTCACCCGTGCTTCCCAGTCCAGGGGCTGGTCCAGGCCTGTTCAACAGTCACATCAATCTTGACCACAGTCAACCCCTTTGACTCATCTAAAACCATCTAAAACAGGGAACTTGCATCTGTACTGAGTGCTGAGAGTGTTCTTGCAAAACACAAACTTGCATTTTAGCAAGTCATAATGAAGCTGTTGTCAAGTTAGACCTAGTGTATATATCCCCAACTCCAGCTTGAAGGATTGTAGCATAAGGACTCGGATGCTGCAGAAGACAGCTTTGAGTCATGCAACACTATCCTAGAATCAGAGGATTCAATCCTTGGGACAGCAGGCACAAGTCTTGGAGATTTCCACACAAACTTAGACATTTCAACCCATTGCCTGCACAGTCAATTTAAGTGAGACTTTAAATTTTTTGCTGCTTAATGTTAGGTGATTTGGATTCGAACAAACCATGCAAGTGCGACTCCACGCTGCCATTGGGAATAAACTCATAGACTAAGCAACGCTCAGGATCCTCTGTGCAGATACCAATCAGCTTCACAAGGTTGCGGTGGTGCAACCTACTCAGCATCTCTACCTCAGCAACAAACTCACGGCCTCCTTGTTGATTATCCCGGGTCAACACTTTGACAGCTACAAGCACACCATTATCTAGCACACCTTGATAAACCCTTCCAAACCCTCCCTCTCCCACCACATTCTCAGGGTTAAAATTCTCAGTTGCTCTGTTCAGCTCTGCAAGGGAGAATGTCTTGACAGTTCCTGCGTATGATGGCATGCTTGATCCAAATGACACTGATGTTGAGCTGTTAACGCTGCCTGACAACATAGAACCTCCAGCTGCACAGATATGAAATTTGGTCATGGTACACAGGCACTGATCCCCATCAATATGACTAACAGAAGGGGAGCACAGTGCTATGATCATGTGAATGAAGGCCAATTCAATGCCATTCTAGAATCTGGAACTCAGCAATTCACCCAATGCAGCATACCTGAGAAGGCAGAACGTTGAGTAGTTGACCGTTGAGTAGTAGAAGCAGCAAGGACAGGTTCAATTGCTGCAGGAGACCCTCTCCAGCGCAGCACCATAAAGCATAGGACCCCGACACAAATCACTGCAGCCATGGCAGATGCCAAGACAATAATGACAATTTTATAACTTACTCTGTGAACCCTTTTCTCTATGAGAACTCCAATTGGATGCTCAGCAGCCTGTCCAGCTCCCTGTGGTGGGGCACTGCTGCCATAAGGAGGAGCTTGAGATGGTGGTGATGGAGGAAGACCTACATTAAGGTACACACACCAAACACATGAACTTCCAGTAAGAAGTTGCAAAGAAGTGGCCAACTGAGATTGCTAAGCAAGTCAAGCCACCAAAGTCTATTTCTGTACAATGACAAGTATTCACAGAATGAAATCCCTTGCACTTTTGACTTGGACATCCCAATCCACCGTTCAGGTCTTAAGCAAAGTTAAAACTTGTGACACAGCTTCAAGTGCCCAAAAAGCATACCTGGGTAAGTAACAGATATGACTGAGTAGTTTCCAAAGAGAGTGTCATTTAATAACACTTGATGGTTCCAGAACCGAGAGGAAAGAAGGTCTGCAGTAGTATTATCAAATGCTGGAACCAGAGGGACAAAATCTGCATTGACATCGGTCTCTTCCTGGTTCCCTTCAACAGAATTTGCTCCTACAATCCGAACCTGGCTTGGTAGGAGAAAGAGGCCAACTGCAAGCTCCTCAGCCAACTCAGAGACAAGTGGAAAAAGTGTTTCAAGATTGATCCCTAATTGCAGTTCTACTTGCATTGGTATGACGCATCCACATGGTGAGCCTGGTACAGAGTATGTGTAGCCAGAGGGACATGGCAAAGTACATTCTGCAAAAGATAAACGCACAACTTTGTTACCAGGATCCTCTTTCACTGGAGAGTAGTAGTGCCTATCAAAAAATGTGTGGACTGAAAGCAGGGTGCAGAGAACCTCCAGACAAGACCTAGAAGTTGTGTATCCAGAATTGCTTAAGAGTGTGGGGATAAAATTGTAGCATTCTTGACAGCACATTTGCTCCAGTCAGTTCCAAGGCCAGAGTTGATCCCTTTAGGAAGAAAAGCACTCTGCACTGACAGGCTCTTGTTCAGTTAGCTGCAGTGCTAGCCAACACAGGACTGCACTTATTCCATTTTTTTTTTTGCTGTGGAAATATTGGATGTCCAGAAACTGTACCTCGAGAGTTATTTGAAGTTGGAGGAAAGACCATAGGTACTGGAGATGGAGCTGCTGATCATAACCAACCACACAGACCAGTTCACAAAAATGATCAATATCAGAATCAAGGAAAGAGGATAAGCAGAAAATTCAAAGATGCGGAAGAACCCTGACCTGCATGCAGGTGATGATGATGCCCTCGTATCCGTGGAGCAGGAGCTGGGGCTGTGGCTCTTGGTATATGAGTAGGTGCTGGGGCAGCAACTCTTGGTGCAGGAACAGGTGCTGGGGATGTGGGTCTTGCTGCATGAATGGGATTGGACTGGTTGTGATCATGATGTGTCATTGAAAGTGGAGCTAATGAAGGTCCTTGCTGCCTCTCCCATGGCAGAGTTGCTCCTGGTGCTGGAAGTGGTGTAGCTGCAGGGAAATCAAATGGAGCATAAGATAGTGACCTGCGATATAAGAATAGTGGTGATCATGGTGCTGTTGGAAGACAATGGAGAGGCATACCATGGTCAAGACTTCCAAGAAGAATGGTTGCCAGTATCACACCCTGAAGAAACCCTGCAAATGTGTGGGCATTGCTGTACATGATGTCCCTCACTGGTCTTTACCTCCTCTGTTTCTGCACAATCCTCTTACTTCCACCCAGCTGTGCTCCATTTGCACATGAGCTTTGCTCATTGGAGGCATTTAAAAAGTGAAAGATCATTCACCAGCCTCCCATTGCCTAACTTTTCTCATTCCTACTTGACCATCATCCGACATCCTTTCAGCTTCTTTGCACAGAATAGCTTCAATCGCAGTGTGCATTTCCACCATGGTTCAACTTCACATAACACATACATGTGGAAGTGTTTAAGAATCCTCCCTGCTTGTTGGCAATGATAATTCCTGCAGCCCAGCATGTTGGAGGCCCCCAAACGAATGAAAGCAAATCTTTGCTGCGAAGTGACAAAGCTGTATTGTGTGACCTGTTTGCTTCCCATCCTACTCAGTTGTTCCTCTATTCAATCATGCTTTAACTATGTGCTAATTGCTCCACATCCCAGAGAACTACCCAGTCTTCACTGTCACCAAATCCTCTACATCTCTGCAGTACCTGCAGCAGCAGCCTTTCCCCACTTTTGCATTGTGCTTCACGAGTGATGAGGAAACAATATATCTGCTCATCAATCTCCTCACCATTTGATTTGATTGCTTCTAGTTGAACAGTGGAGCTAGATTGTGGGGCTAGGTCAAATCTAGGAGAGAGAAGCTCCATGCATGGCATGATGCAAGCAGATTTGAATACAAATCTGCTTGCATCATGCCATCCACACCCAGAGAGCAAAGGGGAAGGCAAGGCTTTAGCAGCAGCTCTCAAGCTGACATTGAATTCAGCAATTATCAGTTCCACTCTGTCAGTGCTTTTAATCAATAGGAGGACGGGCATGCCCTGGGGAACCAATCACATTGCATGGAGGGAAGGAAAGCAGCGCAGCTGGAACGTGGAAGCTTGTCATTGACACATCCCTAAACCGGCCAGACGATTCCTCCTCCTTTTCATAGGCTTCAGGTTCAGTAGTTACAGAGAGAAGAAGACCGACCTTTACTGCGGCGGCGGGTTGCGGTTCCTGCTGCTGCGTTGTTGCAGCCAAAGCCGTTCCGATTCTTCACGGCTTAGACAGCGGCCAATGATGTCTCTGGAGGCTATGGCAAAGGAATTCCGCGAGTCCTGCATGATAATAACACACATGTGACACAGAGAGAACTTCAGAAACACGTGTGCAGCAGAGCTTAGAACTGATTGAAAACGGATCATGCGACCAAGCGCCGACACAGATGGACGAGCATTTGCTGCAGTTCCAAGAAGAGAGAGGCCATCTCAAATATACAAAAAAAACTTGGCCGCCGATAACAAGCTCCTACTTCTTCACGATGCACGCCGCACTCCAATGCTTGCGCATTACTACAATAATACGTACAGATACTGCTGCAGAGATAGTCGTAGCGACAGCTGACTATAGCCATACCCACAGCCGCCGGACGCCAGCGAAAAGCTCAGCCAGACATGACAGAGCACGAACTACTCCTGGCACACAACTCTCTCTCTCTCTCTCTCTCTCTCTCTCTC
>Ga0116231_10001835_pt1 | contig 44089 bp, 37 predicted proteins | sample S1TSphgellanicum_2_FD_89695 | JGI IMG/M metagenome (GOLD analysis project Ga0116231, IMG submission 89695) | Host-associated microbial communities from peat moss isolated from Minnesota, USA - S1T2_Fd - Sphagnum magellanicum MG | ecosystem: Host-associated > Plants > Peat moss > Unclassified... | reverse complement strand
CCATGTGATTCCACAATTAATCACAAGCAAACAACATCACATGGTTCCCCATGTGATTCCACAATTAATCACAAGAAAACAACATCACATGGTTCCCCATGTGATTCCACAATTAATCACAAGCAAACAACATCACATGGTTCCCCATGTGATTCCATAATTAATCACAAGAAAACAACATCACATGGTGCACATGACATAAAGTCAATGCATTGTGGAATCCTACATCCAAATTACCCCATTAAACAATTACGTAAGTAATTGTGTAATCAAGTTACACATCAAGTTATAGGTGCATTATAACCCGTAATATTCTCTCTGCTGTCCTAGCGAAAGTGTGAGCATTTTGATTTTCAAGGTGGGATTTACAAAAACTGTAGAATCCCCCCACTCTGATTTATGCATTGATTTTTAGGCAGTGAAAAGCTCCTGGACGAAGGCATTACTGAAATCAGGCTTGCAATCAACTCTGGCCTCAAATGCCTTTATTTTGGTCATGCCTTCACCCTTAGTCCTTAGTCTTTACCCTACACAATTTGAACATACATTCCAAAACTTGGGATTGAAAATGTTACAAAGGAAACCCAATCTGCACACATGTTTTCCAGGATCAGCCATTTTATTTATTGGCAAAGATTTCCCAAAAAGTGAGATTAAAAATTCGAAATCGATTTTGGAAATTCTCAGTTGCCAGAATTGAAGGGGGAAAAAAGTAAAATTTATTAGATTTGTGTATTTGGCTTTCATTATGTAGCCAAAAATATAGAAAGAACATTAAATATTTGTATTTTATTTTTGATTTACAGTCAGGTTTGGCTAAATCTTCTTAGGTATGATTGTCACTTCTTTTGCATCTTCTTACAGATGATCATCACTTTGGCTACAAACAAAAATTGTCAAAAAAAGAGAAAACAACACTTGCCAAGATTTGTCTGAGTTAAATGTGAAGAGAACTAGATTCACTTGACAAGCTTCTACACTGTGAATTCAATCCAAGATGTGGAATGTCTCAAACGCAAGGTGGTGGAACAGTGGTGTTTGCCTTATGGGACGTCACAAGGAGTTGAAAATACTCATGGATTGCACGCTTCTATTGGGTCCAGTATGTCTAGGGCAAGGCCCTCCAGTGAGGACATTCCCAAAATGCCTAGTCCTAATCCCATCATCAAGAATGCCCTGACCCTAGGGTCTAGCCCATTATAAAGTACAAGGGGGAATATTATGATAAGCCTAAACATCCATAGATCATGAGGTGGTTGGTGTGGGAGACACCTTATGCTTACAAATGGCCTCTTACACCTACAATTTGTAATTTAGCAGATTTGTAGGTGTGGGGTGCCTCCTCATCAATCATTTGAAGAAGATTTCTAATTTATTTGAAGAACACCTTATATATCTGAATATCTCTCCTAGAAAAAGGAGGACAGATCTTATGCCTACTCCCCAGCCCCCTACTCACTCTTCAGGAAAAGGATCATATGTTTATATGCCTATGCCTTAACATTTAAAGGGATCCTACACCATCCCACTCTTAACCCATAAAGGTCAATGCAGACCAGAATGGTTCGCCTCCTCCCTAGTTCTCCTACCCATATTATCCCAGGTCAAAAATTGACACCCCTATGTTATAGGAGACACCTTCCTTTTTTTCTCTTGCCCTTTTGATGTGCCATTTGTTTATAAAGCTTATTTATTTAAAAAATTAAGCTTGAAAATGGAGAATTTTTTTGAAGCACCTCAAGTTTTGCTATCTGCCCATACTATGAAAAGTCCAGTTTTGCCAGTTTTGAATGTGGAGTTGGCGGCTGGAGTGAACCAACAGCCACAAATGCACCTCTTGAAGATGAGGTCGTTCAACCCATTTTGCGGATGAACCAAAAACCCATTCTCTTCCCCTGCCCAGGGATTTTTCAGCGCCCTGCTTTGCCCCAAAAATTTCCCCTCCTGCTTACCCCCCCCTCCTACCTCCTTCACCTCATTTCTTGCACACTCCATTTCGAGAGCTTAATAGAGCTTCTGAACTTGAGCCGCAAAAAGTTTCATGACACAAGGTTTCATAAAGGTGGAAAACTCAATGCATAGAGCTTCGCAACACAAGGCTTGAGGAAGGTGGAAAGCTCAATGTTGCAAGAACGTGGAGAGCTCAACGTTGAAGGAACATGGAGAGGAGAAGGCGAGAGGAGTGCTTCATCCCAAATGCAAAAGTGAGAGAAGAAAGGTAAGCTTCCTCCATTCTTTGCATTTTATTTTCTTTGTGTTTTTTGTTCTTTTTCTCTGCTTGAGAAGAAGAAGATGCCATTGTCTTCTTCTTTCTCGTTTTTGTTTGCTACCTACTTCCCCCCCTCCTACCTCCCTCCTACCTACCTCCTCCTCTTGTCTTTTTATGTTGCTATTGTTGTAATGAAAAAGGTGACGACATCGCCTTTTTTGTGTTTGAGAAGAAGAAGGCGATAGCAACTACCATTGCATTTTTCTATGGCTAGTGTTATAAGGAAGAACACCCCCCCCATAAAAAGGTGACGGCAATTGTTCGTCACCTTTTTCTACGGGGGTGTCGCAAAGAAAAATAAGGTGTCGACAACAGTTGTTGTCATCGCCTTCTTCTAGGGGGGTGTTGTAGAGAAGAAAAAGGCGACAATAGTTATCGTTGCCTTTTTTTGTGGCTGCTGTTGTAAAGAAGAAGAAAAAGGCAATGATAGTTGCCATCACTTTCTTCTAGGGCAGGGTGTTGTAGAAAAGAAAAAGGTGACAACATTAGAGTTGATAATGGTGACAATTTGCAATTCAAATGATGAGATCATTCCTAATATATATTGGGAATTTTGATCGAGAAATGACGGGTTAAATTGTTTTAGAATTTACATACATTAGATTAAATGTAGATTAAAAAAATTGTACAAGTTTTTTTAGGTTTAATTATGTCCGCAACTTCCATCATTTGATGGAAGTTGCGAGATTTTTTTGTCAAATTATTTTTGTTACAACACTTGAAAATAGTTAGAATTTGTAGGAGTTACATATGATTGTGTGATTTTATGTTTTGTAATACTTGCATTTTGTTTTTTGAACTTTTAATGTGTAAGGTTTTAGGGTTATGATTTTTTATTACAAAATAATGATTTTTTAAAAATATATTTTTGGTTTAAGTTTGGAATTTGAAACTGACCAGGCCTCTCAGCCACTGGCACCCCTTTGTCCACTTAATTTGGCTTAGAAGGACAAATAACGGACGAAGGTTGGGTCGAAATGGAAATGTAAAGTTGATATTTGCATTTTTGCATATTGTGCTAAATGGTTGTTGACTAAACATTTGAAGAAGGTGCATGGCTTGGTGGCAGAAAAGGCCAAACCTAGAAGGCCTTCAACTTCTGAAAGAGGTCTTCAACATCAAAACCATGTTAAAATGAATGCTCGCATCTTAGTAGATGTCATGGCTATGCAAAGGCAAAATGATCAAAAGGTTGCTAGTCACATTCGTGCCAAAGCCCAATGTGAGTGGGATAAGCTAGTAATTGTTGCAAAACAATGTCCACCATTACCAAAACCAACTTTGGTCAAATTAGCTTTGGAGCAACTATTGTACGTGTTGGGTTTAAATGCCTAGGGCGTGAGAAATGTGCCTCAAGATGCAACATCACGGATGGAAAAGGATGAAGATTTACAAGAGATGACTTAATCCATTCGTTTTGTATATGCACAATAATTGAAGATAGCATGGGATGTCAAAAATTCGGATCGAGAGTCCACTAAAACAAGTTGGACACAAAAGTTAATAGATGTATTGGATTTCCATGAATATATAATGATTCATGGAAGGTAAAAAATAATAATAATAAATGTTTATTATTTTATTATTATTTTGTTTCATCTAAGGTGTGTTAGGGTTTAATTTGGTGGTTTTGGGTGTTTATAAGGTTTAGGGCACATCAAAGGAAGAGTTCGTTGCAAATGTTGTTCAAGTTGAGATGTAACACTACCATTTGTACACTGCTTGTCATGTAGCAAAGGTTGCAAATGCAACAGCTGCTTACTAAACTAAACACGAGATTATAAATAATGATATGGTTTAAGGTTTCTATTTTATATAATTAATTAGGTTTTTTTAGCCTTTTTATTTTTTGGACTACCCAATTTTTGAACTTTGGTCCTTTTATATATTATAAAGAACCTTTTTTTTCATTGGGTTTTTTAGCAATTTTTTATCCACCCATTTTTGTACATATTTTATCAATATAATATTTTCTTCTAATCACACTTGTTTGATGGGTATATGGTTAATCATATATGTCTTCTTTGTCATTATTTTTTTAGTACTTTAGATGTAAAAATCAAACCTTAAATAAGCCCATATGAATAAGTAACATTAATTTGTTTAGGGTTTACAAAGATCAAAATGAACATTGTGTAATACCTACATCTAATGTAATAGGACTCACATCACCTACAGATTTTTAAAACATTCATTGCAATACTTGCATGTAGGTCCCATAATAGTTGTTGGTTTTTTACATTCATTGTAATACCTACATTTTTTTCATAAAATCAATTCAGAATAATAATTAAGTTAGGTATATAAAAAGACATATTTTGAGTACCCAAACCATTTATTAATTATTTTGAAATGACTTTACATGCGGGTATTGCATTTAGGGTTGGGTCTTCGCATAAGGTTTGCCTCGATCACCTATGGATTATTTTAGAATGAATTTGCATGCAGGTATTGCATCTAGGCCTTAGTCTTCATTCAAAGGCACACCCAAACTACATGTTAAGTATTTCAAAGTGACCCTACATGTGGGTATTGCATTTAAAATTACCCTTTCACTACAAGTTTTACCTAAATCACTTATGGGTTATTTTGAAATGAACTTGAATATGGCTATTGCATTTAGGGTTAGGGTTTCGTATAATTTTGCAATATCCACACACATACTTATTTTCACCAATTAAAAATTTAACCTTAATTTTTTAAATAATTAAATAAATTTTGTAACAAAACACAAAAGAAGGTATGTTTCTTACCATTTGCTAATATTTCCAAATTGATTTTTTCTTTTTCTTTATATATATATATATATATATATATATATATTGCATTGTTTTGCATATAAAATTCCCCCTTAAATGCACCCTAGATTTATTTTAATTACTATAGACTTGTAAAAAAAGTTAATTAATTTATATGTCCCAAACTCTAAACTTGAATCATAATCCAATAATATATATTTATAACAATTATATGAAAAAATGTGTTTTCTTTTTAATAAGTTTTTAAAGTTCAAATTTAATATGTTATAATGTAACAAGGAATAGATATTAAATTATCATAAATGCTTATTAGGCTTATGTGGCCTAGGGTAATAAACTACCTATATAACTAATATGTTTACTTAATAAACTCAACCACCTTCAATATCTACCTAGACCATTTAAGATATTAACCTAGATGGCCTACACTAGTGATTAAATTACATAATAGGCCTATATTACGTAGGTAGCCTACTAGGTAGTTAGTTAGGTCATTTAACAAGTAGTTTATTAACCTATTACTCATGTTTAAATAAGTTGTTTAACTTGGTCAATGTCAACATTTTAGTCAATCTAAAAACCTTGGCGATGAACTTTTGTTGAAGTTAATAATTTGTTAAAGCTATAGATTCTTGGTTGTTTTTTTATGAACATTATTGTGTTTTTTGGATAGTCGAATCATGTTTCAGGTTTTGAAGGTGTCGAAAACATTACATAACAACTTCGCCCTCACAAAGCTTTCAAATCCACACAAATTTTGGCATGACTTCTAAGAACATGTGAACATTTTCATAGTTAGCTATTAATATTTTGGAATTTTTAAATTCGCATTAAAAACAAAGTTCATTAAAAATAATTGCAATATATGTAACCATGGGTTAATATATACAATTTAAATTATATATATCAGTGTTAATATTATTTTAAATAAACATGAAGATATTATATGTATTGAAATGAATCAAAAATATAATTCCATAATATCATTATTTATATATAATGTGTTATAAATAACAATATATTTGGACCAATATTATACATCATAAAAAATAAATTTTCAATCAGACATAGGATTAAAATATGGGAGAGATCATTTTTATTATTATGTGAAACGCAAAAAAAAAAATTACAAAATCATGTGCTTTGATTTTTTTTAAAACATGGTTTAAAATTTTATTAAATTAGAGACTTTATATTTTTGTTTTTTGAAATGAGTTTACAACTTTAAAAGGGGAAAGACATAAATATGAACATATTTGAAGAAATTTTAAGCTTGAACTTTTAATTTTTTGATCTCAATAAACTTTGTATTGCATTTAGGATTAGGTTTTCACATAAGGTTTGCTTCTTACCTTTGCCTGATCTTTACAACCTGATTTTTTCAATCTCCTTAAAAAAGATATAAAATGAAATTATATTGTTTCACATATGTTTAAACCCTAAAAATTTCCTACCAATTTAATGTATGATTAAAAAAATATTTTAGATAATTAATGAACTATCAAAAAAATTGTCATATAATTAAATAATTAATAAACCAATATTTTGGATAATTTAAATGATTAATTATCAAGAATTCTATAATCATTTATTTATTTAAAATAATTAAATAATATTTTGGTTTAACTTTATTTATTTGGATAATTAAAAAATAAATCTAAAAATCAGATTGATTAATTTGATATTTGATTGATTAATTTAATTATATATATATATAAATAAGTTATTGAAATCACTATGTAAGATAATTATTCCACATTATAAATTGCAAGTTCAACTTTTCCATGAAAAATTCTTGCACCAAGATAAACTTGATCACAATTGATCACAACCTCATTTCAATTTCAATGAAACAAAGTAAAAATCATGGAACTTCTAATCAATAACCCTAACCTCTATACACACCTTTGTTAACATACTATTTTGAAATTAGCTAATTATTTTGGAATGACCCAACATGCGAGTATTGCATTTAGGGTAGGATCTTCATTTAAAGAGGCTTAAACCCCACTTGCGTAATTTTGGAGTGACCTTGAATGCGAGTATTGCATATAGGGTTGGGTTATTTCAAGGTGACCTTGCATGTGTGTATTATGTTTAGGGTTAAGTCTTCTCTTAAAGGTATTTAAACCATCTAGATGGGTTATTTTGGAGCTTGGGTATTGCATTTAAGGTTGATTCTTCATTTAAACTTACAATACATGCACTTATGCCTACCTCTACCAACTGGAATTTTGGGGCTTTATTGTAATACCTACACCCATACTTACCTTTACTAATTGGAATTTTGGGGCTTCGTTGCAATACCTACACTTGTATTTACCTCTACCAATTAGAATTTTGGGGTTTCGTTGCAATACCTATACTTGTACTTACATTTACTAATTAAAATTTTGGGGTTTCGTTGTAATACCTACACTCGTACTTACCTCTACCAATTGGAATTTTGGGGTTTCGTTGTAATACCTACAACCATACTTACCTTTAGTAATTAAAATTTTGGGGTTTCATTGCAATACCTGCACTCGTACTTACCTTTACCAATTAGAATTTTGGGGCCTAATTGCAATACTTCCACTTGTACTTACTTCTACCAATTGGGATTTTGGGGCCTAGTTAGAATATTTGCATTTAACACTAATATTATCATTATCTTTGTGTTTTTTCATTTCAAACTTTTTATGTTTATTACTTGGAAACAATAATAACCTTTGTGTCATATTAAACTTCATGTGTGTGTTGAATACATGATGTTCAAAGAATTTGGGCTATGGTTTTCCTCCATACAAAATTGATTCTAAAACAAAATTCTTAATGCTAATGGCAACAATCTTGATTAGTAATTGAAACATTTATTCATGACATCATTTAGTACATACATTTTTGTGATTGAACATTGTTTCATGCCAATTTTTGAAGTGTTTGACACTATTTCCCAATCCATCTTCTACACGGCATAACACCAATCCTAGGTGTAAAACTACATTTCCCTTTGTGAGGTGTATGTTATGAATATTACATGCCAATATTCTCATGTGTGAGATGGTATGTTCACAAAGTGTCACATCGCCTTTTTTACATTCATTTGTGACATCTTACATTGTAATGACCAATTGTGCAAGAACCCTTTCCATTGGGGTTGATGAATTTATTGTGTCATTAGACCCTACAATGGCACCATAGGGAGATAATTTTGCTCCATGTTCATGAGCCCATCAAATTCTATGATCCCATCATCACTTTCAAGATGTTCATTTTTGTCATCATCATTGGATTCCATATGATCTAAAATATGTTGTGGGTCTGCAAACATGTGACCCAACCTTCCATGATGTGATCCATACCATGTTCCATAGTAATGAATGATATCCTCTTGAGAAATGTCTGTGCATGTGAGATTACCACAATTTGGTGTTTACACATGTTCCTTCGCAATGCCCATTCACATGTGCAACAAAATATTTTGGTGAATGGGAATTTCATCACATAATTAACATTGGGAAGGTGTTGGTTTCGTATGGCCCAAGTTCCATCACTTTATACGGTTGGTTGGTACACATGGGTGAGTGGAGTAAGGGTTGCCTTTTCCACACTTCGTGAAATAATGGCCTCCATAACTTTGTTTTTTTATGAAACCTTTTTTTTTCATTCCCAATGTGTGCATGTAGTGGCATGCAATGGTTGTTGTTAATCACCACACCAACCAATCAATCCTATGCCTTCTAAGGTTTTTTGTGTCAAGAGCAAACCAACATTTCAACGCACCATGATATGCTTCAATTCTTGCTTGGGTGTCTTGGTTGGAATGGGGCACTCTTCGAACACCCACCATCCATAATTTTACAAACATAAACACAATGCACAAGGATGAATAACATTATTACAAAAGAATTTTGAATATTAAACCATGATAAATATTATCACTTACCAAATTGATGGTAATAAATCTAGAAGTAATTTGTCCACGCATCACCAGGCCTATGTTTATGAAGGCTTTCTCTCATAGCAACCCTCCCATGCTCTTTGAAATCATCAATTATTTCTCCATGATTGATGGACATGTACATCACATCATGAAGGTTTTGGAAGATTCCACCCCGCATTTCCACATCTTTTTTTTTTTCAGTATCATGTAAACGCCATGTTTTGAAAACATGCCAACAACAAAAGTAGATGGGAACCTTGTCCATACCCCATATGACCCTAATAAGGACACATATGCAATAAAATCACCATGAGTGGATGGGGTCAATATGACATAACATGCATTTGAAGTAATCAAAACTTTTATGAAAGATATTAAAAAACATCTAAAAAAATAAACACAAAGTAGGTACTAGGTATAGAATTAATTATAATGCCTTCAATTCTTGAGGTGCATCATCAACAAGAACATGATGGTTTCTAATGTGGCATGTGTGATAACATTTTATTTTTCAATGGTTTTAACCATTCGATCAAATCTTCAACTGTTTACTTACTTGTAATGATCTAAGTTAAAGGGACACCCGTGCGATGATTATCAAACCTCATCAAGGTGAATAGATGGAATTTCATGTCATTTGTGCCAAATGTCGCATCTATAGAAATGACACCATTGTGACCATATGATAGCATGGACTCACATTGAATTGGCGTTTGAGTACCTATGGTGAATGGGACTTGAGTTCCGTTGATTTCACCAACATTTTGGAAAATGAACACATCTTCCAAATGTTGGAAAACCCAAGACCAAATTGAAATTGTAGGGTTGGTGTGTAAACGTCAACTCCCTTTTTTATGTTTCCGATCCAAATATGCAATGTCTTAAATCCGAATGAAATCATCTCGTGTCATGCTTTGACCTGCATTTACACATTCCCACCAAATTGTTTTATGCTTGTCATATATTTGTTCGGTTGTGTAACCTAAGTTTAGCTAGGCCCATATGTGGTCTTTCAATGCTTGTGACATGTGTGGAACATAACAAAACATATGAGAATGAATTTCGGGTCATGTTCACCATGTGCAAATGACCCATCAATTTTTGTATGGGCTTTATGATAAATCGTGATTTCAACCACATCAAGCCATGCATATAGACATTTGATTAAAAATGACGCTAGGCATCTTTGTTTAATAAATTAAATGTGGGTTAAGTTTTCCCAATAGTCCTCTGGTCCATATCCGCACTAATACCTAAACTAAAAAACTCTCAAGACATAAATGATTACATATTTGGTATATGAATTAAAGAAATAAAAAGGTTAATGCCATAAATCTTTACCACATATGCCCAAGGTGGTTTTTGATAGTTGGTTGCTTGACATCCGTTTGGTTTGGAAAGTTTTTGTAAACATTCCATTCCATAGGGGTGTTAGTATCCCTTCGTTCACCTTCCAAAATTTTTGAGATGCAAACATATTGAACATAAGCAAATTGAATGGTGACTTTATTTTGCCCTCCATGGCGTATCTTGGACCTCCACACCAAGTCGTTTGAGAAAAGGGACTTGGTGGGGTTTTGGACACGAATGGAATGGGACTTTGGAACCTTTCCCATGATTGAAGGAATCTGGACACATTCTTGCACCAAAAGAATTTATAATTCTATAAACATTCATCATTGAACAAAAACCCAAAATGTAATACATACATGGTTCCGTTAAAATTAATGTTATGACTTGGAATTCTCATTACAATACCCATATCATGATATAAAATACTTACTGTTCTAATGTACATCACGTACAATATTTGCATTATGAACTTGTATACTAAAACAAACTTTGGCAATACCCACATTGAACTATTAAACCTTCCATCATTGGAAATGTTCACATATGCAATACCCAGATTGTACTTTAAACCCACAATGTATGAAAACCCCATGTAACAATACCCACATAATGATAATTAATGCACACTGTTTGAGAGGTGCAAAATGCAATACCTGCCTTAGGCCATAAAACCCATGTTGGTTGTGGGGAATAAGTGCATTATTTGCATATGGGTATGAAAAAATCAAACTACAAAGAGATATTGAATATGAAATATCTAATAAAGGTATAAAACCTTTATTTATGGTTGTATACTTAATGAAACTTGATGCCCATTCTATATTGATAGCTAAGAAATGAAAAGAGGTTGAATTGTGAAAATATAAACACAAAACAAAAGAAGTAACAAAAGACAAATGCATACCTTTAGGAATAAAAGATGACAACATTCCACCAAAGTTTATAGTCCCAATTGAAAACACAACCCTAAAAGTTCATAACTCATACAAAAATGAGTTAGAAAATTCTGAACTCTAACAACTATGGAACGTATGGAAATAAAGGAAATTCATAATTATGGTATAGATTTAAATAAGTGATAAAATCAAAAACCAATACAATGAGCAAAATTTAAAATGTGAACCTTAAGCCTTGAAATATATGAACCAAACTCCTATACATTAAATCATAAGGCATAACCTTAAAAATCCAAATGATATTTTACCATAAGCCCTATTACAACCCTAACAATATAAACGTTAACAAAAAAATAATCCTAGTGATATATGCATTAAATTTAAAAGACTATACAAACTTTACAAATTATATAATGCAAAACAAACAAATTGAAAAGAACATAGGAAAAAAAATTGAAACCAAAATTTAAAGCTTTCAAATTATAAATATTTATTGGTTGAAAGAAAATACCTTACTCTTAAAAAAAATCAAATAAATTTCATACAAAACTAAAAGAGAAGATATGTGTTTTATTTTTGTGTGATTTTTCCAACTTAATTTTTTCCACTCTCTTTGAAAAATATATAAAATGAAATTGTATTACTTCACATATGTGTAAACATTAAAATTTTTCCCCTAAATTTCGCCTATTTTAATTTAATTATTATACATATGTGAAAAACTTATTAATTAATTTATGTGTCTGAACTCTAAACTTAAACCATAATCTAATAATACATACTTATAATAATTACATGAAAAGATGTATTGTAATGTCCATTCTATAATAAATTAGGTAAACACAATTTAGTAAAATATGCATTAACTAAACCAAAATGTCTACAATTATGGCATTATTTCCACTATAAATTGTTTGTAATACTTACATATGGGGACCTATGTTCATCATCCATGAACTAAGGTGAACCTTAATAAATTGATAAGTAGGATTGGGGGTGCATAGGTAAGTAAGTAGGTATATAGGTAAGTAGTTTGGGTTAGTAGGCAAGTTAATAAGTATAAAGGAAATTCAAGGAATAAGGTAGATATGTTATTAAGGTAGGTAGGCGTGTAGACAAACAAATTAGTAGGTAAGAAGAAAGTTCCATTAACAAGGTAATTAGGTAGATAGGCAAGTTAGTACATAAAAAATAAGTTACCTTATCAAAGTGATTAGGTTTGTAAAGTACTTATGTCAATAGGGTGGTCATGTATGTAAGGTAGTTAGGTTATAGGGTAGGTAGTTAGTATAGTAGCTAGGTCAATAGGATAACTAGTTATTAAGATAGCTATGTTAGTAGGGGATAATAAATAAGATACCAAGGTTGGTGGAATACTTATAAGGTAGGAAGGTGAGTAGAGTAGCTATGTGTGAGGTCAGGTCAAGGTAAATGACTATTGTATGTGCAACTTTGACTGCTCATTTCTACCTCATTTCCAATCCAAATGTTGAATTTATTTTTTCACCAATCTTGTATGTTCGCCTTCCATCTACTATTAAAGTTTTAAGATTGTTGAACTATGGTAGTCAAATCAAATACTCCAAAATCACCAAATTTTTGAAAGCTGCATGTATATTATAGAATTGCACTTTCAACATTGAGGATTTTTCATTTTGCCCAAAATACGCATTTTTCCTATCAAAAGATTCAGATTGAAATCCCCTACAACTGCATTGACTCAAAAAAATTTAAATGTGGCAAAATTCCGGATATTTCGAGGTTATATGGTTGCAATTGCCTCCTGTCACTTGGCATTGGTTTGGTGAAATGTCAATTAGGGGTTAAGGATTAGCCATAAGAACTGTCCCCCTTCTACACCCTGCTATCTATGTGTGCTTATGTTATGATATTGTTTTCCTCATGGTTTAGGATGGGTAAAGCCCAGGGGTGCGGGACATTCCCAAAATGGGCCACAGTGAAGGATGGATGGTAAGTGGTCAGGAAACAATTTTCTGTTGGATTTCAGTTCACTAGTTAACCATAGTGGTTAGTTCAGTTGAATTTTTTAAATTACCTATTTACTAACAACTCACAAGCAGGTTGTTTATCAGTTATGTATAAACCATCTACTTGCCTAGTAATTACCTATTTTCCTACCTATTTTCCTATATATGAGACCTATTACCTTCAAAATTGGTTACCAAGGTGAAACCAGATATTAACTCAGTTGAGGTTCATCCACAACTGAGTAATAAAGGGCATCCAGTGGATGGTGCACTGGTGGGTGCCGGTTCACTGTGGCCCCCAAAATGCAGGGCAGGACTCAACCTTTTCCTAGGCCCCCTACTTTGGCTGAGGTGCCTTCCAAAGTCCGTGGGAAATTTCTCGGAGTACTTCCACTCTCCTGGTGCTTAAGTACGCTGGTTGTCGGTAAGGTAGAGACGAGAACAGGTTTACGCGAAGACGAAACCTGCGCCCAAAAGGATTCAGAGAGGCTGGTCATACACATAGTTCAAATTGGAGAGGGTAGATCGTTCTGGTAGCTTGCAGCAACAGGAAAATTTGAGTTGGAATCGTGTGGATGCAAGTGTTGTAGAGTGTGAAATCGATCGATTGTGCTCTCTCAATCCACCATGACGTCGTGGTTTCCTTGGGTAGGGTCCGTTTTGACGGCTTGTTGCAGTTCGGAGATCATCTCTACTTCGGAGATCTCTAATTCGGGGATCATCTCTACTTCGGAGTTCTCTAGTTCGGAGAGTTTGTTTGAGGATTGCCAGGAGGTGGCGAGGACTTTAGGTTTGCAATGTGAACATGTCAAGTTCAACAAATCCTTGTGCAAACTCCTTGCAACGACATACTCAAGCTCCCTCCACAACTTCCTTCCTGTGAGCGGGCCTGTGTACGAAAAAGTTGTGGCGGAATTGAGACGTGTTATGCTTTGTGGCAAGACTTTGGTGGACCAGTGTAAGGACGAGAACTGGTGGAGGTCGGTGATCTTCTCATCCGATTCCGCGTCGATGGGGAAGCGAGTCCTCCTCCACCTGAATGAGTTTCGTCTTTACGTCAAGATTTTGAAGCTGGTTGCTGAAAGCCGTGGAGCGCCAGACGGCACATTCATCGGACTAGTCATCCTTGATTCGTTGACCCCAGATGTAAACGATGCCTCTCAAAGGGACATTGAGAGCTTGCGCAGTGATCTAGAAAGCTATAAAAGGACGTCGTGTCCCCAAGGAGCTGTGACTAAGCTTGCAGAACATGTGCTTAGGAAATTGAGGGCAACTGATCCTGATCATGTATATCTACACTTGATAGAGTACGATGATGTAAAAGTTAAAGGCTATCTTGGGAAAGGATCATTTGCATCAGTGTTCAATTGTGAATTCCTTGGAGTGAAGGCGGCTGCCAAGGTTTTCAGAACTTCAAGCAGCACTACCCCAAGAAGCACTTGGGTTGCCACAGTGCAGAGAGAAGCAGAGCTACAAGCAAGGTTGCGGCACCCAAATGTGGTTCAATTCATAGGGTATGCAGCCAGTGAAAAGGAGCATATCATTGTTTCAGAGCTCATGAGCAAGAACCTACGGAATTACTTGGACGAGAATATTCTTGAAGGTGAGAGCAGACCTCCACTTCCACTGCTTTTAGCTGTTGATATAATGCTACAGATAGGTGAGGGTATGAAATACTTGCATCAGAGTGGGATGATGCACCGTGATCTCAAGGCCACTAATATTCTTATCAATGTTGTGGAGAGTAAGGAGTTGGGAATTTCCCCATCTGTGCAAGTAAAGCTCACAGACTTTGGATTCTCAAAGTTGAAAGAGGCCACCAACTCTACTATGTTCACCTCAAAGGAAACAGGCGCAACTCTGTGGAGAGCACCAGAGGTATTTAAGCAGAACACAAAGAAATACACAAAAGCAGCAGATGTTTATAGCTACGCAATGGTCTTCTTCGAGGTCCTCACTGGGAATATGCCATGGTGTGATGCCCAAGGTAACCCCACAATACTAGTCACGTCTGAGCTTCTTCCAAGTATTCACAGTGAAAAGAGGCCAACTTTACCACCTGAGAACTATTGTCCTGCACACCTATCAACATTCATAAATAAGTGTTGGGCCACAAGAGCTGAAGACCGTCCTATGTTTCCTGAAATCTGTGAATTCTTGTGGCAGTGCAAGGGTCAGATTCTGACCTGTTCATATGCTTATCCATCCCCACAAAGCTCTACACCTCAAAAATGCACCAATGATAGTGGTTAAACTGGAAGTATCTACAATCATTGCAATGGCTAATGCTGGAAAATAGTTTTACGGAAGTGGTAGGCTAGCTAGCACGAGTTGGGGGAGCTTCAATGAGTTTTCAATGCTCAGCTTTGGATATTCAAGCTTGCATGGGAAGGGAGATTCCAACAAGTGTTCCATCAGATCCAAAGTTGACAGTTAGATCAGGTAATTCAGAGTTGATGGGTGGACAATGGAATTGGTGGGGAGCATATTATGTTTCAATCTGAGGCCTACACACAGATACACCAAAACTCCTTGAGAAATCGTAAACTTCTTGATGATAAGTTATGCTAGCCATGTTTGAGGTCTACTAGCAGATGCACCAAGATTGAGAAAATAGAATGATCTGCAAAGTATTGTTGGGTGAACAGCTTGAAGAGCTGTCTTGGTGCAGGAACATCTGCTGGTTGCCAATGTTGGTGATTCCAGGGATGTGATTTGCAGAGGTGGCAAAGCAGTCACATCATCACCAAAACTAGGGTTGACTGATCTCCTTTCATCTTTTACTTGTCTACATATCATAATTGAAACTTTTGAGATATCTGCTTATTTGATCCTTGCTCAGAGCCAACAGCTAACTGCCAACTAGGGATTTCTGTGTTTGGCCTGGGCCTGTGTCCTGTGCAGGACTGCAACTTTCTGTTCAATGTTTAACAGCATAAGGCTATTTTGGGGGATGAAACTTTACCCACTAGATGAGATGCTTAGGTGTGACAAAAAAAAGAACATCTGCAAGAGAGTCCCTAACTTCACACAGAATTTGATTGCCCCATTTGCCACAAACACTGTATCCTGGTGTTGGTCTTTCTCCTTCTGTGCTACTGCCATAAATCATTACAACACAATATCCCTGGTGTTGGTCTTTCTCCTTCTGTGCTACTGCCATAAATCATTACAACACAATATCCCTAGTGTTTATGAGTCTCCTAATAGATCTACAGACTCCTTAACTACTTAGACCTAATTCAACAAACTGGTCATTCCAAAGCACAGATAAGTGCTGAGATAATTGGATCACAGCGCTCCAGATTCTCTCAACAGGCCATCATGGTCTTACTAGGAATCAGCCAAATTCTTCTAACCCACAAATTCTCCCACAGATTCTCCCGGAAATCAGACAGAGTAACCAGCACCCCAATGTGATTGAATTCCCCAATTCTGCCCCCTCAAGACATTGCAACGCCCTTACTCCGGAGTTCCCAATTACTTGGGTCTCAAGAATCCCCAACCAACCTTTCTCAAGAATCCCCTTTAACATCTGCTGATTCACTCAGACCGGCCAATGTGGTCCCCTACTGATCCTCATCACTTCCAACATCTCCACCATTTTATTCATGCTCCTAAATCTGGAGATCCCTAAACTGGACTCCTGTGCACAGCGGAAATACAACAGGAGAGAGAGTCTACTTGAAAACTCCAGCTGAGGGCATTCATCCCATCAAGCTAAAAACTTATAAACAAGCTTGCTCTAATGTGCTTTCTCTACCCAGCAGCAAAAGAAAAAAAATCCACTCACAAAAGAAAACACCTCAAAAACCAGATACTTAGCTTCAGAAGAGCTCCTCTTTTAAAGGCCTTGCGTCCCTTGCCTCCTCATCAATGCTGCCCTCCACTTTCTTCCATCATGCCTGCCATAGCCAAAAAAACATGAAGAGCGTCCAGACAGACTCCATCAAGACTGCTGTTCACAACTTCCACAAAGTAAGCCCTCACCACAGAACTCCTGAGCCAATTTACCTGCATCAAACACACACCACATCCACAACACCAGAAACACACACACCAACTAACACCTCCTTGTCATTTCCCAAATTTGGTGCCTGGTCTTTTGATCATTAGGTTATCATCCTGGTGATGACCTGATAACTTCCATTCATCCCACATAGGTGCATCATATGTTCTGTCAACATGCTCTTTTTGTGGAGCTCTGATAAAACATATGTTCCCAACATACACCTCCTGGAGTTTGGGCATTTTAGCACTCTTTCCTTTGGAACAATCTGTGTTTCACCATCCTGTTCTGTCTTATCAGCTTTTTCTTTTGCCATCTCTCCATGCCCAAACACTTCCTGGCATTTATCCAACAGGATGTACCTGAAGGTTATCCTCTCATCCTCCTCTACAAATTCTGGTAAAATACAGCAAGTTCAGTACAATGTGGCATACATCTCAAAGAATGTGGGCCCTGTCAATACCTTGTCACAAATCTGAGATGTCACATCAGTAAGTGTCAGTGCACAATTAATATCAATGCTCTTCACTTGAATGAACAGTTTGAGGAGCCATTGTCGATTTAGAACCCTTCATTGTGTGGTTCAAGATTTGTTGAAGGATCCATGGCTGCTGAGGATAAGTTTGATGCTGCTGCAGAAGGGGTTCAGCTAACGCAGTAAAGGATGTTGGTTCCTGGAGAATGGCCTGCATTTGCTTACTAGTTGCCGAAGTGGCCTGTACCATATTACCATGTGTGCCTCAAGCTCATCTCTGCACAAACAGTTGTAAATGAGTAACATCATGACCTATCCATCCAAGCGCATAGTTCAAACAAATTGACGTATTCCTCTCAGATTTATCTTGCTGAGTTGTTGATATCTGCAGTTCCATCTCCCTCTGGAACAGTGCCCAGACATGAAATGTTGACACTCAAGAAACTCCTTTCCTACCTGTCCAGGCTGCAACCCCAGAGCTCAAATGGTTGGCACAGCAAGAGCAGCTTAAGTCCCTTCCTGTCTCCCAAGGCAATGTCTGACTCATGAAGTTGAACAGCATAGTGAAAAGCTTGCATAGCAGGTGACCCCAGTCACAACAGAGAATTTCTTGTGCATTCTAGGCTTAAATAACAAGGGGGGAAAAATCTTTTTAACAGGGAGCTCTCACAGGAGTCACTGATTGCACCTGCTAAGAAACTAGCTCATAAAAACTGGACGGGCCAAACTTGTCCATTTGGGTATCTGCGGAGAAAAGCACACATCATATGTGCATCATGGATGCCAGTGCACCTTGGACTCAATAATTGGCACATTGTTGATCCAAGCATGCTCCAACTTCATGGCACAGCAGCTGCATTGAAAGTGCAATCGTAACTTTGCAGGAAGTGATGAGGCTGGATGATAAGACCAAATACAATTCATATGTATCACTAGATCAGTGTTTCACATGGCATACCTCTGTGGCAGTGAGCTGAAGCTTCATGCCCCCTTAACGAAGATTCATTCTGCCAAACTGGAAGGATAAAGGATTCTGAGAGGGTCACTGAAACACTTTTGGAGTTGCACCTACAGAATACACACCAGAACAGATCACTGGGAGGAAGAAGTGCAACAATCTACAATCTTGTAGGTGATGTGTGGTGGTTTGATAGGCCAAAAAAAGTGTGGGGAGGCTGCAGTCATTTAAAACTGCTTTATGCATGAAGAAGCTTTACATGCCCCCCACATTCTGGGAGGTCTTCACAGCATAATTCCCTATCACTTCATGACAAGTTAATAGACCTACTACATTTCTGAGCAACTTTGCAATTCTGGTTTTGGCATTTGAACTCATGTGCCTCTTCCACATGATGGGACCCACAATGATACAAAATTCCAACCACCAATCCAATGCAATGCCCAGTGGAAAAGCCTGAGGAAGGGAAGAAAATCGAATTGAACTCACTGTAAGACTAGCTAGCTACTATAGACTCTGCCTGAATTGAAATGAAGTTGATGGACATAGGGGATTTACCTGTGGCACTCCGCTAACAGACAGTCCTCTATGTCCAGAAGATAAGAAGGGGCTCCACCGATGCTTTCTCCAGATCTGCACACTGCTGATGAGAACTTATAAACCCTTTCTGTTGGCACTTACCATGACCAGAAAACAAGTACTACGAAATGCAGTTAGGAAATGAGTATGTGGCTCATGGCCCAGAGATGCATGACTTATATGCATATGCTTGTCTTTCAAACCAGGACTTGCAACTTGCATACTGCTGCAGGGTGTTCACAAGTGACCATGCTCTCAGCCCTTGAGGATGAGGAGTATGGATGCCTGCAGGGCCAGAGATTCATTTTTTATTCTACCTCATGCAGGCCCTGCCAACAAGGATTGCATGGCAGAACATAGTCACTAATCTCATGCAATCATGATAAATCATAGCCTCCTAGAAAGCTACACCTTGTCGCTGCTGTGATGAAGCTGGCCATTGCACCTTAATGAAGGCAGGTCCATGTTCCACATGGCCCCAGCTTGACATACTCCTGGCAGTTGCAGCAGCTTTGTTGCCACCCATTGAACCTCTGCCAACCCCAAAATCAAATCTGTCCTGCTATAGACTAAATTGTATTAGAAGAGAACAAAAGATTTACCTTCCAAGCTACGCATACATGCTCAACAGCAGGGTCGCCCTCTATGTTACAACAAGTAAACGCTCAGAATGACATGAACTATGACCTCATTTCTGTTGGCACGTCAATGACCTTCTATCTCTCATGCCACTTCCCTTCGGGGCTAATGTCACTCTGTTACACAGTGGATGCTTTCCAACCACCCCAAGGCCCAATCATGAACTCCCAAAAATCTTCTTGTAACTCCCTAGGTTCCAGAAAGATTGTTGGGCTGTGGCTTGACGTATGTGTGATCAGATGTCCATTCTTCAAACCAAAGGATATGAAGACTTTTTCTCTCCCTCTTCTCTATATGTTACCATTCCTCTTTTCCCATATTCCCAATTTTCCCGCATTTTATCATTCCTGCAAATCATTGGGGAACAAGAACAAAATCTCTGTTGAAAGATGGCAAACTATGGTGTCCATGCGTTTTCTCTACCAAGTGGACTAAAACTAATTTTGCCAAGATTCAGACCTATACGGGCAATTTCTGTGGTTCATTTCTATAGATTCTATTCGCGTCACACGTCAGAGAATCTGTTGTCGATCCTGCCATTTTTTTGCTGGTATAAATAGCCAAAAAGCGAAATTAAAATTAAAGGTGCTAAAAGAAATTTAAAAATTGGAGATTTTCAAGAGTCATAATTCAACCAAAATTTAAGAAACGCCTCATGATTTCTATCCATGGTTCAGGTAGGTAACCAAAAATATGGAAGGATGTTTTTAAATATCTACTTTCATATTTATCTTGTAGCCACATTTGGCTAAATCTTTCTATGGATGATCGCCACTTTGGCTACATCACAAAATTGACCAACACAGTGTGTCAAACCTCACAGGAACAGGACGAAATTGCAACGAAGACGACGAAAAGCGGAAGAATCGTCTTCTCTGATCTGACGGATAAAATCGGTAAAATCCAATGTGTGGCCAGTATGTCGCCCATTATGTAAGCGCAGGGGGACGGGGGCAGGAAGGTGAAGGCGAAGACAAGATCCCACGGCAGCACTCAACTCGCGATCAGGATCATACACAATACGCATGTGGGCAGAGTTCGCTGGGTTCATGTGAGATCGGAGACTGTACATCGTTCTGCGTAGCTTGCAGCAGGAGTAGCACAAATAGAAACTGTCTCATCTTCAAGTGTGGCACAGGGGAAATCCATGGATCGTGCTCTTCTCTTCTCTCACTCCACCATGACTTCATGCTTCGCTTGCGTTGGGTTTGTTTTGAAGGGTTGTTTGGAGATTCTGGATCTCGTGGCGAGGACTTTAGGTTTGCAACGCGAACAGCTCAGGGTCAGTCACACAGACTCCATCCCCCGTGATGCAGGCTCCATCTCCAATGTTGCAGAGTCCATCCCCAGCGATGCAGCCTCCATATCCAATGTTGCAGAGTCCATACCCAGTAATGCAGGCTCCATCTCCAATGATGCAGACTCCATCCCCGGTGATACAAACTCTAGCCTTCGTGACACAAACTCTGTTGCTGCAGTTACTTTGCTCGAGCATTGCCGAGATGCGGCGACGGCTGTGCGTTTGCAATGCGAGCGAGTCAGGTTTAACAAATCCTTGTGCAGATTCCTTGCAGACACGTACTCACGCTACCTCCACAGCGACTTTGATTTCACAATGCGAATGAGTGCCAAACCATTTTGGCAGAATTAAGACGTGTCATATCGTGTGGCGAGATGTTGGTGGAGCAGTGGACCTACAAGGACTGGTGGATGTCAGTGGTGAGCTCTTCCGATTCCGCGTCGATCAAGGAAAGGGTCGTCCTCCACCTGAACGAGTTTCATTTTTGCGTCCAGTTGCTCATGCTGATTGCTGGCAACGGTGCAGCGCCAGAGGGCACATCCTTGATACCGCTTGATTTGTCGACGCCAGATGTGGAGGTAGCCTCTCGAAGGGACAGTGAGAGCTTGTTCAGAATCGTAGAAGGCTACAGAGCAAAGTCAATTCCCCAGGGAACTGTGGAGAAGCTTGCAGAATTGGCGCTCGACAAACTCTCGGCAACCACGTCTGACCTTGGACACCTCCAATTCATAGAATATGATGATGTGCAACTTGGAAACTTTCTTGGGTCAGGATCATTCGGAGCAGTGTTCAAATGTCGATGGCTTGGAGTGACGGTTGCTGCAAAGGTTTTTAAAAGGTACGGGCAGTCCAAGGACGTGGAGGAAGCAGCAAAGCTACATGCAAGGTTGCGACACCCAAATGTGGTTCAATTCATAGGGTATGCAGTTAGGCAAAACCAGCATATCATTGTTATGGAGCTCATGGAAATGGACCTCCGGATGTACTTAGACGACAATCTAGACCGCAGGAGGCACTTCGGAATTGAATAAACACTTCCACTTCCACTGCTTCTAGCTGTGGATATAATGCTACAGCTTGCGGAGGCCATGAACTACTTGCACAAGAGTGGGGTGATGCACCGTGATCTCAAGTCCAAGAATGTTCTGATAAATGTTGCGGTGGGTAAGGAATCATTTATTTTCTCATCTGTGCAAGTAAAGCTCACAGACTTTGCAGTATCAAAAGTTGAACTTGAACAACTCTAGGTTCACCACAAAGATGATGGGAAGAACTCAGTGGAGAGCACCAGAGGTATTTGAGGTATTTGAGGATGAGAAGAACACAGAAATACACAAACGCAGCAGATGTGTATAGTTTTGCAATGGTTTTCTTTGAGGTCCTCACTGGGGAGTTCCCATTTGCTAATTCACCACTTACTACACTTCATCAGAGGGTTCTCAAAGGGGAGAGGCCAATCTTACCGCCTGATGATTATTGTCCTAAGCACGTATCTGCAGTTATAAAGAAGTGTTGGGCCACAAGGGCCAAAGACCGTCCCCAGTTTCATGAAATCTGTCAAATGTTGTGGCAGTGCAAGGCTAGGATTCTGAGCCGTTCTTCTCCTCATTCTTCTCCCCAGAAGTCTGAGCCTCAGAAACACAAAAATGATGGTGGTGACACTGGATCCATCCTCACAACAGGCAACAGTGAAATTTTGTCTCCAGATCATGGAATAATGACCAACATCAGGGCAACCACTTTGGATTATGAACCACTCCACGTCATAGAATATGATGATGTGTGTAGAGGAAAGGAGTGTCTTGGGATTGGAGGATATGCACCAGTGTTTAAATGTCAATATCATGGAGAGATGGTAGCTGCCAAGATGTTCTGCATCTCAAAGATTGATGAGGTCAAGCTGGTGGAGAATGAAGCAAATCTACAAGCCAGGTTGCAACACCCAAATGTGGTTCAATTCATAGGCTATGCAGTCAGGGGACGGGAGCATCTTATTGCTACAGAGCTCATGAGCAAGGACCTGCGGATGTATCTTGATGAGAATATCTGAAGGTCAGGCCAGACATCCACTTTCACTGCTTCTAGCTGTGGATATAATGCTAAAAATAGCGGAGGGCATGAAATACTTGCATGAGAGTAGGGTGATGCACCGTGATCTCAGGGCCAATAATGTTCTTATAAATGTTGTGGAGAATAAGGAGTTATACACTTCCCCATCTGTGCATGTAAAGCTCACAGACTTTGGCATGTCAAAGTTGAACCTGAACAACTCTAGGTTCACCACAATGGGGAGGGGTAATGCTCAGTGGAGAGCACCTGAGGTATTTCAAGACAAGCAGAACACAGAGAAATACACAAATGCAGGAGATGTGTATAGCTTTGCACTGGTTTTCTTTGAGGTCCTCACTGGTGAGGTGCCATTTGCCAACATATCAAAATCTCAGATTCTTGGAAAGATTCGCTGTGGGGAGAGGCCAATTTTACCACCCGATGACTACTGTCCTGTGCACCTATCTGCAGTCATAAAGGAGTGTTGGGCCACAAGGCCTGAAGACCATCCTAAGTTTCCTGAAATCTGCCAAAGGTTGTGGGAGTGCAAGGATACAATTTTGAGCCATTCCACTCCCAATGCCTCCTCCCAAAACTCTAAACCATGAAAAGGGTATGTGTAACCGAGTTTGCAGATTTCAAACTCTCAAAGGTAGATCAATCTGGCTGGCATGCAGTAGAAGTAGCAAAACTGAGTTAGTATTGTCTCATGTTTCAAAGGTTGCTGGAGCTAGAAGTCAAATACATGCTCCAGTGTTGTCTCACTAGACTGTGACATCATCTCTATCTTGGGTAAAATAAGTTTGGCATTTTTCACTGCACCAAGATATCATATTTCTCTGGGGTCAGCTTTGTTTTGACATTTCATTGCCACATGGAGCTTCTGGACCTGATTACAAGCACTCGGAGAGGCTCTTGCTCTGATTACAAGGACTTTTTGGTTAGCAATGTGAGCAATCCAGAGTTGGCCTCAGAAATTCATGCCTTGAATGGACTGACTAGAAACAGTGGAGGTCAGTAATCAGCTCATCTGATTGTATGTTAATCTAGCATTCCCTCGCCACCTACTATGAGATTCTTGTTTGCAGCCAGGTGTTGATGTTGATTGCTTGCAATTGTGTACCTCCAGACAAGAGGCAGATTGCTATCAATGATGCGGAGCTAGACCAAGAATGCTCTTGTAACTGTTTGTCAAGAGTAAGCCTTGACACATATTGTTGTCTGGGAAAGTTCAACTCACTGACTTTGGCATTGCACAAACTTTAACCCTGACAAATCTAGCTTCACCTCAATGCAAATTTTACTACTTGACAGAGTGCACTGGAGGTATGAAAAATGTGCCAAACACAAACAAATAAACTAAAAACAGCTGCAAATAGCATTGCAATGTTTTCTTGAGTTACTTACAGGAGAGGTGATGCCATTTGCCTACATACCAGTCTGAGGTTCTTTGAGGTGTTTGACAAGGGGAGAGGCCACCTTACCATTTGTACCACTGTCATTGGTGGGTTTTTTAACAAAACTAAGAGTGGATCTTATTGGGGGGAGGGAGATCCAGTTCTTCATCAGGAATTATGCTCCTTCATGGGGGTTTACACATCTTCATCATGCCTTCATCAAGCATTTTCCAAGCCTTCATTGAGCAGCCTTTATGCATGCAACACCCTCAGTCTGAGGCATTCCCAAAATAACAGGGGCCCCTCAGGCCTCTCTGGCCTCAGGGGCCCAGTATTTTGGGTACAACCCAACCCTGGGGCATTACCCTACAGATAAATAAGTGTTTGGCCACAAGGTTAAAGAGCATCCTCAGTTTCAAGGGATCTTGTTATTCTTCTTTTGGTGGAAGAAACAGAAACATCCCCCACAATCCCAATTGCTGTAAAATCTGATGCCAAAGCTCCAATGATGCAGGTACTACAAGTCAACTACGTGATTGTATTCTTTGACCTTGAACACATAAATCACACCAAAGATCACCAATACAATTAGGAACCCCAAATTCCATCTCCATCCTCAAAAGACTTTCTTGACATTGAAAGCCTCCATGAAACTTGCACAAGAAGCTTCTCCCATTCAACCAGCCACAAGGATATGGACCACTCACCTGAACACCATTGAATGTAAACCACTCTGTAATCAGTACAATCATTTGAGCAAACAAAACTTGCACTGAATAGCATTATGAGTACCTGCTTATTCCCATCAAAGTAGGAAAAGCCTGTACTGTTAGACCTATTGAGAACACCAGAGCATTACATTTCAGAAAGCACCACATAATGCCACCATTACTCACCACTTTTCATCCCTCAAGAAGAGACCACCGATTGTCAACATGGAACACATCACGCTCATCTGCCACATTACTTGCTCCATGCAATCCAAGGTGAGCCAATCAAACCACTTTTAAGTTTCTTCAAGAAAGTTCACAAATGTCCAAACTTTGAATGCAAATATACATTCAGAAGAAACCTGGAAGACCCTCACTGCAAAATGAGTGATTGTGTGCTAATATCAAGTTCAAAAGTGTCATTTTGAGACCTAATCATCCTCATCAACAACCTTTGTGCCAAGGTTGACAAAACCTTCAGGTGGCACCTCTGCAACAGTAACGTACGAGTACAGCTCCTCCTTAGCATCCTCATCATCATTCCGTTTCCTTGCAATGCGGACACGAACCCTGGTGGGCACATTCCGTACACCTCTGCTCCAAATGTGTTTGTTGAGCTTCACATCCAACCTCACATCACTAGTTCCCATGGCCTTCTGGGCAAACTTGCGGATCTCCTTGATTGCCTTGGGAGCTTTCTTCTTGAATGTGCTGTGTTGACAATCAGTGCACATGAAGAAGAATTAAGGCCTGGGAACTCACTTCTCTGGTTCTCAACAAATCAGAATGAAGGAATCACATAATTGGGTATGTGACTATACACCAAGAATATGCTGACTTGACAGGGGCACTGGATACAGTACAAGTAAACTGGTCTGGACTGATCAAATCAACATTTGATAAAGTTGCCATTATCTTGTTGAAAGACATGATTAAGAAACAAATCAAAGACCTTTATACCATTACAGTTATAGGTCATATAACTTATTGCAGCAAGAGAAAAGGATTCTCCAGAAGATAACCAAATTAAACCTTGTGAGCTCGAAAACTTTAGTCCTCTCAAATGAGGGTAAATACTTTCATGGAGCCTTGTGAGCTCAAAAAGATTAGTCCTGTCAAAAGAGGGTATACACTTTCATGGAGTAGGAATTGTCACATTAAGCACTAGTTGGTTGTATTCTACAGTATGTACTAGAGCATTCAGTAAATCCAACACCTAAAGCTTTCAACCAAAACCAGTAGATAGCAGTGGCAAATAATTCTTCAATACATCATTGAGCCATGTCTCAGAAGATCTTCCACCAAACAATGATGGTTTGAGGACAAGCTAAAAAGACAAGCAGCAAATTGAAAACCACTGTTTACAAAGGAGAAACAGGCTGATGTCTGCCCACATGCATTATCCCCTAGCTAATCTTTCATGAACAGAGTGACAAGACTAAGGATGACTGTGTACAAAAATTACGACCACTGATGGAGGCAGAATAGGGATGGAGGGCAAGCAACAAGTTCTAATTAACATTATGAAAAACGAAATATTATGCTCTCTCTAGGAGCAGTGGGCGATCCTAGTAGCTTAGGGTTTGGCTGCAAAGCTGGACGTTGGGAGTTTGAATCCCAACTGGACCCCCATCTCCTCATGCTCTGTGAGGAAAGTGAGCTACCCTGGTGGTTAAAGGTAAGCCTGTTGCCAGAGATATCCAAATAAACAAAACAACAAAGCAAAAAGAGAGAAAACAAGAAAGGGGAAACGAATGCAAGGTATCTCTATCTCAACTGCAGAGTGAACTTCTGTACCACTGACATTTCTGCATAATAAACACAGAATTACTCCAAAAAAATGAAAAAATCTCCTTCCCTTCCATGTTCTGTCATCTCACCTCTACACCGTTCCAAGAAGCGCAGAGTACACAATGCAACATCCTTACGACTTTTGAAAGATCCACAAGACAAAGAAACACGAATATCCTCACTTTAAAGCAAATAAAAATTCAGAAACGGTGAAGGAGTCGACAAAAAGGGGGATAACCATTCCAGAAAGAAATTTTCTGATGCTGATACATTAGGTCGTGGACGCAGAGAATCACCAAAACCCCAGATGGGGGAGGGATTGGGGGATACAAAAGAAATAAAACCCAAAGACGCACGAAAACATCAAGCGAGGCAGGACAAACCCGTGAGAAATACAGGCCCGAGCTATTTGCACGAAGCAAATTGGACATAGACAAAGGGCGGCAAACAAAAACAAACCTGAGGAAAAGGAGAAGGGAAAAAAAAGAGAAAAAGAAAAGGTGCCTACCAGCCATGCAAGCGCTTGTGGAGGTGGATGGTATACTCGCGGGTAACGACCTCGTCCTTGCGGCTCTTGCCCTTGTCCACCATCGTGACTTACTGCGACGGAGCTTCGCCGCGCAATCGCAAAGTGCGCGTCGCAACCGCGCGAGAGGACTCGATCACTGTCAGCCTCCCCACTATGTAGAGGAGGAAGACGACTTCACAGCCGTCCAATGCAAGCGCATCTCCCCATCATACCCGTCCATTTTCATAGGTCACATACATCGGTTACATGGCCGAAATACCGCCGGTCGCCCAGCCTAGAACCCCGAATTTCGTTCGACGTAAGCCCTGGACGGTGCACCGATTGGCTGCGCGACCAGAAGTCGGTGGAGGAGGAGCGCCGCTCCGGGAGTTCCAACTTCGCGCGGTTTGATGTGTTTCTGCTTGTGCGCTAGGGTTTCGAACACTAGTAGTATTGAGGACAAAATTCTTCGCTGCGCCATCGCCGTTGCGTAGTCTCGTACATATCTCTGGTTGGCGGTGATGTTTACTCCCGTGCAGAAATTATCTGTGTCTTTGCCTCTAAGCAATTGCACTGTGATATCTTCTTTTAGGGATTCAACGAGGTTGTGTGTATAGAGAGCTCTTTTTAGGGTTTTGGTCAGGTGACCTTACCATTGCTGTGTAGTTGTTCTAAATCACTTGGAGAGGAAAAAGAATTATGAAATTTGTGATTTGATAATCTTGCAGAGAGGGATGATCAGTGGTTGTATTTTTAGGTTGTAATATATTCATGACTGGACCTAGGTGGGATCCTAGTGACATAAACTGACACACTGAAACATAAACGGCAGCAAATTCATGGCTTGGTTCCAGTCCAGCAATTTTGTGGCAGCTTTGAAGTGGGATGGCCTGACAAAGTTGCAGGACTCATAACTTGAGACCCATTTACATTTGCCATGCTGCAGTTGGCAGAACTTATGTATAAAACAGAATGGTAGTTTACCAACAGGTTGAAGTTCCATCATGGAAAGCTAAGGGTTGCAAATGGTTGGTCATGTGAGTTATGCTATTTCAAGAGCTTCTAGACTCTTTTATTCCTCTGCAGGAGAAAGAATCCTTGGACAAGTCACTTGATGATCAAGAATCTTCCAAAGATTCTTGTCACAGGAAATCTGCAACTGCTGCTATGGAGCAGAGGTATCAATGCTTGGATTGGATGCACAAGCAGAACAGCGGACCATTAACTTGGAACAGCAAAGAACTTCATTGATGGTGTACCTCTGCTGGAGTTCAGGTTTGATGCTCAGCAGACTGCAGACTATGCCCCTGTGCAAGAAGTGATTGTCCAAGTGGAAGAGGAGAGTCTGGTGGAGGAGATGAAGCAATCTGGGGGTGCTTGGTTTTGAAATTGGAGGCAAGTATCTCTGTTTCTCAAAGCCTTACCATGAAGGGGAGATGAAGCTTGATGGGAATGCTTAATTTGAAATTGGAGGCAAGTATCTCTGTTTCTCAAAGCCCTTACCATGAAGGGGACAGACAATGGAGTCTTCTGAATGCTCACTTGGATGATTGAAGCTGGATTGATTGTCAACTGGCAAAATCTTTGATTAAGCCTGTGCATTGATTTCAGTTGAGGCAGAGATTGAATCTTAAGTTATTCCAGCAGATGTGCCTGTTGTGACAATAGTTTCAAGATGTGAATCCAGTCATTCCAGTGAATGTGCCTTTTTGTGACAAGAGTTTCTACACAGGTGAAAATTTTGAGGTCTTGAGTTATTGAGGTTTGACCTTCAATAGAGTTTGAGAAAGAGAGATGAAAGAGGAAGGACAGTAAGGAGAAAGTATCCCTGCCAGCAACTAAATTTGTGGATGGTGACTGCCACAGGAATAGGAAGTGCCTATCTAATGTAGCAATCCACTTTCCATTGTGTAAAACTCCAATCTGCATTTCTCCTGATACCAGTTTGGGTTGAAAAAGCTTTCGTGGGGAGTTGTTGACATCCCCATCCCCATTGTAGAGGTTATATTAAGAAAGTGAAGCTGGAAAAGTCAATCATTTGTTCAAAGGAATGCTCATGTTGTTATATTAAGAAAGTCAATTCATATCAGCAAAAGAAGGCTCATGTTGTTGAATGAATTTATCTTCCTTTCCTTCAGTTTCCTTCTTTTTCAGCCAAAGAATTGAATGCAAGTTGAATTGCATATTTGACAGGAGCTGTGCGGCAGATCTTGCTTCAGGTGGGTATTGTATATCAACACCCATCTGCACTGTGCAGGAAAATTGTTTCAGTTGGATGGTCCAAAGGCAGCATTTTCAGAGCTCTGCAGCAAATTTTGCTTCAGGTGGGTGTTACACAGATATTCAATAGCTTCTGCCCCAGTGCAGCAAAATTGTTTCAGTGCTTATAGGTTCTCCCAGTAGATGCTCCTAAATTGGGTAAACATAGTGATGAGACATGGTACTGTGCAGATTTTGCTTTTGATAGTATATTTTACCAGCTGTCTGTCCCTGTGAAAGATTCTTGGATTGTGTTTACAGCAAAAATGAACCAAGAAGATTAAGGTGCCATATATCAAACATGGGCATTTTTGTTATTAAGAAAGACAATTTTTTGCTGAAATTGGTTGTTTTCTTTATTGGTGGGGCACAAAACAAAGACATTTGATATGCTTTAGAGCAGCTTCCAAACATAAAAGCACAACAGAACTCTCATGAAGCAAATTTCAATATCTGACTTTGTGTATGTTACTGGACTCACTGAGATACTCAAACCCCAATTGAAGCCAAGCCTCATCTTGTAGGAATTTATTTCTAAGGATTTTACAGCAATATGCAACATGGGAGCACCAAGCCAACTGATATATCCAAAAGTTCGCAAGGCAGAGAGAGGAGACAAGATTTATCTCTTCTCTCTTGTCTATGAGCTTGTCTGCTAGTCCTCTCTTTCCTGCACAAATTGTCTGGAAACATTCAACCCCCCACTGGATGGTAGGTACCATGAAAAACATCCAAAGCACCAAATCCTCTCTTTATGTTCAAAAGAATCGGCAAACCAAAAAAAATCTCCATTTCTACAGATGTACATTCTTAAAACCTACATAGAAATCTGGAAAGAGAAATCAACCAACTAAGTGCAAAATTCTTTTCTACAAAGTGCTTGTTGAAGTACTTCTACCCATCCACTACCATAGTTCCTGCAATGAAGAAGAGCTTCATAACTCGGCGTTGGGAGAATCATGCACAAGGTTGCCACTGTTGCTGCTGGCTGTTTCTGCTGCAAGTGAGAAAAACCCAATGGGCTTTCTTTTTTCTTCTTCTCCTAACCCCGACTTGCAATCGATTTGGGAAGAATTCTTGTTCTTGGCAAATCGTTTTGAACTCTTGCACGCTTAGCAGCAGTAAGAGCTTGTTTCTTCACAAAAGGAGCAAGCTCCTCCCAGCTACCTTCTGGAAGCTCAGGAAGGCTCTCAATGGACTCGGGGAAGTTCAGAGGGATGTTCTTGCGAGTGTAGTAAATCCCTACATCGTATGCTCTGGCCGCTTCCTCTGGTGTCTTGTAGGTTCCTAACCAAATCTTGCGCTTATGTGCAGTGGGGCGGATCTCCGTGACCCATTTGTTGAGTTCCGATCTGTGACGGACTCCTCTGTATGTTTCCTGGAACTTGGAAGTGGAAGAAATGGCTCTGCTATTGTAATTCAACTCGGCTGCTGCTTCCACCGCTCCTCTTACTCCTCCACCAGTCCTCCCTGCTGATGATCTTCTTCTGTTGTTGTTGTAGGAATTGGATTCCTCCTCCTCCGTTGTTGTGCCTGTACTGCTCTCCTCCGTCCCTCGCTCGTGCTGCTGATCTACCGGTGGCCAATTCAGATCGATTTCGTTATTCTCTAAATCCTTATGTACTCTTTGCCCACCGCCAGTGGTGCTTGATCTTCTGCCGCTTGTCCCAGTTCCTAAACTCAAGAAGTTTGCTCCCGCAAACTCATCATTATTCCTCTCCTGCTTTTCCACCTTCTCCACCTTCACGCTTCCTCCTAGATATCCCGGCATAATGTCAGGCATATCAACTGAACCAAATCTAGAGCACAGTCTGATGTGCAAGCAAGAAAAAAAGGGGGCAAAACAAAAAACCCTACAAGTCCCTCCTCTTCTTCTTGCACCAGAAATCTGCCACACCCCAACCGCAACCTGCCTTCTCTTGACCCTGTTGGGGGCAAAGTCGCTTGCTGCTCTAGCTAGGCACAAAAACTCCCTACAGAAAACTCAAAACACAAGATTTCTGCCACCAATCTCCCCCACCCCAGTACCGACTCCCTCCCTCAAGCCCCGGATCTCCACAATAGGTAGTCTCTTGGCTTGACTTACTCCTCACAAATCTCTTCACACATGGGATTACCAACTGCCTTACTCTTCTCCACAGATACCCCTACCGCCAAAACTGCTTTTCCACAATCAGATCCCAACACCCACAAACACAAAAAGTCCTCAAAGCAGCTGAAAAAACAAGATGCTCTTCGCCCAAAAACCACCACCACTACCAAAATCTCCCTCTCCCCCCTCCACCCACACACGTACAATCTCTCTCTGTCTCTCTCTATGTGTCTTATATCTCTCTGTATCCGTGACTGGACCCTGTGTCTGTACCCTTTCAGGGCTTGATACAGCAACGACCAGGCACCACAGCAGACGAACCAACCCCACAAGCAAAGGGACCAGAGTTCTCCGAAAACACTCTGCAATGTCGATTCTTTATCGCAAACAAGCGATGTCGGCGACCAAACAGTGCTATTTACAGGCACAGAAGGCAGCGATGGACGGATGCAACGACCGCAGCAATCCCACGCCCACGCCGATCTTCTTCTTCTCCTTCCTCTCCTCTCCTGCAAGCACCGCAAAGCAGCGTTTTCCGGGATGGCGGTGACACAACCGCAGCCGCCTTTGACTACCGCGCGCCTCTGGAATGTTCTCCTGGGCGAAGCGTACTGGACCTGGACATTCCGCGCGTGAGAATACGGCCTAGAGTCTAGTGGAGATGACTATTCAGGTGGAGCGGAATTTGCAGAAGGACCACGTGAAAGTATATGTTCTGCTAATTCGGAATGGGAAGTATAAGCAGAATACACTATATGACGTGTGAAAGTGATTATTCCGGTGGTTTGGAATTAGCAGTGTGCAGAATGTGCTTGTTTGACGTGTTAACTGTGCATTCTGCAGCATGGAAAATGGGAGTTGGACGCGTGCAAAGGCGGCAGCAGAGGAAGCAGCGGTGGAAGTTGCAGGTTGTAGCAGGGGACGGGATACTGCCACCGCCCACGTGGTGCGGTGGCGGCGCGCCGCCTGGACCGCGCAACCTGGACCTTTTTATTAGGCTTCCCGCCACCCGGCGGTAACTTCTTGCTCACCTCCCCCACCTACCACCGCCCCACCACCACCGACATAAAAGAAAAGTAACAGTCATCGTTTGCCTCTGTTTCTCCTTTCTTTCCGGTTTCTTTCAACTTTCCTCTTCTCAACTTCCTTTCTTTCAAGTTGCTTTCACGCTGGCTTCCAAAGTCTCTTTTTTTCGTTCTTTCTTTTCTCTCTTTCTTTCAAGCTCCTTTCACGCTGCTTCCCAGGTTCTTTCCTTTCTTTCTATCTTTCAAGTTGCTTCTCAACTTTCCAATTTTCGTTTTTTCCTTAGGCCACTCTTTGGTTCTTTCTTTCTTTCTTTCTTTCTTTCCTTCTTTTTTCCTTTCCAGTTTCTTTCATTCTTCGAAGTTTCTTTCTCCCCTCCCTCCTCTACCACCCCCTCTACCATACCCTACCCTACGTTATTGTACCTTGTGCCCACCCTACGAGTAGGTAGCTTGTAGGCTTTACCCAACCTACCGACCAGTAGGTCAACTATCCGTTGACAGCCGTTCTGCGGGGGTAGGTAAATGGTCGTGTTCAGACCATTATTGAGCCACCAGCCATCCCAGGACAAAAAGGAAGAATCGAACCATTTCTATTGGCTGGAAGGTGATTCTTGGCCCCTCGATATGGCCTCTGGAGCGGGCTTGTCTTGGCTTGGGCTCCACATTTTGTTTGCTTATTTGGGGATAGGCTTGTCATTCCCCACCCCCACCCCCCCTCCCCCAAAAAAAAAAAATTAACAATTTTTTTTACAGGTCCCATGGTGTGTATACACACACACTCATGGTCATGGGGGCAAGACAACACATGAGGATATTATGTAAGAGCTATGTAATCATCTTTGCCTCCTCCTTCCTCATCACCGATGATGTTATGATGTGATCGGTGGTGGTGACGGTGGTAGTGCCGAATTATTGGATCTTTGCCCTGACGAGCCAATTCACAATGGCAAAGTTTTGTGTAGGTCCCGAGGAGGAGAGGACGGGGAGGGGTTGTTCTTGCAATGAAATGAGGGGCCCAACATGAGGCGGTGATGGCTAAGTGGCATGGGCCCCTCGAGTATGCTCCCTCATGCCTTTCACCTCGCATAAAGAATTGGATAAGTTTTCTTAAATAGATGACACATTACAAAACCATTTTCAGAGCATCACCATTTCGTCAATCTCCTAACACGTTTTTTTATCTCTTTTTTTAAAATTATAAATTTATTTATTTATTTATTTCTTGGGAAACAAACGGAGAACTCCATTGCAAAGATAAAACCATTACATCTCCTATTGTGATTTTGATTCCATTGGGGGAAAAAATGGAAGAAAAAAAATCAAAGTTGACCTCAAAAATCACCGGCAAAGATTGTATTAGTACTACCCAATTTTTTATTCAAGAGATTTACTATATGCATCTAGGTGAGATTTGGTTTTAATTAACATTTTTCAATATTTTCATGGAGCCGTGTGTCCAAAATTCAATCCTAAACCATGTTATTACCAAAAAAAAAGTGGCCATGTATCTAAAACAATTCCAAAAGTCTGCCCATTTATTATGAATGAAGCACCAACTTATAATGTGAAGCATGTTTCAAATCCTACTAATAAGGAAGGTACGGTTTGTTGGTTTGTTTGTTTGTTTTGTTTTGTCATGTTGAGATCTCCCAAACCATGAGGCCCATAGCTATGTTGTTAGTACTCTTCGAAAGCCCTTGATGAGTAAGGCTCCACCAAGGTGATATCATAATCAATTATTAGACATACAATGTAGAGTTTCTTGATTTTATTTTTATTTTTTGGTCTTTGAAATTTCAATTTCAATTTCAATATGATTTCATGAGAAATTTGGTGTGCACTTTTAGTACAATTGGAAAGCCCTCAATGAGGACAAGTTCAATGAGATGGTTCAATAATTTTCAGGCCTATAATGCAAGATTTATTGAATTTTGACAAAATTTTGTTATTGAAAGTTCAGTTTTATATATATATATAAAGATATATAGTTTTAAATTTCATAAAAAAGCATATATTATGTAAAATTATACTACAATATGTGTTCAATGACGAATGCCACAATAGTAAACATGTAAGTGTGGGCTACATGCTATTTGGGGGGGGTGGGGAGATTCATAACAAATCTTACATTTGGACCAAATGGGCCCATGGTCTTTACCGACCTCACTACACTTTAAGGAAAAATTATTTTATGAATTCTTTACAATAACCCCATGTGGATACGAGCCCCTTCTTAGGATTTGTGATCACACATGACTTTGTTTTTATGTATTCTTTACAATAGCACCTGTGTATCAAAGCCCCTTCTTAGGATTTGTGTTCACACATGATTTTGTTTTTATGTATTCTTTACAATAGCCCCGGCGGATCAGACCCCCTTCTTAGATTTTGTGTTCACACATGAGTTTGTGTATACATGTGAATATCAAAATGGAACTTTGCCCACTTTCAGGAAATTTTCTTGAATGGTTTTACATTAGCCACCTGCAAATTGAAACTTTGTAACAGTTTGTGTATGTATCAAGGGATGTGAATGCAATGCAAACAAATGATGGTTCATTTGATGGTTCATTTCATTACGGCTTTGGCCTTTATGGTAGGCAGGTTCAAGCAAAATCATGAAAGACGATAAAATTGTATAAAGACTAACCCATGTTTTTAAATTGATAATAATATTAATTTAGAATTTCATGAAAGTGGTGGATTTTATTTTTTTGGTTGAAAAAACACATTTTACATTAGAGAAACATGCAAATAAAAGTATAAATAGATACTCAAATGTCATCCCAAGACCAGTTCTTAGTTCGAAGTCAATTATATCCCACATCCCACAAGGATAGGAAGCCTCCTCTTTTCTATAAGCAAAGCCAACTAAGTAGTACTCTTCTTCACATGGAGAACAACCATAATGTAAATGATGACTAGAGGAGGGCAATTTGAACAAGTCTTCTTGAGTTTTATGACATCTTTGTATGTACAAATTTCACCACAAAAGTATGTCCATGTGTGCGATCCTCGACTTTTGTGAAGAACCTTCTATTCCTGTTCTGAAAAATAAATTGGAATTATCTTTGGTTTTTGGTTCCAGTTCCACACATAAAATAGAACCTAAAATTTATTTATTTAATTTCACGTCCAGTTCTTCCCCAAAAAAATTTTAATTATGTTTCTGATTTTGGTTCCAATTCTGAAAATCAGTCTCAACTCGGATCTGCTTTTTACTAACCAAGACCAGAACTAGCAGTTAATTGCGAGTTAATTGCTGGTTAATTGGTGGTCTAGTCCATTTTATTTTTAAAAATTATATCATGGTTCCAACTCTAGTTCCAATTTCACATGTAAAATGGGTACCGCCGGAGTGGGTACCTGCCCAACAAGATGGCCCAACAAGCGGGTACCCGCCCAATACCCATTTGAACCTTGGCCATCTTGTTGGGCATGAGCCCTGAAGGAACTTCAAGGAAAGCTCGGAATGCAATGACATCTTTGCATATTTTGTAGTGTACATGACCTGATTCCCAATTCAATGACATGTGCATTATTAGGTACACGGTGCCGAAATAAAAAAAGAAAAGGTCCTCTTTCTAGAAGCAGGTCCCACCTTCTTCAAGTACTTTCACAAGTTTTTTCACACCTTCACAATTCACAAGATTTCTTCTTTCCAAATTTTCATCCCTTTCTTGGCTCCTTCCATCAAAGAAAACCCATTGTGGAAAAATGGACCCATCCATCATCATATATATATTGGTAAAATAACAAGAAAAAATTAATGGGTTCATGTTCCAATCAAAAAAAAAATTGAAAAATGGGTTTATAAAATGGATTTCAACCTATCTCCACTAGATGTGATGATCAATTAATTGATCGATCAATTGTGATTTCAAATTTCAAATTCAGAGTTCGAGAATTTATCATTTGAAAATACTTGAATTAGTAGGTACCACATGCACAAATTCCATGCATTCCTTAGCAACTACAATAGGTATGTATCCAAGTAGTTGATTCCTAGTTTAGATGATTTTTTTCAAACAAGCAGCCTATTAAAGTTTACACCAGGAATATTAGACCTTTCCAAAGCTCTAGAGATGCAAGGACATAAGGTTAAACCCTTGCGGATAGACTCCCCAAGCTACTACTCTTTGTCTACCCATAAAATTTGTTCCAATCCATTGGTTGTCTAAAGGAGAATATATATCTAGTGGGCCAAGGACATAAAAAAAAATTGCAAGATTTTTTATGATTTGATTGCCTTGTGCCCTTTGTTGCAAAGGCTTCTCTTGGAGGATTGATCAAAAGAAAGTTGGCTTGAAGAAATTGAGTAATTTCTTGCCAATATCTTGATATCAAGATGTGGGTGGGCCTTCCTTAGTGAGGGACCCAAAAAGAAGAAGAAGGCTAGGAGCTTCTAGTACCAGCTTCCTTTTTGGGGGAGAGGGAGGGAGGGAGGGAGGGCTCAGGGTCCACCTCCTTCTTCCCCTTGGGAAGGAAGTAAATGGAATTGTGATGATGCACCACTCCACATATCATCATCAGCACAAGAGACTATGGCTCCACAAGAAAGGAAATTTGAGAAACTACAACAAAAAAAGTCTTTGCTTTGCTTTTTGCTTCATCACACTTGCAAATATAATTCCAAACTTGCAAATGAAGATTACACCAAACTTTCTTAAATCAAGACTTTGGAGAATGTGATGAGTGAAGAAGAGGTCTTGTTGGTTAAATTGTTGGTCCATCTATGCCACTTAACTTCATGCTGAGTTGACATTGGGTAGTTGTTGAATTTTGTTGGGTTGAATGAATCACAACTCCGCAATTGCGGCTGACTTGTTTTGCAATTATGTTCTCTGATTTTTCTGTGAAGAAGACATAGACAAATTTCCTAACATAGAGACTTAAGTGAAGAAGTTATGTTCTTCACCAAACTTGGGAACTACCTTTTGTTTTTCAATGAAGTTAGGAAATTTGTTGATTCTCCACCCCCCACCCAAAAAATTGTCGAGTTGTTGCAATAAGTTTAGAAAATTTGTAAAATGCATAAGAGTTTGACGAATATGCAATAACTAATCTCTCTTCCATGTGTTTGATGTTGTCAAAATAAATCAAGAAGTATCTATCACCCATCTATAGGCCTAGCAAAAACTAATTTCCCTAAAAAAAATTCAAATTCTAGATAGTACTAACAATTTATGCTTGATGGTTTTGTGTTTGTTTCATATTTGGACAATAGAGTTGGGTTGTCAAATGGCAACTACAATATCTAGAAAACACAAATCATGATTACATACCATAACCAATGCTATGCAATTATTAGAATATTAATCGTGGTTTTAATCCTCTAAAACCTCACAATTTCTAAGAACTTCATATTGTGATAATTTATTGTTTTACTATTGTAAAGAATTTGTCCCATTATGGTTCCTATTTATTTTGACCATGAAGGTTCCTTACAAGGTCGATTATCTTTGAACCCAAAAACTAATAATTATATGTAGTGGTTCTTTAGTTTCAAAAAGTTTTGTCTTCTCACAAATTTGTGTTGTCATTAACTAATTCTTTGAATTGTTGTTGATGCAAAAAAAAATTAAAAAATCAACAATTAATACCAAGCATCAATGGCATTCAACAAATTGCTAGTCCTTGCATTATCAAAGAAGATACACAATATTCTAACTCATGAAAAATTATGTCATGACTAAAAAATTGACTTGAAAAAAATGAAATCAAACTAAAAAGTTCTTGCATTGTGTAAGAAGATACAAACATAATATAAATGACAACCATCCAAAGTCACAACTCGCAATCACCAAAAGGATTGATAAGATCAAAGTTAAATAGCTCCAAAGTTTAGACAACTACAACAATTCAACAAGTCGTGAAAGGACAACAAGAAAACTATAACACGATTGCTCAAGTCACAACAAGATAACAATGAACATAATCAAATAGGTTTTCCATTGACAAGATTAATATTAAATAATTCCCAAAGTCGGATGTTGCTCATGAAATATGAAAGCATGTTGCACATTAATAGAACAATCAAAAGTTGACTACTCAAATCACAATCAAATAGGTTACCATTAATAGAATTGAAGTTGAATGTTGAATACTTTCAAAGTTCAAACAGTTGCAATGATTTAACAAGTCATGAAAGCACAACAACAAAAGAATCAAAATTTGTTGTTTAGGTCACAATGCAAGAACATAAAAGAAATATGTTTTCCATTGAGAGGAATAAAGGCAAATACCTCCAAAGTTTACATGATTACAAAATTCCAATCAACTCATGAAATCATGAAAACACAACAATAAGAAAATATCAAATCATGGTGAAAAAATATAATGCAAATAAGTTTTCCATTGATAAGATCAAAGTTGAACAACTCCAAAATTCAAATGGATGGAACAGTTCAACTAACCATGAAGCACTAGAATAAGATAATCAAAACATGACTTCTCAAATCACAATGAAAATAGGTTTTCCATGATTGATAGGATTGAAATTAAATACTTCTAAAACCTATATGGCTCCAAACAACTAATGAAATCATGAAACACAATAATTTCAAAACAAATCAAAAGTTAATTACTCAAGTCACAATGAGAATATTTATTTATTTATTTATTATTATTATTATTATTATTTTCATTGACAAGATTAAAATTGAGTAGCTCCAAATTTTGAATGGTTACAAAAATCTGGGAAATCATTAAATATAACAACAAGAAAATCAATCATGCACTCACACTATTTATGACCATGCCACCCATTACAAATACCAAAACACACACACATGGGAAATTTCCAAACAACCAAGACCAAATATATCTATGCAATTCCTAATTCACCATTTCCTTTTATGAAAAAAATAATTTGACAATATTGAATTGGACAAAACATTTGAGGACAAAAAATTACAAGATACAAACAAATGGGATGTTGGTAGCATATCCCTTATTGATCACATAAATGGGTGCATTCATAGTCTTAGGAACCAAGACCACCAAGGTAAAAGTCTTTTTTCCAAATGTTGCATGTGACACATGACATTCATTTTTTGCATTTAATTTACAACTATGTATTATGTTTAATTTTTTTTATTAAACTTGATCATATATATTATTCAACCATGTTTTCTATCACATGAAAATGAATAACTTTTTTTTATAAAACATTTTCAAAATTTATGATTTTAGGGCCAAAAACACTTTGAACCAAAGATGCTCAAAAATGTTTAAAAAATGAATCTCACCAATTTCAAATACTCCTTTTACTTTTTTATCATTTACATTAATATCCTTTCAAATTTTGAAAAAAAATGGTGCACCTTTAATAAGGAAAAAAGATGTTTGAAAATAAATAAAGATTGTCCATTTTAAAGTTTTGAATGTGCATTATTTTTAAACCATCATCAATTTGCATCAAATTTTGAACATTGAAAGTTTGCAAATAATTAAAAAAGAATTGACAATCCAAATTATTGGGAACCTTTTATGATTTTCCAAATTTATGGAATTGCAATAGTGTCCACCTTCTTAAGTGGCTTTTAACATTGTGAATGCACTCAAATGAGTAAACTCTTCATGCTCAAAATTCCCATCAAACTCCTCTTCCAACTTTGAATCCATAAATTCTTCAAGTTCAATCACCTCTATCATGCTTTTGGGATTAGAAGTATAACCAAATATGGGATCATTAGGCTAGTCTATGTTCACAAAAATTAATCTATCCAAATTGATAGTTTGTAACTTAAATCAATGTAAATTTATAAAAATATTGACCAAAGAAAAAATTCATTTTTTTTGTGAAGGATAAACAATGTTTAATATTTTTTGTGCAAGTAGACCCACAACAAAGATCATGGTTTCATGTTTGTTCCATCATTGCAGAAAGCATTTGATGTGTCCTTTGAATCAACTTGAAACCACCTAAATAATGTCAATTCATGAGTGATACACTCTTTCATTGGTTTGCTACTATAATTTGTATCTCAAAGATGTTCAAGCCACAACCCACATTAGTATCCATTTGAGCTACTTCTGAATTAGACTTGATGTTTTCAATACATGATGCAAATGTTCATAAAACTTCATTAACATTGGGCATAATAGTTTTTGATCGTATTCCTTTGTATGATGACAATGTTTTCTTCATAACCACTAAGCTTGTAAAGATAAGGTGCAAGTTTTGTATTGAGGATCCAAGATGAATCAAAACATCTTATGAACCTTCTTGGACTCAAACTTTTGCAAGAAAGAGAAAAAAAGGGTCCAAGGTGTAAAGGACTTGTCTTTTGATGTTTGTAATTGTTAATTCAACATTTTAACCACCCATTGTCATCATCAATTGTGTTTTATATTATAACATGATTAATTAGTTTTTCTTGAAACTTTAAGGTGATTGTAATTCTCATTTTCAATGTATCATTCCACAACCAATATTATCAACAAGATTGGTTCAAGACACCTATTGACACAATTGAAGAAAAGTTATCCACATCACTTTGAACAATGTTAATGTCAATGGTGATGGTACCCAACTAGTAGCGTGGTTGCAAATTAAGGAGGCTCAATTTTGACAAATACAACATTCCAAATAGTCCATATTTTAACATTAAAATGGAAAAAACCCTAAAAGCCCAATGTTAAATGGTGATTATATGGTGATTAATGAACGAAAAAATCCATATAAAAAAAATACCAACTAGATAATTGAAATCCACCCAAAAATGACTATATAATGGACCTTTGAAAATATTACTCATTTTAGGCAATTCAAAATCCATAAAACATTTAAATTAATGTTCTTTTAACAAATTGTTCTTCATTTATGTTCATTTTGTTATAATATATCATATATTTAATCCCAATAAAATATTTCAAGCAAAAATCATACACAAAAATGCATATATATTCAAGTTGATGATTTCAGTGATGATGTTTCATTTGAATTAGCTTATGTAGGATGGGTATTTTGGTGATCATCTCTACAATAATTCCATATTCATTTCGAATTATAATTCGTCATAGATTGAATTCCATTTTAATTTCTTTTTCTTTTGTATGTTTGTATCTTGTTGTTTGTTTTACATCCTTTCAATGTTTTATTTTCTTTTGTCTATTTATATCTTGTTGTGAATTTTTCTAATGAATCAGACTTTCATTGGCATTTTGTCTAACAAATCAAGAATTTAAAAAAATATTAATGAAACAAAATGGCATATAGTGAAATTTTTAAAAAATTATTTTTTGAGAATACAAAATTGATTACAACAAAATTATTGTGTCCACAAAAACTAATTTAATCATCATCACTAGTAGTGCAAAGCAACATGAAGCCCATATATATATATATATGTCTTATTATTCAAGTTGAAAATCTAAATCTAGCCACAAATTTTGTTGATTTTATAGCGTGTTAAATAACATGCAAATGCATAACATTTTGCAAAAAATTACATTATGATGTAAAAAAATGAACCACCCACCTTGCAACCACTTAGTAACACAAGGCCATGTCTATAAACTATAACACCAAAAAACAATTATTTTTCAATACATTGTCGCATCTTGGAACATAATCACTTTACTTTCAATCCTACACAATCAAACAATGCATGATCAAATTTTGTTAGATGCATGAAACCTAATTCAATGAAACACATAATTTGTAATCAATTGTCATTATTCCATGAAATTATTACATATTATTAACAAAGATGTTTATTATTATGCAAGCAAAGGAAAGGGGAAAGCAAAGTAAGAAAGGAATTACAAGGTTGACCAAAATTAAATAGGTTTGTTATTTGTCACAAGCATTTGTATGTTCATTTTTGTTACTTTACAATACATGATGCAAATGAATGACATTTCAAAAGCCCATGATACAATAGGTAAGCATGTAATTAATGCAACTTTAGAGAGAACATTCAAAATATTACCCTTTCAATACATAGTAAATATGGAAAGGAACAAGGAACAAAATTATAAACAAATTCAAAACATTTGATAAAATTGTGGAACACTTACAAACACAAAAAACATTGTTATGATCTTTCAAACATGAAACATACCATCATAAAAGAAATACCTTTATATTGGACATACAATCACAAAATGCTAGTCTAGGTTAAAATATTCCACATTTTTTGTCATTTATAAAGCATCATCAATATGACCATCTTGGTAAGTTGTATCAAAATTGATTACAACTATAGATCTACAACAAAAAAAATTAAACATGTAATCCCACCACTATGATCTACACTCTCACATTTAAAACAACACATTAGTAGACAATATTCATTGTTCAAATATGTCCAATAAAATTCATTCAATATATTAAACCCCAAATCAATGCGACTTTAATTAAGCTTAAAATTTCAATTGAAATTAACAATGTAGGAGCAAACTAACTTCATAATCATTTAGGGCAAAGGGAAATGTGTTAGTTAGTTTTCATGAAAGTGTTCAATTTTTGTGGTCATAGCTTTGCATCCAAACACACCTTTGTCCACTTTTGGTACCCTTGCCAAAAAAAATAAGGCTATGCATTATGCAATTTTGGAAGTTGACATGTGTTGATTTGATAGATGTTTTGTGCAAGCCAACTAAAACTTTGTCATTTGCTATACCATATTGGCAAGCCTTCAACATATATAACATGCCCAAAACACATGGCTTGCAAAAGCTCCTTGAACCCCAAGCTTTCATAACTAATTGTAAAATTCAAAGTTGTAGTAAATGCCCCCAAATTAACACACTCATCTATAATACAAGTTAGAGTTTTCTTATCCAAAGCATACAAATGTTAAACATTTAACTCAAAACTTAATTAACTTAATTGGGAAAAGGTAGGGGTGCAAAAATTGAATATTGGGCAAGCTAGGAAGATGAATCATATAGGATTTGGCAACCACCAACCAACCTACCACTCAAGAGAAGGGATAAGATAACCCTAATGGGGAGGGGGAAAGATGAATTCATTGAAGTTTCTAGTAAAAGAAAAAAACAAGACAAGGAAAGGGAGGCCTCTACCGGTGTGGGTCCAAGTGACAAGTTTATTAGAGGTTGAGAATGAATTTAACATAAGGAGTGATGGTATTCAACTT
>Ga0116231_10001833_pt1 | contig 44138 bp, 23 predicted proteins | sample S1TSphgellanicum_2_FD_89695 | JGI IMG/M metagenome (GOLD analysis project Ga0116231, IMG submission 89695) | Host-associated microbial communities from peat moss isolated from Minnesota, USA - S1T2_Fd - Sphagnum magellanicum MG | ecosystem: Host-associated > Plants > Peat moss > Unclassified... | reverse complement strand
TTTTGGGGTTTGTTTTTTTTTATTAATATTAGTTTAATTTATTTTAATTTTTTTTGTTTTTTTTTTTTTTGCTTTGCTCCTTTGTGTTGCTTATTTACATTGTTAGTATTGTTGGTTTGTTGTGTTGTTTAATGCATAGTTAAAAGATGCATTGCAAAACATAAAAGACAATTATGGTCTAAATCACATATTATGGCATCTAACATTTACTAATATGGGCTGGTTGGGTTTAACCAGTGTTGGACAGGTTATATCAGGTTAGGGCTGATTAAGTGGCCGGTCTGGTTCAGGTCGGTTGAATTTTGATGGTTATCACTTTGTGTCAGAACCTCACCCCTTGGGAACTGGAACCAGACCAGCTTGTTTTTTGACCTTTGTAACTGGAACCGTACCAAAACTGGTTCCAACTGGTTGCTGCAAAACCGGAACCGACTTGGATTGATGAAAAAAAACATGCCAATCAAACCGACTTGGATTTCTCTCAAAAGAAAAGAACCAGCCAACAATGGGTCCTTAACCCCAAGACACGAGAGACTGACCAGGGCCCAAGAACGGTCCTTACCCAAGACACCTGGCCCAACCAACCACAAGAAACAAACAACGGCCCTTATCCAAGAGACGAAGGCCCAACAACGGACAGTACCAGTTGTTCTTAGGGACTAGGTTTCATCCAAGAGAGTAGCAATGTAGTATAATAATGTGACGTTCTCTCCAAGAAACCTCTTCCTTGCCGCAGCGAGAGAGAGAGAGAGAGAGCTAGGGCTTTTACGGCATTGGAGAGGAAGACTCGAGTAGCAGGCGACGAAGAAGACGACACGCACGGCGACGACGACACGCCATAGCCATGGCGGAAGACCTGAGCACATTCACAGGAATCTTGACCCAGATGCTGCAGCAACACTGTTCCAACAACTCTTTTGCATGCTCTCTTCTTCTTCTTTTTCTTCTGTCACCCAGGTTTGCTGTTGCTTCTTCGCTCTTCTCCAATTACTTCTTCTGTCTGCAATTTCTTTTTTTCTTTGCTGCTTATTACAACAGTTGGTATCCGTGTGCTCCTCAAATTGACCGCTCTTCCATGCCACACACATTACTGTTGTTTTCAACAGGTTTGTATTGCTCTTGCGGGTGTTTGTTGACCGAAAATAATTTCAAAAAGAAAGGGATTAGATAGAAAGCTGGTGTAAAAAAGAAGACCAAAAAGTCTCACTAAATTTGAAGGATAGGTTTTAGAAAGGAGCTTCTATAGGAGACGGACGAAGCAGGAAAAGGTTCAATAAGTTGTCAACAAAAGAGCAGGAACCTTTGCTTCTGTTATAAAAAGAAAATATTTAGTGCATGGATTTGGGAGGAAATACGTTGTTTTTGTGTTCCAATGATTTGGGTATGATGATTGAATGATATTGCTAAGCTTTGACATAACTTGCTAGCATTATCATTTCTGCAGTATACATGTGTGCCGGAGATATTGTCCATTGAGAGGTGAGTTTTTTTTTGTATGGCAGGGGATTTGGTGTGCAGCAAGGGTGGATTGGATGGAAACAGTTTCAAGGTGTGTGGCACAGAAATTCCAGAAAACTGTCATCCCTACATGCGCACTTCCGTGGTGTGGATATGGAGATGCAAGCTTTGTGAAGGAGAAGAAGTGCAGTACAATTGAGCTTCCTGTAGGATTCATTTGGTAAGCTCAAGCCTAATTTATGTAGCAAGTGGAATTTGAAACCTTGAAACTTTGTTCTGAGGATTGATTGATCTGAGATTGTCCATGCTTGGATCGAGTTCATAATTCACATTGTAGAATTGTTACATTCTCAATCCAGTGGCACGTTTTCACCCTGAATGCATCTGTATGTACAATAGGTTTCTTATTCAAAGTTATAGAAGACATTCCCTTCCATGTGTTGCATGCAACCTTTACACCTCATCTATATTCTGAAGAACCCTACTACCGCCAATTTCAGTGATTGAACATGTTGGGGGGGGGGGACTTTTGATGGACAAATCCAGCCACTCAGAATATGAATTTTGAAGGCACAATCCACAGACCTACTGTTTTCTGGAGCATGAAGGATTCTTGAGAGGATATGTGCAATTATGTGTGTGAGAAGAAAAGAAGCAGACAGTGACAAGTGTTTTGAGCCAGAGAGAGTAGAAGATGTACAGCACTGTAGGAAGGTACATATCACAGGGAGTATACACAGTTGCAGGCCCCTTTCATCCCTTTGGAGGTGCAGTTGATATCATTGTTGTCCAACAAGAGGACGGCACCTTCAAGAGTTCACCATGGTATGTGAAGTTTGGGAAGTTCCAAGGGGTCCTCAAGCAAAGGGAGAAGGTTGTTGATGTGGCAGTAAATGGAAACAATGTCAATTTCCATATGTTCTTAGATACAACAGGAGGAGCTTACTTTCTCAAAGATGCAGACTTGGAAAATGAAGCATCAATTTTGTCGCCACCAAGTGCAGCATCATCAGGAGATGATACTGTTGTCAACACTCTGGCTACCCAAGCAGCAAGGGCAGATGATGATGATGTTCAGGCCAAGGTGGAAACTCAGGAATCAAAGGAGGTTGCTGAAAACTCATCCAGCAGTGACAAGAAGACAGAGGATCTGGAATTGAGGTCAGAGGGAAGAAATACATCCTCAATACTTGTTCAAGAGGTAAGTTGAAGTACTTTTCATTTGATCCATGTGTCTCTCGTGATGAGAGTTAAACTTTGTTGTTCATGTTTGGTGATTCAAGGTATGGCCTCAACCATGGTTTACCACCAAATCTTATCAATCAAATGTTGTTTCTCACTGTGCAACTGAGCAAGATGATGCTGTGTTGCTTGCTTTTTTGCCCATCTTGTGTTTCCTGGTCACAGATAGTCCAATGTAATCAATTGCTTGATGTTCAGATGATTTGAATTTGTGATCTAAAGCCTTTCTGAAACCTTGCTGGCACGTTACCTGGAGCATTTGCCACTTTCATAGGAGTCCTGATTGTTGTTATTCTGGTACCTCTGAAGTCACCTTTCCTCTAAAGACCTAGCCTCAGGTTATTAGTTCAAGTTAGGTCAGGTTGTGCCAATATGAATCTTTTTGTACTTGTTGAATGCCATACAGGTTCCAGCATCCCAAGGTGAGGCTCTTTCAGAAACAGTTGTTGCTCCACTTCAAGAGAGTGGAGTAGCATCTCATACAAGACTTGCTGGAGAAGGCTGCCCTCCTGATGAGATTGCAAGCAGGGATGTGTGTAGAATCACCAATGGTCAGTCTGACAATGGGCAAGAGTCAGATGAGGTTATTTCTACTGCAAGAGGATCCACAAGGTATGGAAACACAGCAGAAGGTGAAACGGCCATCCATGCACTCCTCAACCATGCAATTGGTCTTGATCAGTGCTGCAATTCAGGACCTGCTGTTTCTCTTTTTGCAAATGCCACATTGGCAGCTCTAGGAAAGGCTGCTTCTTCTGTACAAACTCCAACCACTCTTGAGGGCCTCTCACAAAACAGAGTACTTGAGGAATCTTGCACAGAAAGCAGTGCAAGCCTTTTTGACAAGGACACAAACCCTTTTAGGAACAGCAATCTGGAGAAAGGGTTCCATTTCGTTCGGGATGTCCAAGGGTCCTCATTGCAGGGTTCAAATTCACTTGACTCTCGGTTGGTTGCAGCTTTGCCAAAGTTGGAGTTTCTCAGACAAGGATCAGAATATGCTTTGAATTTTCCTCAAGGCATAACAATTGCGAGTGCTGATGGAGGAGTGTTCCTCGAGGCTACCTATCCTGATGATCTAGGTTTTCTTCCCTCTGAAGATGCTCGACAACAATACCAAGGGCCTTCTGAGACCAATCTTACAGTTTCTGTCCCACAACAGAATGATACATGTGAGCCATTGGAGAGTTTTGATACAAGACCACAAGGTCCAGATGCTTTAGTGGGGGCTGACCATGAGGTGTCTGAGGAGGATGAGGAAAATATTGACTGGAGTGTTGCAACAACTATAAGCAATGAAGCAGAGGTTGTTGATCATGGAAGTGAGAGTGGGCATAAAGAACACTCTAGAACTGAAAAGGAAGAACAAGAGATAGATTGTGCGCACCATGATGTTGTATTTAAGAGTTTGTCTGTAGAGAATGGTGAGATGATGCAAGGGGCCGGTGAGGAGTCACCTGAATGCAAGCTCCTACCATCAGTAGCTGAACAAGAGGCTCTACAAGTAGAGGTGGCAGAGGCTGAGGTCCAGTATCCAGCTCCAAGCAATAGGGTTGTGGGAGATCAATTTTTTGACCTTCGGGACAACATTTCAGAGGATGTGCAGATCAATTCTATGATTCAACCTGATCTGGAGGACACAAGAACTTTGGATGTCAGGGATGGTTCAACACAATGTAAGCAGGGTCCTGAAATTGCACATGTTTGTGCCACTGAACCTGTGGTGTCATTGCCTTCAGAAGACAATCCAACATCTTCTACACATGAGGGTGATCCTAGCCCAGGAGTTGAGGCTGCAATTGTGCAGGAGAGGGCATGGCGGGATGCCACAGACAAGGCGGCTGCAGTTTTAAGAGCTTCACCTCTCTGTGCCAAAGCTCACCAGCACAAGATAGGTTTGGACAGGAAGACAAAGACTGGGGGTGCATTGAGAAGTACACCAAAGGGGTACAATCAAAGCCTACCCTCAAAGTCAACTCCTGCTGTCTTGGATAAAAATATGCAACTTACAAAACCTGCACAGAAGAAAACAGATGTGCTTGAACAATCAGATAGGAAGCCATGGTTATGGTGGGGCTGGAGAGGGACTCCTTCTCTTCCAAAACAGAGATCTGATCAAGATGAGAAAAAGGAGACTAAAGAGGTCAAAGCAACAACTAATCAAGCTGGAGAGGACAGTACACAGGCTTCATTAAATGCACCCAAGGTCAATTCACAATCCTTGGGAATTGTTGATGATCAAAACTCATCCGTGAGGAAGGGTGATAAGATGCTGAGGGAGAATGATGCACAAGAGTCCAATAGTGAAGAGGCTGTAGTAAGCAGCACAGGAAAATCTTCAACTGTGGTGAAGAGGACCAAAGAGAGCTCAACTGAGCATAAAACAAAAGGTGAAGGCTCAGAAGTTGAGGAAAAAGAGGAGAAGGGAGAGTTATCAACAGAGGCGGTATCTTCAACCACTACTCAAAATTCTGAAGGCAAGGAGGCAGAGAACCCAACCAGGCGATCTATACTTGGTCTATTGTTCCGAGGATATGGTAAAGAGCAAACTTTGGCAAGTCCAGACAGTGCATTGGAGAGAGAGTCCTCACTGGAGAGGGCCGAAATTATCTCTGACCTGCTGGACAATTCTTGGGGCTATGGCAGTGGAGTGAAAAGTAGAAAGAGCCCACAAAAACTCAATTCCCAAGAACCTCTAGTAATCTCCTCGTTAAATTCTCAGAACATAGCAACTGCAAAAGATAGCCAGGCAAAGGCTTCAGACTCACAGATGAGTTTGACAGGGCAGACGATGGGACCAGAAGAACTTGTCATCAATGAGAGAAGTGATGTACCATTCAATAATGATTCAACACTTGACTCTTCACTTCACTTGCAAGCAGGTGGAGGCTGCAGTACTGAAGCTGCTGAAGACTCTGGCATTCCTAGGCTGTCAGAGCCAAGCTTCAATCATGCTGATTGTACTACAACTGCTCATTGTCCCTCTTCTGTAAGTATCAACATAGCTGCAGGTGGGAAGGGGCCTGACATTGTCAGAGATGAAGACACACCCCAGGATAGTGGAGAGATTGTTTTGCAAGGAGGGAGAAGTAATGCTGCTGATAGTGATAATGGAAGCATAGTGTCTGATTCAAATATGAACAGAAAGGAGAAGTTAGCAGGTGTGTCTCTGGCAGTAACAACATGTGCAGTGTTGATGGATGATATGGAAGGAGCATCAAGTATGGTCAGTATGTCTCGAGACAGACTTCAAGATGAGGAGGTGAATGAGGATGTCAACTCATTGGCTACCTGCTCTCAGGAGCTGACCTCACTACATGAATGTGCAAAAAGGGTGTCATTTCCAGTGGCTATGGATTCCATGACTGTAAGAACCAAGCTACAAGAACAGGAAGTTGTTGGAGAGAATACTTTTCTAGTGAAATATCCTGCAGTCTTACCAGTGGAAGAACTGGTTGGTGCTGACAAAGAACAATCTTCAATTCCTGTCACAGAGGTTATGCCAGTAAGTTGTGCTGGGTTGGATGTGATGGCTCTCACAGATCCTGTGAATGCTTGCAGCAGCATAGAAGATAGCACCAGTCGTTCTCCAGTGCTTTCTCTTGATGAAGAGAAACCTTCAAACAAGGGAGATGACACTGTAGAGAACAGCAACCTGCAAGAAGGTGTTTCAGAGGAGAAGGTGCCTCCCCTTAGTCCTGTTCGGGATGAGATCATGGCAGGTGGAGCAGGAGGTTCCAGCAGCAAACTGCTCTCCAGAAATCTAGCAGTGTTGGAAACAAGCCCCACACGGGATGGTGCATCTCATACTCAAACTTATGTGGTGGAGGTCACACAGACAATGCCAGTCACAACTAAAGTTTTGGAAATAGTGAAAGCAGGTGAAGCACTTGCTGACACTGGAGAGATGGGTGAAGTGGCAACAACACTACATGCAGGAAATAGTTTGGAGGGTGAGCTTGAGAACCCATTGTCATACAGTGACGCAGGGGCAGCAAACAGGAAAAGCACTTATGTTGAAGCTAATACCAGCGAGGACCAAGAAGAAGAGGTTCACAGAAAACTAGCAGTTATGAAAATAGATCATGTGGCAAGTGCACCACATGGAGAAAACATGTCAGATGATGAGCTTGAGAACCCCTTATCATACAGTCACATTGGGTCAGCAAGTGGGAAAAGCATTTACTTTGAAGCTAACACCAGCGAGGAAGAAGAGGGTAATGGGGAGGTAGTGGATGCAGACAAAGACCTGGAAATGTTGGGGAGGAAAAGTGATCCAATTGGTATCCCAGTGTCACTTGAGAATTCAGCCCTAGATGACCTGTTTGTGATTGCCAAGGATCGCCCTCTTTCCGAGTCCTTGCCAGATGTGAGGTTGCAATCTGCTGATGCAGCTATTTCTGGTATATGGAGTGCTCTGAGCCGCTCTGTTGGTTCAGAGCCACTGCCACACACTAAGAGAAGTTCAAGCAGGAGAGACTCCTCTTCATATGTCATGAGTCCAGCTGAAGGCACACATGAACAAGTAGATGGTTTCCCACAAAATATATTTGAGAAGGGTGTTGGGAGTCCAGCAGGTTCAGGGCAATCTGAGGATGAAGATGGTGCTGAAGCAGATGGAATGGAGACAGCTGCTGAAACTGGTTTGTCTCTATCTTTTCTTATGCTTGTAGTCTGGCCAGGTTTCTGATCTTGAGTTTCCTTGCAGGCTGTGAACCCTGTCTTTTTTATCCTGTCTTCTTTTTAGCAGCTGTCTTCTTCTGAAGCAGACATGATTGTTCTAAAGTCAGGGCCTGAATTGGTTTGATGGTGTGTTTTAGTGACCAGTCTGACATTTTATGCCTGCAGGAGTTGAACTGTCTCTATGCAGGCATCTTCTAAAGGATCACATGGGAAGGGAGGAGGCTGCTGAGGCATTCACCTCAGCAAGAGTGTCACTTCATGAGTTCAAGAGCTCTGCAGCATCCATCATTGCAAATGATAAGCTTATTATTCATGTGGGAGGACAATATTATCCTTGGAGTGTGGCTGCTCCAGTAGTTCTTGGAATCTTTGCTTTTGGGCAGTTTATTATGCCTGCAATAGAAGGTGCAATTCAAGTGGAGCGCCCTGAGCCAGTGGCAAAGAGTCAAGCTGTTGTGCACACACTAGGCCCCACAACTAGTGGGGGTTGGAAGCTCTGGCCTTTCCCATCAAGGCGCCAGAAAACTCCTGAACAGAGCATTACTGCCAATCCTTCAGTTCCAAAAGATGCATTAAAGGGAGGAGCAGGGACAGCACTGCAAACATCATTTGCAAATGACTTGCTTCGTGAAGAAGGGTACTACGAACGTCCCCACAAAAGCAAAGTGCAGACTATCATTCCTACTTCACAGATGCTAGCTCAGATGAATCTTAAGGAGGGCAGTAATAGGATCACATTTACTTTTTTTACCCGCATGCTTGGCAAACAGCAGGTTGGTATAACATCTGGACCCTTCTCTTTCTCTTCATTGTCTGTACTCGTTGGAGCAGTGTAAAATTAAAGGAACCTGAAGCTTGTACCTGTTGACTGAGAAATGGTCAACTTACTACACTCTGTGGCTGCATTGCATAGCTGTGGTCTGGCAGAAAGAATGGTGCTAATAATGTGACAGTAATATCTCCCACAGTTGGATGCCAGGGTGTACCTTTGGAAATGGAACACACGCATTGTGATTTCAGATGTGGATGGGACCATCACAAAGTGAGTTACTAGGTCTCTACTTCTTGATATATTCAGCTGACGATTGACCAAAATATGATCAGCAAGATGGATATGAATGTCAGTTGTGACCCTGCTCCTGTCCCATGCAGACATTGTTCGGTATGGGCAGCTTGATGGGTGGATGGCTGATCCATCCTTATTGTTTGGATGCAGATCAGATGTTTTGGGTCAAGTGATGCCCTTGGTTGGAAAGGATTGGACACAGTCTGGAGTGGCTCGCCTTTTCTCTTCCATCAAGGTGCTTTGAACCTGCTCTGAGTTATGTTGATTCCTCACCTTGCCAAGACCATCTTTCCTCAGTTGGATATGTTGTTTTCAAAGTAAAAGAGGCTGCACTTCACATGACACCAGATGCTGTGTGGCTGCAGGAAAATGGATATGAGCTGCTATTTCTAAGTGCACGTGCAATCTCTCAGGCAGATCTTACTCGGCAATTTTTATTTAATGTCAAGCAGGTGCCTTTCTCTTGTGTATGATGTCATCATTTGTGTTTTAGAAGATTGTAGTTGAGTTCCCCACCACATTTCAGCCTTGGTTGATTCAGGAGTTGCACAGTGACATAGATCAAAGTCACATGATTGAAGATGTCTCTGGGCATTTCTAGATGTGTTTATATCTCTGCTGATTGATGAGTGTAATCTATTGGTCCTTTGTTTGTACAGGATGGTGAGACACTTCCAAATGGACCAGTGGTTATCTCACCTGATGGCCTCTTTCCCTCCCTCTACCGTGAAGGTCTGTTAACATTTTCTTCAGTCTTATTGTGTGGTTTTATGCTATGAATTCTCTTGTCCCCAGAGCCTTCCTATCAATGCCATACTTTTTGCTTCTGTCATAATTCTGATCTTTTTAACAGAGTGTCCCTTTGATGTGGCAAAATGGCCATGCTAGAGTTTCTGTTTTCATAGGTTGTGTCTGGAGATATTGGAGAGATGTGAGTAGCAGCACTATTCCAACAGTCCCAAAGATAGTTATGGCTTTTTGTGAAGATCTTTTCCTGTGTCCAAAGTCTATTAGTTTCTCGCTCGAGTTGATGGTATTTGATACACAATTGCAGTTTGAAAGGTTGTGTCCTGTTTGTATATATTTCTTGTCCTTAAATTCTGGGTCCTTCTTGGAATCTCTATACTCCATGTCTGTGCTGAAATAGTTTTCAAGACTCAATGATATCCACATTTTGCCTCACCTCTTGGCCTCTGGTTATTATTCTTCCATTGCACTACACATTGACCAATTCTACTCAAATTGCTCACTTGTTTTGGGTGAAATTGTGCATTTTCAGTGATCCGAAGGACTCCACATGAGTTCAAAATTGCATGCCTGCAGGTGAGGGTTACCAGCTGATGGATACAGTGGACAATGGGTTCACAAGCAATAGTGAGGGACTGAAAATTTCTACAATGTTTGAGTTGCTAGAGAGGGCATACAGATCAGTGTAATCAGTGACTAGATTTTTTGGGGTCTATCTGGATGTGTTCTTTTGTCATTCACTTGAACCTAGTATTAGCAGGGGTTGAAAGACCATGGAAACTTTGGTTTATGCCACTTTGTAAGTCATTAATTCTGTTTGAATAGATCTTGCAGGTGCCTAGATCAAGATTGGGTGAAGAGGTTCATGAGATATGGTTCATGAGTGCAAGTTCATAGGCAGACAGAAAGCTCTTTAACATCATTCACAGACGTGCCACCTAGCTGACCTTGGTTTTCTTTTGAGATCATGTTGCAATTTCTCAGAGGAGGTTTTGGACCTTGCCTGCAGGATATCCGCTCTCTTTTTCCACAGGACTGCAACCCCTTCTACGCAGGGTTTGGGAACCGAGACACTGATGAGATCAGCTATCTTAAAGTTGGCATTCCCAAGGGCAAGATCTTCATCATTAATCCCAGGGTGAGGAATCTATCCTTATGGGCCTGGAGATTGTCTAGAACTATTGAAAACAGCATAAGGTGCATGTTTTCTTCTCTTTTGTTTGTTGACCACCCTTTTACAAAAGAAAGTTTTATTTGTTCATCACTCCCCTTCCTCTCAAGCATGCCCAGTCATCATGTATTATAAGAATAAGTCTCTAAGATGTTCTCTAAAGCTGCTGGATACAACAAAGGAAAAACATGCAGATTGCACTTCTTTGTAGAGGTAGGACCTATTAAGTTAAATTCCTCATTTTTAGCTAGAGCCATGGTCTTCTAGTGGTCAACTTCAGCCTTCAAAAGAAAGTATGTTGGACACAGAGCTGGCTGTTTCAAAAAACTCCTTAGCATAACATCACACATCACACATTTTCCAGCGATGACAAGGGACACTGAGTTCACATTGTTTGAACCTGAGAGAATTCCATGCCTGAAATTTGTTGAGAGCAGGGTGAAGTGGCAGTGAACAACCGAGTGGATGTGAAGACCTATACATCACTCCACAAGTTGGTCAATGATATGTTCCCTGCGAAAACCTACTCAGCACAGGTATGCTTATCAGTGTCATCTGAGGAGATCCTGCTATCTCATTCATTGCACTGTCTGCCAAATCCTTCAAGAAAAGTGCTTAACTTCAGTCTTTTTGCACATTTGAGCTTCTCTTCCTTGTCAATGCACCACCATTAGGAATGGCCAAATTGCCACATGATTTTATGGTCTGTTCTATGATATCCTCAGTAAGTGGACTGGGGTGGCACTGTGGTGGACAGGAGGATTACAACTCATGGAACTTCTGGAAGCTGCCACTCCCAGACATTGAGGATGAGTTGAAAAGGTTCACAACAGCACCTATTGACCTTTCTAAACTCACTCAACACTTTTCTCATCAGATGAACTATTATTGTTTAATAATATTGGTGAACCTAAGCAGGAAGGTGGGCACTGCTGATAGTGGCATATTGCTGACCATGATCCTTTGACAATCACCGTGTAGTAAAGATCTAGCGGCTGCATCATCTGGTACTTCACCTCATAAAAGATGAAGCAATCTCCAGAGTTATTCGAGCAGGTGTTTATGCCACTGAATCCTGAATCAGAGTTTTAAACACCCCCTTTTAAATATTCATAGCATCTTCCAGGCTCCACTTCTAATTTCTGGCATCCAGCTAGTGTTATGTCCAGTGGCCCAATGAACTATAGGTTGCAGAACACTATTATCAGGTAGGACTCTATGACACCTTATCCATGATACAGATGGCAAAGCTCCTCCAACCTGTCAACGCTCAGGATTGTTATCAGGGATTAGAGAGGGTGGTTACTGCAGAATAACAGGCATTTTATGAGTTTATTTGCTTTTTGAGTTGTGGAAATGTTGCCCATCATTCTTCATGTGAAGGTCAAGATATGCCTGGTCGTGTTTGACAAATTTATCTTTAGAAATATCACTGATAGATTCTGCTGGTGCTGGAAGTCTCCCAAACTATCAGCAATTTCTTGAAGCGCATGTCAGTGGTGCCAGCAGGGTTGTGACCTGTGGTGTTTTTCCTGGGTGGCAGTGTTAGTGCTTCAACCTCGAAGAGGACTTAACCCTATCAAGCAGGAGGTGTCCTGAGAGCACAAAGTGCTTTTCAGGATAAGACTGGGAACAGAACACGGGGTGCACAAAGAATGAGATCCCCACCTCATAGGCATCAGTAACGTGATTTGTACAGAAGGTACAACCACTTGCAAGGTTGAGATTGGGTGCTCCAGAAGTTGCAGAATTTGTAGAGTAGTGCTTGAAATTGATTATACATTTGATTGTGAAGAGGCCAGGGAAAGGAGGTGTAATTGCTTTTGGTGTGTGAAAGACACCTCAGCATACCTATCTCTGTTTCTTAACATTAATATGTGGGAAAGTCTGCCCTCCGTTTCCATTACATATGTAGGCTGAAATCAGACCTTTTAAATTGCTTCCAGCTGAACAACATGCCACTACCAATTTGACAAGAGACCCTGTTATTAAGTGAACAGTTCCCTTTATCGATGTTTCTCGAGTCACTTGTTTTAGTCAATAATGTTAGCCCTTAAAATTTGACTGACTAGTTGGCTGATCACTTTTCACATCTTCAGAACTTAAGATGGAGGATTTGCTGATACTTCTAGGAACAATGCAGCACCTTCCTCTGATCTGCACCTTCACATATGTGAGGCTGAATTTTGTTCTGATTTGGAGTAATATACTGGGCCAGTGAAAACATTTCAAGAATGATTTGAATTGTTGTTGTTGTGTTATTCTCTAGCTGTCTGTACAAACATTCTGTAAATTGCCAGACCATGCTTGTATGTGAGAAATCCTGTATATCATACGAAGAAGGTTTTTATTAGAAAGGAATTGTAGGTGGTCTGGATCTAGACTGTTAGAAAAACCTGCAAGTCCTGGAGCACAGGTGACAACCCTTAATGTTGGGTACCTGCAAGATGGTTCTTTGGAAGTGGAAGATGACCATGATTGTAGACATATTGTATGAATTGTCGATATTGTGCATTACTGCAGATGGAGCAATCCGGGTTTTGGGACATGAGTGGAGCAGAGCTTGTTCAAAGAGTTAGGGTAAATTCCTCATTGAGTTTCTGTGTCTTTGAATTGCATTGAGAAAGTTTATCCTAGGCATTGTGTGGGAAACATGCAGGGCTACTGGCCATTAAGACTCAAACTTGTTTGGCCACTTTCAGCCTCTTTGTATTTGCCATGTTACCATAACCATTGATGGTGGAAGTAATTTGCTCTTCTGAATGCTCTAATGGTAAGAACTTACGCAAGTGGCCACAAGGAACAAAATCTATTCTGAAATGAATGATGTTTTTGTACTATTGAATGGTCAAACCCCTGCCCATTATGTTGGGTAAGGTGCTAGGTGAGCCTGTTAGAGGCAAACTTGGTGACATACCCCGCATAATGGGCAAGGGAGGTAGAAAGTAATCTTGAAGATCATGAATGTGCTTGACATGACCATGTTGCAATCCACTTCCAGCTCATAGTTGTATACATCAAGAGATCAGAGCTGCCTCTTGGGGTGGAGTGGAGACATCGACATTTCCACATGGTAAGCAATTTGAGTCCAAGCCACTAGAAAGGAGGAACAAATGTTTGAGCAAGAGAAAAGTGGGACAATTCTACATGTTGCTCAAAATTCAGCCACACATATTGCTTCTTGTGTGAGGAAGAGCTCCCAGAAACAAAGAGTTCACAAAGCTTGACATCCTGGTATAGAGATGAAGAGCATTGTTGGACACTGGCCTATATGTAGTGCAAAAGGTGGAAAGCATTCTTTCATGCTTGTAAAGTGTTTGGAGGAATTTTCCTAGTATATTTTGGAGGACACCTCAGACACATAAATAACACCTTCTCAAAGCAACAAAACACATACAAGAGGCTTCTTAAATCTTATTTGACAATAGTAAAGTAATTCTATCCCTTGATATAAAACTTATGTAAATTATTTGGATGTGACCAATGTTGGGCAGTTACTTGGTTTGGTCGGTTTTAAGAACATGACTTGAAATTGGGTTCCGAGTTATATTTATTTCTGGGTTTGGAATCAGAACAAGAACCAATACTTTTGATTGAAAACACAATTGAAAAAAAATTAGAATTGAGGGCTAATTGGAGGGTGAATTGACAGTTAACAATTGATTCTAGTTCAAATTACTTGGAACCAAATTAGAATTGAGTCTAATTTTCTATTTTTCTAATTTTTTTTAATTTTCAGAACTAGAATTTATTTTTGTGAAGAATTGGACTTAGAATCAGATTTGTAACTCCACTTTTGTGTGGAATTTGAACTAGAACTGAAACCATTCTAATTTATTTTTTAAGAATTGATTTGGTAGTGGTGAATGATGTTGGTGAAAAAGGTGTGGAGATAGAAAATTTTGGGGGACTATTAGAGTTGTTAGAATCGCAATTGGATGAGTATGATTTTGCATATCTTTGAATTGGCTTTTGGAGAGGTATCTTGATGTGAATAGAGTAAATAAATATCTACTCTAGAGTAAAAGGGATATTTGAAATATCTAGAGGATTTGATATATCTTCAATCAAGCCTTGGTTGTTTGTTTTCAATCCATGTGTTGTTGTACAATTTTCCGATGTGCATGTCTTCACACATAAGAATCTAGGTGTCTAGGTTTGAGAGTGTCAAGAGTTGAGTAGGAATGTGTGAAATTGCTTTGGTTGTGTCCATTTAGAAGGGTCATTCTCAAAAAAGGTTGATTAGTTTTAAGTGAAGTGCTCCACTTCTTTTTTAAAATATGATATGCAATTTGATACATCCATTTCCAATGAAGTCTTGCTTTTGGGCTCCTTCTTCATACGAGAACTTTCAGTCTTTGAGTTTTCCCTTTGTAATTTGATAGGTGATTGCATGTAGTTTGACAGGTGATTGTTTGCTTTTGGTGTCATAGTCTTTATTTTTGTAGAATGCCTTGTTTTTTCATGCTTGTGGCAAATAACAAAACCTTAAATTTATACATTCACAATTGAATTATGACTACAACTTGATTATGAAATGTTTATATAATTAAAATTTGAAAATAATACACACATTGTTTGTACTAAACTTTTGAAGTTCAAAAATATGGATTGGTCAACTTATTGAATTGTTAAGAAATCAAAATTTTCATATTGAATTTCATTTCAAATTGTTTATAATGATTAAGTTTTAAGGAATGAAATAATAAAGTTAGGTGTGAAATTATTATTTTTAAACATTAATCAAATGATATTTAGGAATTTTTAGAAAGTTAAAATTTGACCTTATTTTCAAAAGTCCTTTCAAAATAGATTTTTGTTTTAAATTCTTAAAAACATTTGTGCTTAACGAACATGTTAAAAAATCTCTAGTTAAACTTTCATTCATGTGAATTTTATGGGTTTTCCTTTTTTTTTAAATTGAATAGCAACTACCCTAGCATATGACATCATCATCATTTGATACAAGTTTTGACTAAGGTTCTAGAAGTTTAGTAAGTGGGTGAGCATTAGTAATCAAAGATTGCAATAATAAAATCCTTGAAAATGATAATCATATTCATTTGGACATTTTTAAGAAAATTATTCGGGACTTGCATGGGGTGTTATATTTGCCTAAAATGAGCCACTATATAGTACATACACCTCGATGCCTATTTATGGAAGAAAACCCCTTTTCTTTTATTCTTTTTGTTCTTTTCTTTCCAAAAGAAAAAGGTAGGTTGTAAAGTGAGATTTTCTTTTTCTTCCACAGGAGAAGGAAAGGCAATTGAGGTTATTTAGGTTTTCCCTCATGCCTTTTTGGTTACAATACCTTGTTTCAAATATTAGACTTTCACAATATTGTGCTAATTGGGTCTAATGCATTTTGGTCCAAGTTGATTGGTGCAACCTTTTAACTTTATTTTTATTCAAAAAAATCAAAGAACTTTTTGTTGCAATTTCTCCTTTCCACAATTTGTTTATAAATTGTCGAATTTCTTTCAATTTTCCAACATGTGCAAGTCACATGAAACATGGTGTTGATTTAATGTAGGTTCAAAATTGTTGTGTCCATAGACTTGGCCACTATGGGAAGTAATATGTGTAAGGCATCATAGTAGCCCATTTGATTGATGGACAACAAGGGGCAAAAGAGAACATTCATTTATTTAGTTTCCTTTTGATCAAACCATTCCCCTAAAATTAACATAAAATTAACATATCGAGTTATTGGAAGTCCAATTTCTATAGGTAGTATAGGGATTTGGACTTAGCAAATCACTTATTATACAAATGAAAAAAACTAATATTAGGACTTGGCAACTTTGTAGTCAACTTACATGTTCATTATACTTTTTTTGGTAACTAGTGGAGGGATTTGGACTTCATAGGGTGAACACATAATTAGATGGATTGTTTGTACTACCACGACTGTAATTTTTTGAATTGTAAATGAACTTAAAATTTAAAGTCATATTCAACATTAACCTTGTTAAATTTTTTATTATCCATGTTGCAATAAACTTTAGTGATAATCTTATTAAAAATTATGGATGAATTATTCTAAAAATATTGGATTTCATAATGGACTTTTGAAACTTTGACATTGCATTTGTCACACAAAGAAAATGAAACATGTGGATTCAAAAAAACATTTCATAATAATATCAAAATAAAAATTTGAAATTGAACACCATCAAATGAATAATTTAAGAGAAATGCATTGAAACTTTCTTAATTCAATAAATCTCATTTTGAAAATTTTGAAATGCCATGAATTTTGTTGTTTGTATGTTTTATTCCATTTCACATTAATCTCTTTAAGTTTTCATATGGATGTTTTGACCAATCACATGTCTAGGGATATATATAAAGTGGGCTATGAAAAGCATAAGGGACAAATATACTAATATTGCATTTCGTGGTTGTAGCCCATACAATATATTGATTAGAAATGTTGTATGACTAATTAGCCTAATCCACTTTTGTTTACACCATCTTCAAGACCAAAACATGAATGCATGATAGGGTGTACCAATTTGGCAATAATTTAAACCTTTTTTTTCTACCTAGATGTTACTATAATTGTCACATTTTTTTAATATAATGGAATTATTAAATGGGGCTCATTTTGAAGTTATAAAATTCAATATGCACATAATGTAATTGACTGGCATAAAAAATTATAAAATTATAAGAGTTATGAACTTTTAAAATTGAAAATCCTGATTTATAATAGTGACAACATTAAGTGGATGGACTTTGGTTTTTTTCAATGATGGACTTCAAAAATTATTAGGGACTTGGTTTTAGTTAAAAAATCTAATAATGAAAGCAAGATTGAAAAGTTTTTAATTCATATTTAATGAAGTTTATTAATTATAGACTTTTATTTGGTGAAAAAATTGATATATTGTTCAAAAGTTCATTTCAGCTGAAAAAATGAATGAATTGAGTTAAGATTTTGCAACCATCTTATAATCAATGAATTATACAAGGAGAAAAAAAAATAATGAATTAATTTTATTTTTTTAATGCATTGTTGCTACCTAACTACAGAAAATCTCGAGGCTTGAAAAAAATACAAAGGAAAGGAACTTTTGGATTAGGAACTCTTGCCACTTTTTGTTCCACCCTATCATGCACTTACCCTAAAGTAGTTTAATCTATATCACCTTCTATCGGGGCAAGAACATCTTCTAAAAACTTCTTGGGCTTCCTTGGTTCCTAGATGACTCTAATGATAATGAATGTCGAGTCCATGCTAGCTTTGTTACCCATGTTTGGATTAATTCAAGCTGTAATTTATTGAAAAGGAGAGTATCATATTACAGGGTTAAACCAAGAGGGGAATAAAAAAAAGCATACAACAATGATTTGAAACTTGATAAAATTCATCATAAGCTCAAAGAGACATGCACAAATTTTGAAACTAAATTGTGAGGATTATAAATTTCTCCAATGTCAAAATTTTGAAGTTGATTCAACTTCAATGTAAAATTATTTTCAAAACAATAAAAGTATTGGTTGCATCCGTGTGCTCACAAGTAATGGGAGTTTTTTCCTTCAGATTCATAAACAACTTAATCTGAAGTGCATTCGATCAATTCACACTCGAGAAAAATGCTTTAAAATGATGGAACTAGTATCGTGTCTACAATCCCAAAGGCTGCCAATAGAAGATATTTGTAACTTTGATTGCCTAATCTACAAAGTAGTGCAAGTGTTGCAAGATGATGAGATGAGTGTTGGGGCAGTTCTCAGGTTTTTTTAAGACCCTCTGGGTCCAGGTTTCAGAAGTTTTTACAAGACCTGCCTTGGTTCTCAAATTCATTTAAGAAGTATTCCTCAAGAGATCTAAACATGGTTTCAAAATCTTGAAAGAAAAATTTCGATCAAGTTTCAAAATGCCAAGTCTCATACATTTTAAACCCACTAATATTCAAAGGCAGTTTCCAAAAATGAGCATCAATGGACTGTAACTCAAAAAATCATTAATTTTGTGAAAAACCAAGTTTCATCCGATCTTTATTTCTTGAGCGCCTGCACTATTGCTACATATATTTTCCCTGCTTCTACTTGCACAACTATCATAATTAGTCTTGAACCTTGTACATCAAAGTCCACTAAATGTTGAGTTTCAGCATTTCATACTGAGATTTAATAAAATTTCCTTACTTTTTTAATATCACTAAAAGAGGGGATTGCCGGTGAAAGGAGAAATGTTTTTCCTTTTCCCTGAGCGCCTCCATGGCTGCTACATATTTTTTCACTGCTCCTACTTATACAACTACTATATAATTACTCTCAAACCTTGTGCATTAAATGCTAAGTTTCAGCATTTCATACTAAGATTTAATAAATCAGATCAAACCTTATTGATGTATGTTGGCTTCTTGTTACCAATCCTATCCAAGCACTAGCCTAAGATGTGCCACTACCTTGTCCTAATTCATTGGACAAAACCCCATTACTACTTGCCCCCCTTTCTCCTCCCACAAATGTCTAAGTCTCTAGCATAGTTGTTGCAAAACTTGACCATTTGGTTAGCACAATCGTAACTCAAAGTACCATTGTTGATAGAATCCTTGCAATGCTTGCAACTATTGAAATTCCAAAGGTTATGAGTTCCATATTTCATTACAAATAAAGGGAAAAAGAAGTAAAAAATAGGCCCATAGTCTACCAAATAAGCTTGATTGAAAGTCATAACCCTCTTTTCATTATAAAAGGGGACACCAAACAAATCCTATCCAATTGTGATTGCCCATTCTCCCAAGGACCTACTTCCCATACTTTAAGTAGCATATGGCAAGGCCTCATGATGATGTAAACCCACTCCTCATTTAATTGATATAAGAGACATAAGGTCATCAACCTTGGAAACAACTATAGGCTACATATGGTTTGCATACAATGCACAACATTTCTTGCAAACATGCCAAAAAAAATGGTCTCCAACATGATGTCCAACAATTGATGTGCCAAACCGTGATCCAAACATAGTCACTCACCTCAGTCTTTACAACTGGAATTTTAGCGCCCCCTATCATGCAGTCCAACAAAACCAAAACCAAATGAACAAGGTAGAGAAACAACATTGAATTTAGAATTGCCTTAAACCCTAAACCTTGCACAAGGTCCAGTGCCAATTGAGTGTCATAGAAATTATCTGCTTGCCCTCCCATCAAGATTACCTAGACTTAATAACAAGATACCATATATATATGAATGATTGCTTATGACTGCTTGCACCTTGCCTTGTGGTTCTAACCCAAAGTGATTCACTAACAATCCTTCACCAACCCTAGTTCCAATACTAGCAACAATTTATGTAGCTTTGCTTGTTTACTTCACAAGCTTTTTTGTTACCACTATATATAACTTGTGAAAAAATAAACACAAATCACACACACATTGTGTCAACTCTCCAACAAAGCCTGTAAATTCCATTACTTCATGTATAATGTTGGCTTAGATAAGAGTGTTACAATGGATGTTTTTTAGTTGCTCCTAAAACTAAACAGCCAAAATCCTTCATACCCAAATTTCATCAAAACACCATACCTTTTGTGAATCTCTTTGGCTCCATCATAAATGTCTCCATGTGGCAACAAACCCCCCAAATCCTTGTACACTCCCTCACACCAACATCATGATCTTCCACATCAAACGGTGAGGAATTTTGGGCCCATTCTGGAGATTTGCTGCAATGTATCAGTTGTCAACAGCTAAGATGTTAGACACCTACTGGGCACTAAGACCAAAAGTTTAGGCTCTGGAAAATGTCCAAAAATGGCCACACAAAGTCTCATCCTTCAGAAGCTCAATTTTCTTGTAAGAAACCCTTTGTAAGTTCCTCACAACTGCACAATCAGATGAGAGCCTGACCATGAGAAGAAATTTTCAGACACAAAATGCATACAAATCCTCCTGCAATTCAAACACCAGTTCAAACCCCAACTATTTACTGGATCAAAACGAGAGCCACAGACAGTGTGATCACCAATTCCATGACTCCAATGTCATATTTCCCATCAGTTACAGCCAGATTAGGAACAATACAATTGCAATTGGCATGGTTTGTGACGCACTGATCTGTATAGGGAGAGAGTTAATATTTATGACAAAGCATCATCTGCATTTTGACAGATTCATACACTACGAAAACCACTGATCTGATAATGTGTAGTGACAAACCACATTGTCACTTCCATATTTAGTGGACATGAGGATAGAAGTTTAGAGAATATTGACAACCTAATCAAATTCCCTTGTGAGATCTTCATTTTTTTTACCTTGTCTTCAAATTATGAATGTAATCCCATCACTATTTTACAACAAAACAGACTGAAGGAGGACTGACCTCTGTGTGAAGAACACTGTCTCAAGTAACAAGCGAGACACAAGTAAACCGTGCATCCTATTCTTTAGAGATTTGCTGCATATTATAGTCCGGTGCTCATGTCAATGGAGGTGTAGATATTGCTGGAGGTGCTGTAATCGACTGGCTCCCATCTCTGGAGAAGTTTGAGAATGGAGGTTGCCCTCCGTTTGGCCCGGGGTGTCCCCAGTGTTATCAAGGAATACAAATAAGGACGAGCATCTTTAACCTGCAACACACTGGATAAAACTTCCTCTCCCCCACTTTTGCACAATGCATGCAAAACCACAACGGCATTCTCCTTTCCCCTTGAAGACCCTAACCTTAGAAGCCCTACCAGCACTGGGATTGCAGTTGCCTCCATGTTGATTGCTGCAAGGCCATCAGGACATCCAGCAATAAGAGCAAGGACTGCCAATGTGTCATCTCTGATCTCTTCTGCTTCATCATCTTGCAGTAGAGAGAATATTATTGGCACAATGCCAGCAGACACAATCTTGGGCTTATTGTCATGATAGACTGCAAGATTCAACAATGCAGTTGCTGCATCCTTCTTCCCCCTCTGAGGAGTACCATCGCGTAACAGCACAACTAATGCATTAATTGCCATCGGCTTGCTTCCAATCTGGACCTTGTAATCATCCACCACTGACAGGCTGAACAGAGTGGCTGCCGCATTCTCCCTTGCCTCCATGCTTGTGGCAGATCTCAGAACCTCAATGATAGGATCCAAAGCCTCTGCAGCCATGATTAGCACCTTGTTCTTGTCAAAGATGGACAGATTCAGAAGTGCAGTGACTGCATTCTCCTGAGTCTTAGAATCCTTTGATGAGAGGAGTGACACAAGTAAAGGAATTGCTCCTGCATCAGCTATACACATACGATTGTCCATGCTGCATTTTGCCAGTAGCCTAAGCTCATATGCTGCCTGCTTCTGAGCCTCAGGGGAGCCAGTAACAAGTTTTCCCACAAGAAATGATGCTGTAACCTTTGTAGCCTCCAAAGCAGCTTTCGTAGTTGCAATGTGCTCCATGCTGCTTCCCTTCTTGCTCACTTTGTCTTGCTTGTCAAATGGTATGTGATGATCTTCACACCACTGGCTAATGAGACTTCGGAGAGCATAATTGGGAATCAAGCTCAGATGTGAAAGCTTCTGTCCACTCTTGAAACATGTCTGGTTCCCTGCATCTATCCATCTTGTAATTGATGCTCTATCATAGGTGTGACCACTGGCAACAATGACAGGGTCACTCATGAGGTCAAGGCTGATGGGACAACGGAACTCATCTGGAGGACTACTGGAACACCCTCCTCTGCCACTGGATGAAAGCTCCCCGACATCAACCACACAAGAGTTTCCAGGTTCACGGGAGGAGTTCTCAGAGCCTTCCGTCTGCATCACTCCATAGAGGACACACTTACCATAGTGCACAAAGCTGATCAAGCTAGTAATGACCATATTGTCAGGGTTGTCAGAATCAATGGTCAGTTCATCCTCCAGTTTCTGCATCTCCCTCTCACAATCCCCATTGCTGTTGAGATGAAGCATTGTGAACAGCTTCCGAAGGCCTGAAAGATCTGGAATCTCCTCCCTCTCCAAGTTCTTTAGCATGTCAGCCACCTCTTCATGCAAATGTTCCTCCACAGGATCCACATACAGCTGTCCTCTTTGCACTTGCGTGCGCACGAGCTCCACCTGCTCCTTAATCTCATCTGACAACTCCAAGAGTTCCAAAGGGAGAGATTCCAATGCTTGAGACAAGCTTTTCGTGAGATTATAGAACTCCTCAGAGATGAGTATGATCCTCATCAACAGGCAGAAGCAGCTTTTCTTCCGACATTCGTCTAACAGTTGCTTTGCACGCTGCATGATGAGCTGCAATTCATGTAATACCATCACTGCAGAGGGAGGCAAAGGATGAAGAGAATCCCTAATCTCTTCCAGAAGTGGAGAAAGAAGCTTGACTATGCGACTCATGTTTGCACCATTCCTTTTCTGACAAACTGCTGACCTCTCACACATAGCCACCTGCTGTGCTAGGTTAACAAGGTTTTGTACCAGTGATGAGCTGGAAGGGCTAGCAGGCAGAATCATCTGTTGTGCTGCCATCACCTGTCTCCTGCTGTGGTTGTTGGAAGAAGGTGCTGGTGGTGGTACGTGGTATGCCATGAAATGGATTCAACAATTCCCTTAGTAAATACTCCTATCAACACAATCTGTCAAGCAAGAAAGTCATACTCTCTGTGTCCCATGGTTGTACTTCAACTGCAGTAGTATGTGCAGTGGTATGCCACACTCTCCGCTCTCCTTTGTGATCTCCTTCCTGCACAGAAGCTGAGGATTTCTTCCCAGCCTTTAAGAAAAAGGTCTCAGATCGCTCTCCACAACGAGGTTTCCAAAAGCATCTGTTGTACAATCGCCTGTCTCCTGTATGCCGTGAATGATTCAACAATTCCTCAAGAAAAATTCTCCTATCAACACAATCTGTCAAGCAAGAAAGACATACCGTCTGTCCCATGGTGTATGTACTTCAACTGCAGCAGTATATTGCACACTCACTCCGCGCTCTCCGTTCGATTCTCCTTCCAAAACAAAGAAGCTGATGATTTTCTTCCCAGTCACAAACACAAAAGGACTCAGATCTCTCTCTGTCTCTGTCTCTGTGCACAACGAGGTTTTCAAGCTAAATAACGTGAGATTTCCGCCATACCTCAACACTGTTGTAACCTCCTTCTGTCCTCGTTCATTTCTTGCATACTTTCTGGACCCGTTTTCTTCCCTCAACATTCGTCAAACTCCTTCGACAAAAATCTCCATGGACTCCAAGGATCCATCGTCTCCACCGTCGTGGATGCGACGGGAAGTTCTCTGCGCCAGGGGAGTAGGTCCGGGCTTCGAGTGGGGGGATGGGAACCAAAGAGGGGGGTGGGGCCACAAGTCCAGGAAGTGCAGTGATGTAAAAGTCCACAAGGGCGCAAACCAAACAGGGAGTGGCGTTCCAGTACAGGAAGACCAGTGACGTTAAGTGTACTAGGATAAAAACCAAACAGGGAAGGCGGGTACAAGTCCAAAGAAGCCCAGTGTGGTATGGTCTACTAGGGTGGTAACCGAAGACTAGTCAAGTCCGGCCGACGAGGGCGGAAACCAAAAGAGGGAGCCCGGTTAGTAAGGTCTAGGAAGACGGAACTAAAGACGGAGTGGGCCAGAAGTCTAGGAAGCCCGGTTGGTAAGGTCTAGGAAGACGGAACCAAAGAGGGAGTGGGCCAGAAGTCTAGGAAGCCCGGTTGGTAAGTTCTAGGAAGACGGAACCAAAGAGGGAGTGGGCCACAAATGTCCAGGTAGCCCGGTTGGTTAGATATACTAGGAAAGAACCATTGGTCCCGATTGTTTCTTTAAAAATTAGAATCAAAGAACCGACGATCCTGACCCTTGAATAATTACAGTTTATTTGTGAAAGAATAAAAAAAAGAACCAGCAGTTCTGAGTCTGGCCAGTCTTTTTTGATTTTTTCATATGTTTTTGAGATCCATGGTTATATGTCAAAACCAGTTCTTTGAATATTTTGAGAAACTCAGGAAACCATGGATTTTGGCGGTAGGTTCCTAAACTGAATTTCATCCTGTCTTTCCTTATCGCCTCCATTGTCGCAACATATATTTTCACTCCTCTTACCTCTGTAATTACTCTTGAACCTTGTGCATTAAATGCTGAGTTTCAGCATTTCATACTGAGATTTAATAAACTTTCCTTACTTTGCAGATACCACTGAAAGAGGGGGGGGTGAAAGGAGGCCCAAAGACAGGGTGACTTTATGGATAACTCTAATGTCTAGTGTCTTTGCTGAGGTGTATAGGAATTAGGCTAATGCTAAGCATTAGTGAGTCACTCTGGGTTTGGCTCTCTTGACTGGGACTTGGATCCTCTCTCTTTGTTCCTTCTTTCTCCACCGCCCCCCCTTCTTGCTGGGTGCCTTGTTTAATGGAGTTTTACCAGGGTTTCACAATTTGAAAGCAGACTTTAGTGTAGGAGAAGGGCAGGTCCAGACTCCAGAGGGGTTATGTTGAGCCTTGTGTGGTTATTAGAAACAGCACTTTACTCCCAAAAAATTCAAAAGAACGTGCTCTGACATATATAATCATGGTTCTCAAAAATTGAAATAAATTTTAGAAAAAAGGACCCAGAAAGCTGTTGATTTCTTTCATGAAACTATCAAATTCTTTAAGCTTAGTGTGAACATGTTACAAACACCAAAATCCAAAAAAATACAAGAAACAAAGAGAATATTCTGGAAAATTCCATATTTTTCCTTTCAAAAACTTTTTTTTTCATAAAATTTGAAATTTTTCTTTTTGTAATTTTCAAAAATTCTGAAAAAAATATAACTAGTGTGGAATGCTGCCAAGGTTGTAAGTAGGGTATTGTTGACTAGTAGGTCCCCATATTCCCTTGCACATCTAAAAAAACCTTGTATGACTTTCAATACTAAGAGCCTTGTTCCTTAGTCTACTTTCTATGGTAAACTCATCACATGGTCTTCGTCCTGCTTTTTGACAACTAACAACACACACACATCCATGGTTCACTCCGGGGTGTTGTGGTGCAGATGTGTATGCATCCTGGGATGTTGAGCTAAGCAGAAGACTTCACTATAGAAGGGGCTTGTTGGTACAACAAATTCTAGGCATGTGTAGTAGATGTGCTTCAAAAAGCTTTTGTCTTAAGTCTATATGACAAAGTTTACACAATTGCGCTTAATTTGACTCCAAACTCTGACGAATTGGCCAGAGTGAACCAGCAACCCACCAGCACACCATCCATCGGATGCCAGTTATATTATGACTCAGTTGTGTTTGAACCTCAAGTGAGTTAATGTATGGTTTCACCTTGGTTACCCCTTCTGTAAGAAGTAAGTCCTAGGTATGGGTAGATGGGTATGAAAATAGGGGACTTACTACTGGGTAAATTAGATGGTTTATAGTTTATACCTAGCTAAGGGCTGATTTTACTATCTACCTATTAACAACCTGCTTGACTTGTTAGTAGGTATGTTACTATGTTTAAAGGGAAAAAAAAAAGCAAGGGAGCTAACCACCATGGTTAGCTTGAGAACTGGAACCCAACAGAAAAACTCTTTTGAATTCCTCATTACTTATCATCCATCCTTCATTTGGACTGGTGGGTGCTGCTGGTTCACTCTGGCTCTGGAACTATATAGGGTAGCTGAAGACTCATTTTTCAATTTTTTTTTTAAAAAAAAAAGGTTAACATAAGGAGCTTGTTGGTTTGACATTGAGATGCTTTGTGACTTATTTGGCTTGAAATTTTGAATTCTATTGATTTTGCATGAATTGGGTAGGGCCTAATAATCTCATTTATTTTTCCTCTGGGCACCAGTGCATCGCAATAATCCTCAACTGTAATAGTCTGCAAATTTTTGGACATGTGAAGATTGAGTGATAGCGCAATTGCATTGAGCATACAAGAAGATTAGATGGTAAAACTAAGTAGAGAGAATTGGAAGAAAGGAAGTTGGAAACCTAGAAAACTAAACATGTAAGTAGTAGGTAAGGCCAAAGAAAAAGGACATTCCTGAAATAACTAGCCAAAACCCAATCCATAACCCTTTGAAATTTTACAAGGGCTTTCTCTAAACTAAATGGTAAAAATCAGCATTTGTATAAACAATCTTTCCCATGAGCCTCAATTTTCAAAATGTCACTTGAACTTGCTGCATTCCCTCAATGGCAAGTAATGGTAGCCAAAACATAAAGCCAAGGTGTTAAAAACCTTAGATTACCCAAGCCCATCAAAGATCTCTTTCAAGTGGGGGCACAAAATACTTTTCAAAATGGACTCGCTTGTCCATCGGCCTATAATTTTCACACATGTAGAGTAATGTTGTCCAATTGCCAAAAATGTCATTTTTGGCTAGCATTGTTATTAATGAAGCACACTCAACCTTAAACAATTTTCCCAGACTAGCTTTCCACAATTTTATTGTTCAAGCCTCAACCAAGGTTTTTCCCATTTCACTAAACTTGTGAGGTTATTTAAAAATTGATTATTGTCCTCAAGTATGATGTAGATCTCTTGTCTTTTCAATTGACCTAGTTTTTTCAAACAAAATGCAAAACACCTAATATATTTTGCAATAATCATTGTGTTTTACACATTTTACCTTTTGTAATTATGAAACCAATTTTCCACTCCCATGTTTTTGCAATCAACTATACATTGAGCTAGATGATCCCCAACACCCAAGGTTTAAAACATGGCTTATGATTGTTAAGGATGGTGCCAAACTATCCTAGCACCCCCACATTACCAAACATGTGGGTGACATCAAAATGAACTGATATGCTTGTTTGAATCACCTTTAATCGTGTAAGGTTAATCCACATCCACTAGAACCAATGGGCCATGAATTAATTGTTGTAGCATCCACCTACATTGGTTCATTGATTTAAGACCAAATTTAAATTGCCATCTTGTTAACATAGATTGCCAAGAATCTTTCAATGGTGGAACATTCGTATGAGAAATCACAGTCTTTTCAATTTGAAAAATCAATAAGAAAGACCCCACATTTGGTCTTTTTGCACCCTTGTCCAATTTGACCAAAATGTCATTTTGGACAAGTCGATTTCGATGCATTCATTTTGATTAAGTCTTTTTGGTTGGCTATTTTGATAGGTTCATTTAACTAAAATTTTTTATTGGTAAAATGAAACAATGATATATGGGCAACAATTCATAAAACTTCTAATTTTTTGTTCTAAAATAACCCAAATATTATTTATTTATTTACTTACCCTACCCTATTGTACTTAGGCTACTAGGTTAGCCTATAGGCCTAAAGGGATAGGCTAGGCCCTAATTAGGTAAATTAAACACATTCAAATAAAACATCTACCATTCATTTCCACATTAAGAATCCAAGTCTTTAACCATTACACCACTTTTTCAACAAATGATAATTTTTGTCATTACTTGATTATGAACATTTCTTCTTATCCTACCTATGTGGCCTAACTTACCGACCTTAAGTATCCTAAACTACCCAACACTAATACAAAAGTGAAGTGTAACTCTCTAGTTTGAATCATTATGGGAACTTAAAGGTGAAATAAATTCATTGCACTTTAGTGATTTCATTATGGTTAAAATTATTTCACCATTAAAATTATTTATACCTTAGGTTATTTTATTTAAAATTATTACATGTTATTTCAAATTATACCTTAAGTTATTCAAGGTCATTATATTTTATGTTATTTTATCCTAAGGTATAATAATTTAAAGTAATTTGAAATATAATATAATAACTTGAAATAAAATAACATATAAAAATTTTCATATTATAACTTAAGGTGGAATATGTATAGTAGATAATATAAAATAACCAATAATAACCTAAAATAAAATAAATCAAAATTGTTAAGAACAACCAAAAATACCCTATAATAAAACAGTTTAAAATAGACTATGGTAAAAAAATCAATAATAATTTATGCTAGAATAACCAACAATAACCTATGATGGAATAGCTGACAATAAAATACGATGGAATAGCCAACAATAGTCTACAATGGAATAACCAACAATAGTTTATGGTAAAATGATGTAAAATAGGCAACAATAACCTATGATAAAATAGCTTATAAATAATTTATGATAGAATAGCCAAAAATTACCCAAAATTGCCTAAGGTAAAAAAAAATGCATAATAATATGTGATGACAAAAAAATATTATTCATTTAAATAGTAGTTCAATGGTTAAGGACTTGGTTTTCAAACATGGAAATGATAATAGGTGAAAGGTTTAAACTTTCACATTTGTAACCTAGGTTGGTGGGTTAAGTGTTTAAGTGGGTTAAGTTTTTAACTTTGGCTAAATAACCTAATGAAGGTTCCTAGGTGCGTAACTTAGGTTCTTAATTAACTATTAATGAATTCACTTATTCGTAGCAATTGGTCTTTGTTTACTAAAAGGTTAGCCAATTTCACCAAAATAAATTTATATAATTTCATTTAAAATGTAATGAAACACATAATGAACTTGAACACATATTGATGTAATGTTAGGTTATTTTAAGCTACTTCTAGGTTACTTTAAATTCTATTTAGGTTATCCTAAGTTATGTTACCCTGTGTCATTTTTTAAATGTATATATTTTAGGTTATTCTAAATTATTTAAGCTTAAGTTAATTTTGGTTATTATAGGTTATTATAACCTAAGTTATTTTTTATTATTATAGGCTAATTAATCCTAGGTTATTATAAGATATTATACATTAAATTTTAGCACCTTAGGTTATTTTCATCCATTTTAGGCTACTATTAGGTTATTAATTTCAAGATATTTTAGATTATCTTAGGCCATTTTTCGTTATTTTAGGTTATTATAAGATATTTTATCTTCATTTATTTTAAATTATTATTAATTATCTTAAATCATTTTACCTTCGGTTATTCTTGGTTATTTTGTTTCATTATGTTTTAGGTTATTTGAGTTATTCTAAGTGATTTTCGGCTATTATAAGCTATTTGACTCTAGGTTATCTAGATTGTTCCATTAAATGTTATTATATGATATTTTACCCATAAGTTATTCTAGTCTATTCAAATTTAATTGAAGTTAATTAAGATTATTTTAACCTAAATTATTTTAAATTATTCAATATCACAATTTATTTTAGCCTTTTCAAGTTAAACTTTACTAAGTTTTTTTCCCTTGATCATTTTAGGCAATTTTAATTATTTTACCCTAGCCTAATAGTAGCCTCGGATAACTTAAAATAACCTAAAATAGGCTAGAAAATAAAAATATTTTAAATAACACTAGCCTTGAAGAACCTAGGGTAAGTAATTTACAATAGGTTTTAATAGCCTAGGTTTTAGGTAGGTAACATAAGTATAACAAGTAGGATAACTAGCCAAATGAATATGATTTATTTAACTAAGCCTTTGCCATTCAATATGGTTTATTTGACTAAGCCATGGTCGTTTTGGCAAACTTTTTTTGTTTGTCCCTTTTGATTAAATATATGATATGACACTTGGTAAAAAAATCACTTGAGTCAAAATAATCAACTAAAAAAACCACGTGTCTTTCATGCCCCATGATGTAGAAAAACCGAACATTCTTTTTTTGTCATTGTGAACATTTTGATCAAGTTGAACCTTTTGAAAAATCATGATTATTTATAGCAAATTTTCAACAAGCATGTACACAACTGCATTTATGGGGTATGCAAATATTATAAAACATGGACCAACTCTTTAAAAAGTTATAATTTAAATTAAAAAGGTTTTGCTTTATGCCAACTTGTGAATTTTTTTGACATGACCATCTTGAAATGACCAAATTAAATGGCCCAATCTAGTCCAAATCTTATGCCCCCAACAATGTGATATTGTTTGATAGAAAACACTAGTAACCTTATATTGCCAATGTTGGCAACAAATTGGAATATTGTTGTTTCAACATCATAACGTGTTACATGGAAACCTGCCTAATTTGTGGATCTTTTTTGCATGTCATGGTACCATTGTACCTAGATGTAAGACTATAACACCATGATTGTATTAGAATTAATGTCTCAAAAAACTCCAATAAAAATATTTAGTCATTGGAATTATTCCATGGCTTACTCATGGTTGGGTTCTAAAAAAATGAAAAAGGACTTTAAGACTTTTGTGGGAATACTTTTTGCAAATATATTTTTTTACTTGAACCAAATTTAAGTGAAAAGAATTGAATAGTCCAATTTAAGATAATTCATGTGATAATGGTGAATTTTCACATTCATACATAATTATGTATGAATATTTTGGTTTATAACCAAAAATGCAAAAAATTCCAAAAATTCCCAAAATGAATTTCAGTGGATAACCAAACTTGTTTTTTGGCAAGATTATTTCTTACACATGTGACATGCACCTAAAGCTAAACATTTTGAACCCGCTAAACATAATGTTTTTCTCAAATGGTTTAAAAATGAGTCATTTTCTTTGTAGCCCTTTCTTTAAAATTTCTAAACTTTGAAATTATTGTATAATTTGATTTTTCATCAAATTCATATAATGAACATGTATTTTCATAGAAAAGGGCATGTTTTTGTTTTGCAAAAAGTTTGAAATCAATTATATGACCTCATGTATTCCTTTTGATTCCTTTAAAATAAAAATGCAATTTAGACATATGATATAGTTAGTTTACAAGATTCAAAATGACATTTACATAATATCCAAGTTATTTTAAAATATTTTTATTAGTTTTAAAAAATGTCATTTTATCTATTGGCATAAAACAATCCATTACAACTTTAATAATGTAAAATAAACAAAAATCCAAAGTTGTCTTTTGTAATCCTTTAAATACAAGTCATTTCTTTTTGGTACCCCGATTATGAATACACCCTCATATCCAATGGGTTTCATCTTTGTGACATGTTACCAAGTCAAACCTCCAATCAATATGTCATAGGATGTAGGATGTGTAACCATTGTTCAAGCCCACATTATGGTATAATCTTTTAGTTTATTGGGGTTAACATCAATGACAACTTGATGATGCATTAATGTTTTTTTTTTTTAAAACCCACCCATTAATGTCAAAATTTGGTATGAACATGGTTCAAGGTTGGCATTGATTAATCTAATACCTTACACTACCACCTCACCCAACATTAGGGGTTCAACATCTAAATCTATATAATCTTTTAGGGTTGATATTGTCATGTTGATTCTCCTTTCAATTAGAAACATCCTTCTTGATTATGCACCATAACCACATAAAAAATGACCCTTACCATATCAATTGTTGGACTACTAAAATTTATTGAAATTGAGTTATAACCACATGCCAAGATTTGACCTTAGGTACCTTTGTTTACTTAACCTCAAAAATACATTAGGAAACTATAATTATTACCAAAATGTCATCCAACATAACCACCACCCCTTGGTGTTCCCCCACCCTCACATAATATTGTCACCAAATGGAACATTACTTTTAGTTGAATATTGGGAACAACTATTTTTTTAGTAAAAAACAATGGTACCTAATAAATCACTATTGTTACCCCCAACAAATTGTTTGGTGCTCTTATTCTAGAAGTGGAACCAAACATCTTTCTCAATGTCACTAGTACATTATTAGATATCAATGGCCCTAGAAGGTTAAAACCAATGTTTGCTAACACAAATGATTATGGGAGATGGACTTGATGTTGAACTTCACCACATCGAGGGTCCACCTTTTACTAAACACCCCATAATTCTAGAATTTAAACATTTACTCTTGTTACGTGTGGCACCATTGAAAACATTTTGATTCGATTTAAAACCTTTATTTAGTTTCCAACTATTTTTCGAAACATATGAACTTTTACAATATTTAACATAATTTCATTTGGGGTTAATAGGTCTGAAATTTTAATTCCACAAAAATAACATGGGTTAACATCTAAATTAAAAAATGGTATTGTTTTCACTCACGAGCTTTCCCTATAACATATGCATAAAATTTCACTTTTGTTGTCATGTTTGTCATTAGAACTCCAAGGCATGTGAATTTCGCCTCCATGGTGTTGGGTTGAAAAGAGTTGGTTTTGTGTTCGACCCCTTATTAATTGCACCTTTCCCTTTATTGCCCTTTCCAAAACCTTGATTTTTCCCAACATTGACAATTTTTTTATTAACCTTGTCATAACTTTAAATGTAAGGTGAAATAGTGATTCACATCATTGCCCACAAACTTTATAATGGGAACATGGTTAACTAAGGTTAGGGTTGGAGGTGGTGCCTTTGAAATGGATAAAGGTAATCATTTTGTTAACGAGGTTCACCACATTTCCAAAAAAATTCCTCTCTTTCTTGTTCAACAAAATATGATGAGAAAACACCATCTTGTTCTAGTTTGACCCCATTGGTCTTTTGTGATGTGACTTTATTTGGTTTGCTTGTGATTGTAAAATTGACATGTTGAAAAGTTCTTCAAATTGTCATCTCTAAACTTGAAAGTCAACACCCATTCCTCTATTGTGTTCAATTTGATGCATTTCAACAACTAAATCACAATACCAACGTGGGTGATTTGAGTTAAAATAAAATAACATCCCACACTCATCACACTAAATTCTTTGTCCAAAATATAATGTTAATTAAATAGTTTATGTTTTTGTGACCTCATGTGTCAAAATGATCAACCTTTTCATCCACACATATGTGTCTTGTAAGCTTTCATGGGGCTCATGTCAAAAAATTTACAAACTCCATAATCTTTCTCTTTAAAAGTTTTAATAATTTATTCACAACTATCAAATGCATTCCACAATAAGGTTGAATGCATGCACATGACCCCATGCACAAATGGAAAAAATGGCACCACCACATTTGGTGGTTGCACCACAAATATTCCCACTTCCATTGACATTCATGTTATCACTAATCAAACTGTTATTATGAGTTGTTGTAGTTGTACTTGAAGTTGAAACATCATTTAGATTCACAATACCCCCAATGTTGGAAACATAATTGGTTTGATAAGTACACTTACCATTCTTCAATCTCAATTTCATGGGCATGTTTGAAATCATGATAATCATCCATCAATGGATTTTCCAAATGTTGGAACAACCTTTTCCATGCCATGAAATATGTGAATAGCTATGGATTATGCAATTGTTGCATATCACACCAATTAATTTAATTCCTAGATGAAGTAATCCAATTTTATGGTGTTAACGACCCCAAATATTAGCAAGGCCCTTTGGTCCTTCCATAAAATTCATCCATGTTCCATAATGGTGTAACAATCTATAATTATTCAATAGCAAATTTGAATCCAAATCCCAAGATTCCCTTATTAGCAACAATGATGATCATGGTGTTAATGGTTGAAACGAAACCTTTCACCTTGTAAACCCACTAGTACCACCTATATTCAAAATGTTCCTTGTTTTTAAATCCTATGTCACCTTTATGAATGGTGATTTCTATGCCTAAACCTTAAGTTCCAAACCTTATTTCCTACAAGATGTTAAACATGTGGGTTTAATGTAACCTTAATTCAAGGTGTTTGCACCCACTAAGAACATTTGATAAGGCCAAACAAACATGGGGCTCACTATGAACATAATAACTATGGTCTACCAATCATCAACTTAATTTCACCACCACAACCAAACAACGGAGTTGGTATGTTCATCACCTCTAAATGTAACCCACAATAACACTAACAAAAAGTTATATCCTAAACCCCCCAACTAAATATTCAAACGAATTATTGAAATTTATCCATATGAAGTCAAGTGGATATACAATGCAAGAACAACTTAGACAAGAGAGTTGTCCTCTCTTGGTCATTAACCAAACCAATAATAACCTTTAGGACTAATTGCTTAAATAATGGAAGGCATGTAACCTTTCACCCCAAGGATCTTGCATTACAATATGCACAAGTGGGGAATGATCAATCCATGAATTATACACCTTATTTGATTGTTGGGATTGTTGGGCAAGGCACACAACTTCCCACATTAATTCATGCTCTTGACAACTTATGAACCATATTTCAACATAAAAATGAATCATAGGTGTACCCAAAAAGAACATAAAGTGGGAATAAACTTTTCATACAACACAAATTTCCACTCAAGAATTATGATATGAATTTAAAAATTGATGGCAAGACATTCCTTGAATATTGATGGCATATCATTTCACCACTTGTCGATTATAAGAGTGGGTGCTTATTGACATAAGCACCAAGATGTTGAAAATCCAACCAAAAATAGGCCCACCACACACATCAGTTTCCTATTTTTGTGGAAAACTTGTCAATTTTTTTTGGTCCCCAAATGGGTTGGAATTTTGCACACGCATAAGCAACCTCTTCAAGAACTCAATGGCAAAGATGACACCTTGATCCAACAATATATGCAAAAGATATGAATTTCTTTAAAAAAATCCAATTAATCCCCAAATGAAATTTGGAATTGATTATTATTTCATTTAATTGTCCAATCATGTGATCAAAAAATTTGAATTTGAAAAAGTATTATTAAAAATCCATGTCCAATCATTAAACTTGTTCAACCACTAGGTAGGATGGAAAATTAGATGGATGAAAATAGGCCCATATGGATGATTTTTTTTGAAAATGAAAATAAAAATCTAAAAATCTGGAATAAAAATTTAAAAATAAAAATCTTACCATGTGGTAGGTTCAAACTAGGTTCAAACTTGTTTTCTTTCAAACCTTAAGTTTGGGATTTTTGGAAAAAATGAAGATAAAAAGGGGAGGTCTACATTGAACCTCCTTTTCCCCCTTTTTTGAACCTTCCCCCATTCCATGAGCCTTTCCATTGTCTTGAACCTTTTAGGTCAACACAAGGCTTAACAAGTTTCAATGCTTAACAATGATGGTGATGTAGTTTTGTTCATCCTACTATTGGCCCCTCCCTCCACCTCCTAAGTTGCATGTTATACTTTTATTAGCAACACATGATAATGCCAACACAAGGAAGAAGGTAAATTTCCATCCTCCCACCCTTTGTTTGTTTGTTTTTTTTTTTTGGGTTGTTTTTTTAATGAATATTGGTTGAGACTTCAAGCCTTCGGTGATGGTGGTGGTGCCATTTTTGGGAACCCCTCCCCCCCCTCTTCCTCCCCTCATCCTCCCCTTAGTGGTTCAACCTCCTATTAGTGCTATCAAACAAGGACTGCATCCTAAGCTCCAAGCTCAACAATGGTGGTGGTGGAGGTGCTTGTTTCTAATGTCATCATTGTTTCTTATTGCACCCCATCGCTAATGTGAACAAGAGAGAAGGGATGAGAAAGAGAGGGAGAAAGACAAAGATGGAGAGGTGCTTTTGTGGCATAGGCAAGGCCCTCCCTCTCCACTTGTTTTTGTTCCTCACACCCTTTTCACACTTTAGGTACCCAAGCCTAGTTGGGTTTCAATTCCCCAAAGAATGATACAATTATACCCACAAAATGGAACAAGAAACGTGCCACAAGGCATTCAAGCAAAAGTCCCAAAACCACAAGTCATTTCCTTTGCAAAGAATAAAGCCAAATTTATGTTTCACAAAACAAAACAAATCTAAATGTAACACAAACAACTTGATTGATTTTTGATGATTTAAAATATTTGCTCACTTGTGACAAATAGGAATCCAAGTTTAAAAACACACAATAAAATCCACACAACATGCACTAACAAAACTTGCATAAAAACACAAGAAAACTTGTAAAAAAACAACACCATATGTTTTGGAATCTCAAATCACCAAAAGTGATTTGAGATCACACATCACATGGGATTATATCCTAAACACCAAATATCCTAAACCTAGTTTACACCTAAATTGGTTCCAAACCAAAACACATTTAATTACATTAATCCAACCTAGGATTAATCTAATTATGATTCAATTGAACAATTAAACTAATATTCTTGACATTGTACATGCCAAAATGAGGTTAGAAGTGCATTAAAATATGGAATGGTTATTTGTGATCATGTTATGAAAGTGCTTGAATTCATGGTGATAAAGTTATTTGGAGTTTGGTATTTAAACAAGTTCGCAAATAATTTGAGATTTGAGATTTATCTTATATGATTTTCCACCAAGAAAAAACCATGAAATTTAAAGTTTATAAAGTTATACCCAACAAAATATTGAAAATTTGACAAGGGTGTGATAATGTTGAACATTGATGTAAATGGATATAATGATAAACATAAATTATATTGAAAGGAATGATTGAAACTCATGGCCCACCCAAACAACTTTTGTTTTAATGTTACATGAAATGCATACAAATCACTTCAATATTTTGAAACACCAAACTCCAAAACATCAGCTCATGGACTAGGTGCCAACCTTCCAACCACCACTTCAAAAGAACATCAAATCAACATGATAAACATCTAAAAATAACATGACAAAATATCATTTGCAATGCCAAAACTAAAGAATGTTTGTAAAGTGAAAGGTAAGTAAAACAATAAGTTATTAAGGAGTTGATTTCCAACAATTTGCATGCAAGTGCATTCAAGCTAAAAGGAGCCAACATGGCGCCCTTTGTGACTACTTAAAGAAAACTGCTTATTTTTAAATATTTTTAAAACATATAATTTGTAAACTAGAAAAAATCAGTAAAAAATCTTATAACCCAAAAAGATGTTGCACTATATTATTATGTAACAATGTGTTTAAAGGATCTTCCCAAAAAATATTTCACTTTCAATCATTTATGAATTCATTAAACAATGAAAAATATTGGTTACAATGATTTTAAAATGTTTTTGAATATTATATCTTCTATTCATTCCAAATTATTTCATATGTTTTCATAATATGTTTCAAACATAATTATGTAAAGACATTTTAGAAGTTTACAAAATTAATTGTACAATTTTTAACATTAAAAAAAAACCATGCATTGATTACACATATGTTGATTCCTTTAAACTTGAACGTTTCCATGCAAAACCCACACATATACTATGGTACAAACTCCAAATTTCATTTAAATTGCTTTTAAATATTTGGGCTTTGCATAACAACACATTTTAGTGACAAGCAAATAATGAAAAAATTAAATTGATTTCATTTGAATGAAAATATTGAATGACTTTGCCTACAACTTGAATTGAATTCAAAATCAATTAGATTCATATTCGATTGAATTGAAGATAAATGTCATTCAAATTGGTGGACATGATATTTAAAATATGTTCATCACTTCTATCATCCATGATTGTTGTGTTGAAAATAAAAAAACTTCAAAAATACACATATTCAAAAAGTCACATTTCCATTCCATTCATAGCAAATTTTATTTTGGTAATACAAAACTTATTGACCCTATAATTGTCCCCCGCAATACCAACTCCAATGTTACCATCATCACTAAAATTATAAATATCTATCATTTGTTGTGTTCAATTTGGCCATTAAGAGGTGTTTGGTGTATTTTGATAGGTTTACCTACTTTCTTTAACAAGTTAGATTTCATTTTGTATTTCAATGTGACATGCAATTTCAACAAATGCATTTCTCATGATGAGTTATCAAAATTTTGACCTTTTCCATCAAAATGTGCATATCAAGGTATATGAAACCAACAAAAAAAAGAAAAGTTTGAACTTTTTACAATTATTTTGAATTCAATTTTATTTATTTTTCATGTTGCACCACACTTCAAACATAATGACACTCACATCATGATGTCCAAGTTTCCAACTTCAATCAAGAATTAGTTTGATAACAAATCAAATTCAAGAATTGGTTTTGGTATATGACCATGGTTTTCACATTTTTAAAAAAATTCAAAAAAACCATCTTTATGATTGTTGGTACTTTATCAAAGTTTTCACAAAAATTGTTGTTTCTTTGATTTTTCTAAATAACTAGAACACGTAGTTTTTTGGATCTAAAATAACCATTAATTATTTCTCATTTTGAAATAATCAAAACATGCAATTATTTGATTAAAGAAAAAAATTACAAATTGAAATGATCACTTATTAAAAATTTTAAATAACCACACAACATTGGTAAAAATCTCAAAAACATTTGGGTTATTTTTAATTGTTATAAATATCCCATCCTTAGACTAAATCATGGGTTTTGAATTCAAATTTTATGTTTCTCAAATTAAATATAAGCTTTAAGAGACCACCTAAACAAAAAGTGAAGGGACTACGGTAGCACCTTTTTAGGTTTGGCACAAATTATATTATTTTCATTTTTGTTGAATTAAAAAATAAAATAAAAATACTGAATGTTGAAAATCTCAAAAATTCAATCTAGGTGGCCAAGTTCAAACCCACCACCAATTCAACAAAGTTATGTGGTTAGGTTCAAACCCATAACTGGTTCATCAAAGTTATGAAGCCTTCATTATTCTTACCAAAAGCACAACAAGAAATAAATGTAAATTTTAATAATGCTAATAAATTTATTCCCTTTATGTCAAAATTTTCAAAATTAAAAACTTAGCGTCAAATCAAAATCTTTGAATTATATTAATTATTCGACAAATTAACGCTGAACCCGAAAAGGTACTACGGTAATGTAGGTGGTGACTTGACTCATACTTGTTGAGTAATCAAAAGCTTTGAAGAGGTTGTGCAAAAGAAAAAAACACAAAGGTTAAGGCTCGAAGAATAAGAAAAAATATTTTTCCTAATTCAAAATTTTGCTTTTTTATGTGATTGGCAAATTTTTTTCCAATGCGTTTCTTTTGATGGGCATAATTTTTTTGGGACCTTTTTCGCCTTTCAAATTGCTTATGATGGGTGCAAAAAGAAGCCTTGCTAAGAAGAAAAGAGGCCTCACTCAAGAAGGTGAAGCAAGCATAGGAGCTGCAGGGAAGCTAGTGAGCAAGCTAGCCTCCATCATTGTTTCCATTCAAAGAGGTGCCACTCTTGACATTTTTGGTGTGAATGAAGACACCTTAGAATGGTGTCTTCTTCTGCCCTTGTATTTTCAGATGACTCTTGTGTGATGTGATGCTGCTGTGCCACCTTCCTCTTTGGAGTTTCTCTCAAGATGTTGAAGGTACTAGTAGTGTGGGCTCATCACATAATGGCTCTACCCTTTTCAATGACACCCATTAGGATGATAAATATTCAACACACTAAATTGGAAACACATGGTGGTTAGCATGGTGAAGCTCAAATGGATCCTTCAGTCATGTCAAACATGTTCTTATATTCCACTCCTCATGACCCTAGATCATAGGGGGATACCAAACTTTTCACCTGCTTATGGGTGCATCACAATGTCTCTACCTTGAAGGGCAGAGCCAATAAATTCCTGGGAGCATTTCCACAAGACATACCTAAAAGAAATCAAACCTTGTAAATCAAGCATTATTATTATTAAAATTTACATAAATTAAAAATTATTAATAATAAAAACAGTGCTGTGAAGAGAGTGCCATATCCCTTGCTTTGAAGTACACAGAAAGAAGATCATACCAGAGAGGTAGTGAGGTCAAGGTCATGTATGACATTGTCAGCTTCTGCTGATGACTCATGCACATGATAAAGCCACTGCACCATCACCTGGGCACCAATTCAATAAGTAGGTAAGCGGCTCACTACATAATGTCACAGCCCCATTATGGCAAGTTCAAACCTGCAGCAGTGAAAATAGGAAACATCCCATGGAGTCCTCCAAAAAAAAGAACTTGCAGTTTACAGTAACACCTGATGAACATTCCTCAGAATGTGGGGCCAAATGAACTCTGCATCTTTCCATAGTCCCTCCTTGACAACAGGCAGAGCCAACAAATAACAAGACTGATGCTCATGGAATTGACATGCTGATGGTAGTAATCAAGGAAGCATCCACAGAAAGCTCAATATGCTTGTTCAAGGTAGACAACCAATGCTGCCAATTTTGTACCAATGAGCAATTCAAGTAAGCAGGGCTTTGTAAGTGGGGCTTTAAACTCCACTCTAATCCTCAGAAACTTGCTGCTTTTGTTATCTGCACCAAAGAACTTGATCCATGTAAAAACATTATCTTGGTCGACAATTCTGGACTGCAGAGAGAGGGGAAAACAAAAAAAAACCTTGTGCCCAGATAAATTTTGTGAACAATACTATTCTGAATCTGATTCCATAACAAAATTAACAAACTTGAGTACTGGGTCAGTTCCTTTGGAAATCAACATACTGCAAAAAGAATTTTGAAAGCTGTGAAGAGGGCTTCCAAAATGGGAAGTTGGGGAAAGGTATATTCATGGCCAGAGTGAACAGCACCTAGTTAAACTGGAGAATTAAATCAGACTTAAACTGAAAAATAAAAAATCACAAGAAAAAAAATTGGTTTCTTCCAGTTCAATACAATTTTGTCATTTCTTTGAAGAAATGAAAGAGGAGGAGACCCACCTTATGTTGGGAAAGTTGGTTCAGGAATTCAAACTGAGGGCACATGCAGAATGAAGTCCCTGAGAATCATCCTGCTCTTCTTGCTGTACCTCCTCAGGATTTTGGGTAGCTTCCTCAGATAAGAGTACCCATGATGTACCATGGGTAAAGAGCTCAGATCTCTGAAAGGAAGAGCAATCAGCTAGTCTTCATAAATGTCTGTGCCACCATTTCATAAGTGCAGAGAGGCTGGATAAATTGAAACCCAACTTGTGCTTTACTAGCAGCTCATGAGGACCAAAAGCAAGCCAAATTTCTGGTTTTGAGAACTTGATCCCCAGTAGATAGTGCTTCTCAGGATCAGCTTCCAGGAAAAGAGATTGCAGGCAGGGCAGAGACACTTGCAATTCAAAGCACCATGGTATAGAGTCTCTGGAACCTAGAGAGATGGTGATGAAGAATGTAGGACCAACCAAGATGTCACAACTGCCAGTATGGCGATCTCTGTGAAATAATCATAAGTATGTGAATATCTGTGGGTTTCAGAGAAACCACTGGTATTGCACAGCTCATGAAGTGCCAATGTGCAAGGGAAGTCATATTTGAGTGCATGGCACAACTGCAATCATAATATAGCAACCATAATGTAGCACAAGTGAAAATGCAGTTGCAATGTGGCACATGTGCAACTATCCCACTTGCAAGGGGACTCTGCTCCAAATGGTGAAACACTCCACTTTTCACTAGCTTTTGAGACCCTCAGCATGTAAGAGGCGGCTGGTGCAGCTCTGGCAGTTCAACCTCTTGCTGAGAGAATGAGGAGCAACTGCTGAATGCCATGATTCCCTTAAAAGAAAGTGGCAATCTCAATTGGGAGTGTGAACAAGGACAGTAACTGAAACATGGAGATGGTTGAAGGTGGCAGTACCAGAGCCAGACCAGGGATGGATGCTTGAAGACGAAAAGGTTGCAAAGCAAGGAAGACCTGCATGAACTGGCAGCAGCTATGAAAGCCCAAAGTTGGCAATGACCACATTCTTGTGGATTGCAATGGAGAGAGACCAAAATTTCCAAAACCTGTGCTGCACATGGTTTTACTCAAAGATTCTCCTGCACAAACAGAAGAACTTTGGCATTTCCAGAAAAAGCTTGCAATTTTGTAACTACTCATGGCCTGATGATAGAGCCACAACTCAATCACTGTTGACAAATTCAATTCCCAAATTTGATCCTTGACTTCCTGGACCTTTTCTAGCACTACACAACTAAAACTACACCTCGTGGACAATAAGTAATGTGACATAGAGATCACAAGATGAACTAAAGATTATCACAAGATAAACCTATCCTCTTTGGCCAGCTGCACCACTCTGTCGTCGAATGAAGAGGCGCATATCTCCATGCAATTCTTCATGCACAACTAGTCTGCGATTTGAAGCATCTTCCCAAAGCAGCCCACCAATGCTTCGTGCATGATTCAAGACTGTTTCATAAACTTCTGTGGAAGGGAAGTCATCATAGAAATAAGCAGGCAATAGTTCCACTCGGTTTCGGTCACTCTCCCATAACCGGATTTGGTCTGAGACGGTCTCTGGAACCACAGGCATCCTCTTTGCAACATGGGGGTGAGCATGTTTTGACAAATATGTAATGATCTGTTCAGCAGAAATTCCACTTGAAAAGGCAGCGTTAATGCTTTCCTTTGTAAGTGCGCCTACAACCAGATTTGGCAACTGGTACTCAAGCCGTGCAAAGCGTCGCAAAATCTCAGTCTGTAGCTTGGATGCCGTATATGCATAAACCCTAAAGTTTGTTTCCACTACAATGCAGCCTTGAGTTCCTAAGACCTCCGAAGATTGCATGTCTGAGGACTCAGACAAGCTTGCAGAAAGGTTAGATGCAAGCCTGGTGGGTATGTACCACTGCTCTTTCATGCCCTTCTGAAGCTGGACAAGGCCGAGTGCAGCAAGCTCCTCCAAAACCTTCTGAAGTGGGGTTGTGAGAGCACCTACACTATATGCTTCTCCCACAGTATGGAATCCAAGCTCCAGCAAAAACCCTATCAACTCTCCACTATCCGTGCCTCGATCCTCCGCGGCAGAAACATAAACTTGCACTAGCTGCCATAATTGAGAATTTGTGTCCATCAGCAGGAACTGGAAGCCGGTGTCAGTAATGGAGGGTGCGCTGTTTGGTTTCAACGAAAGCAGAAGCCCTGCCAGCTTAAACATGTCGATGACAAAAAAATTTGGAGAAACTATGGGAGCTTCTGAGGATGCAGAGCTCACCAGCTGAAGCAACACGGACTCCCACTGTTTCATTGCATACGTATCCAACTCTGCAGGTGTAGGAAGTCTCACAGCAACATTGCCTGGCATTACATCTCTCGGAGGTCCTTTGCTAATGCTCAATGCTTGGAGTAGCTGTTTCTGCATCACCGGATTCATCCTATAGCAAACTTCTTTCTTCCGTTCCACAAGAATCACTCGAAGCTTTTCCATCCTATTGATTGCAACTTGGTGCTTCTGCTGGGCATCTGGTAGAGCCCAATCCTGTAAGGACTTACTCGGAACTGCTTCTTCTACATACAACAGGCGCATCACGTATAACTTGGCCAAAGGAGGCAATGACCTCAACACCGCTTGACATGTCCAATGACGCTTGTAGAGCAGATCAAGCTTTGCAGGAGGCAATCCAGCTACCATCTCCATGAAATTCCGCGAGATCACTTTTACACGAGGCATATCTTACACGTTTTTTTCTCCTCTTCTTCTCCAATGTCACACAAACCACCCTCGATCTCTCTCTCTTCTCTCTCTCTCTCCTCGCTCTATTCTCAAACCCTAAGACTATAACATCATCTCCAGCGGTGCTCAGTATGTGATCCACCAGCATAGTAAAATTGAATGAAGAAAATTCAAAATGTGCCAGTTTAGCTCAAGAAAATGGTTTTGGCTCAGCATAATTGCTTTGCTTGGGGCCCAAGCATAAAATGATCGCCAGGTTTTAGTGGGCAGCAGGGTTTCTTTTAACGATTTTGTGATGTATCCAAAGTGGCAATCATCCAGAAAATAATTTAGCCAATTTTGGCTACATACCAGATATGAAAGTAGTAGCATACAAAAAGGAATCCTTCTCTGTTCTTGGCTACATTACTGGAACTTATCATAAAAACCTGGCATTTTGAAAAAATAATTCTTCAAAATCTGTTAAAAAATAATTCAAATTTTATTTTTTGTTTTCACTTTTATTTTTGTTGTTGTTATAAATTTTTTAAAATATTTTTAGGGTTTGTGTGAAGGATTTTTGTTTGTGAACTAAGTGTTTTATTTGTAATGTCTCCTGCTTTTTTTTTTTTTGTTGAGTGAATGTTTATATATTTTTTTGTTTTCTAGAAAGTTGAGAAATAAAAAAAGGATGAGCTTATCTTTTGTAAAGAGGAGGATCAAGAAAATTACTCTTGAACAATTTATTTATTTTTTCTTTCTCCTTTTCTCTCTAT
>Ga0116231_10001832_pt1 | contig 44157 bp, 29 predicted proteins | sample S1TSphgellanicum_2_FD_89695 | JGI IMG/M metagenome (GOLD analysis project Ga0116231, IMG submission 89695) | Host-associated microbial communities from peat moss isolated from Minnesota, USA - S1T2_Fd - Sphagnum magellanicum MG | ecosystem: Host-associated > Plants > Peat moss > Unclassified... | reverse complement strand
TTGAAATCAAAATTTTTTTATGTGGGATATGGTGGGAATAACACAACCCCCTTTTTCCCCAACTTTTAAGAAAAATCTCCCCCCCCCCCCAAGGACTCAATCAATAATCACATGAATTGAGCAACTCACTATGGTGGTTCCAACTTCCCACACTTTAGGGTTAACACATTACTACTGGTTACAACTAGTATGATCTCATAATAGCTTTCCATTGCCTGAGGTTTGTGTCTGTGTGAACAATTGTGTACATAACCCTACTGGTATGTATCTTGTACAATAGAAAGACTCATGATCCTAATGGTTTGAATATTAGCTAAAGGAAAACCAAATACTAACCTGGAGTTTTTCATATGCCAGTAAGTTTATAATCCTTTAAACCCTAGAATTTTTGAGGTGTCACCTTTGCTACCTTTTGGATGCCAGGTGATTTTTCCCTCTAGAGTTCCACTTAGATATCAGTTGCATTCCTCATTTCAGGCCTTCTTTCAGTGGTTTTTAGTTATAAAATGATGGCCGATTGGGCTTACTTGTGTGAGTTCATAATTTAATTTCTATGATATCCAGATCACCCACTACAAGATCAGTGCTGACAGTTCTTTGTGGCAAAAAACTCAAGCCATTTTGCTCGAAGTTGTTGGCTTCAAGCTGAATGAACAGCACTTATGCGAACCCATCTCCTTTTAGGAAAATTCCAAAGTTGGTTTTTCGGTGTTGTGTTTGTTGGGGGAGTGGAGAGAGTCTTCTTTGAAATCTAGTTGCCAGGCCACTCTGCAAATCCACATGAAAACCATAACACAATGGGAGTGTGCCAGGTACAAGCCATTGTGCCCATTTTCTGCACATTTGGAAACTTGGGCTTGCCCAAATTCCTGACAGGCAGCTCACCAGGCATTAATGCGTCTGTACTTGGCATGCTCTTAGTACGTTTAGAGATCTCTCTATTTTGAACCACTTGATGAAGTACCTCTTTGCTTTGGTGAATGCATGTCATGTAGATTTTGTTGATTTCATTTCAAGTAGGCCATTTTTTCTTAATGACTACATTTATTCTACAATGCAATGTTGTTCATGGGTTTGCTTCAAAAAGTGCTTGTCTGTTGATTTAGTACAAATACTTCTACATGTGTGTCGGACACATGTTTCAATGCAGGAACCCCCTCAGTTTGATGGCACTATGTCCTATAGCCTCGCCTCTCAAATCAGAATTTGCATGCAAGCAGCCTTTATTGTACTTAGACCAAGATTTTACAAAAGAGACCTTTGGAGTTTTAAGAGTTTTGTGATGATAGACTAGTACATACTCCCTGGTTTTAGATGGAGACATGATTACTTCTTAGTAAAGCACTTAGACAAAATTCCAAAGTGCATTTGGAAGCCACCTTATATCTATGAATATTATGGGCTGCAAGGCACCCTCCAACTACACTAGAAAAATCCTGCAATATGTTTATGAAAGAATTGCAATGGGATTTGGAGGAGAAAGAGCAAATGGATATTCTTTTCATTCCTTTGCTATCAGAAATGGGGAACCCATGTATCTCTGTTTTAAACACGAGAAAATGTGCAACCCAATTCACACTAGAACTGAGAAAAGAAAGATCTGAAGCACCACAAGCCATAAAATCATCCAGGAATATGCATAAAATACCACAAGATATCCAAACGGATCAAAAACTGAAGAGTATTGCCAAGGCTACTGTTGCAAGGTAATTTGCAGACTATCTGTAGACACAAGAAACCTAGTAGAGTAATAACAAATTAGGTTTGTGAGCACAAGTTACAGCAATTCAAATTAGTACATAATTTTACTCACTCATTATAGGGCACACATGAGAATTTTTACATAATTTTGAAAAATAATGAACATGAAAACATGCATGTAGTTGAAAAGGAAATGAAAGTTGTATGACTTGGGAATGGGGAGTGAAACAACTTGTGTAATCAAAGAGAGTCCATAAAACTTGCATGATTCCCAAGCATCCTAAATGGTTTGTGAACAAAAAGAATACCCCATCTGAAGAATAGCTGAAACCCTCCACTTCTGCCATGCAATGTAGATAAATGCCTGTAGATGCATAGATTATCTCTTGGGTGAAAGTAAAATACACTCCAGTTGAAGGTTTCTGGTGTAGAAAAATCAAGTAAACAGTCCAATCTGCATGAAACACTATGTTCATCAACCTCCAAATCAAAGTTCCAACATCAGGAGATTGAAATTAGTGTGCACTCCTATTCAAAGTTTAGATGATATCCTCCAAGATCGGTGCAGACCAGGCCATCAGAATTTGCAACACCAAACATGAAATAATTCCCTACTGAATTAAAACTACATGAGAACTGGCATCCATTCAACTTCTCCAACATATGATCCCATAATTTGCAAAGAATTTGGGAAGAGTTTCAGCCCGAGATTCTGACTTACCATGTCACCAAAAACTGCCAATAAAATGCAACCTTACAAGTCACTCCTTCCTTGGACCAAGTCTACATGTACAATTCAACACCTACTCAAACACACGAGAAGGTTTGTCAAAGAAATTACTCTTATGGAGTGCAAACCAAAGCCATACATAATAGCAATCAAAATTGTCAAAGGTGACATACTTATGAACTTCAACCAAAATAGTGCACAAATTTGTCTATAGTGATCGTGATTGTATTGTGGAGATGGCAAAGATATTGATGAATCATGGTTTTACTCTTCTTGCAATTCAACATCCATCCTACAAATGAATTGAACTTTAACCTATTAAAATAGCTTGGGTTGTCTCAACTTGGCTTCCCGAGCCTCATATTCACAAACTTGTTTGCATGGTGATCTATGGATGTTGGAGTTGTTCCCATGTGAACTATGCTAACTAAAGTAATTAATGTCATCACAACAACAATTTGTGCTACATAAGATGGTGAAGCATAATTTTTTTAATTAAAAAGAATAATGCAAAAAATGCATCCAAATCAATGCCCAAAATAGTTGTACAAGCATCAAATGCCAATTGCAAACTCTCAAACTATAAATCTAGCTTTGTTTCTTAATGTGGCTCTTGTCCTAAACCCTATCTATAATATTGAAACAAGACTAATTATGTGAGTCATCATTGGAGCTATTGAGGTGCTTCATCCTCATCATCTTCAATTGTGCAAAGATGTTGTTATGGTTAAGGTTTCACTTTAAGGTTTTGCCCTTACACCAAATAACCCATCCAAAAGAAAATCATGAATTTATACCTCCCCTTCCCATCTACACATAGATGGACTAGTTTCCAACTTTGTAACAATTTATTACATCCTACTAACAATTAATCAAACATGGTTTCAATTGAACCCTCCTATATGGAATTCCAACATGTGTCAATTTCGACATTTTTAAGATCTAAATGTTCTAGTAATTAGATTGAAAACTTGATTATTGATCAAGCTACAACACTCAATCAACTCCTACATCATTATAGGGTGAATGCATGATATGGTGGCTCCTTTTGTGCATCACACACATGATTTCTACAAGGTACTCTTAATTTTAACACCTATGGCAAAAAATATGTTTAGATTTTTCAATAGGCTATTATATTTAGATGAATAATTTGATTGTTAATACATATGAATATTTTTTTCAAAAAATGTGCATTTATTTTTACTACTGGACTTTCAAAGTTTAAAATATGGACTTACCAACAAATTGGAATGAAATAAAATTGAAATCTTAACATTGAATTTCACTTTAAACCATTTATAGGAACTCAATATATGATATAATGACATAATAAACTCATATGTGGAATCCTTGCCTCAAAAACCTAAGCCAAAACTATGCCAAAACATAACTTCAAGACTACATATGTGACTACATTTGTACACATATATGCTACTCATGATTACATGACTTTGAAGTCTGTAAAGCCATGTTGTTTTGTGCCACTAGATATCCATGGCTTCAATTATAAATGTCATTTACAATTTGTGTCTTCCATGATTATAATCATTTTTACCACAAACATGGAAGACATCCAAGGTTCATATTTTATTTTTAAATCAAAATTATAAATTTTTTGACTATTTCATTGTTGCCACATTTCAAACATAGACCTAAGATCTAATAACATCTTAGAATGCGGTAACCTAAGCAAGGATATTGAACTTTTTATTATTCAATTACATGTTGCAGTGGCAACCTAAGCATTTAGGATTTTAAAACCACTTATGTGTTACCATGTGGCCCACCTTGGACCTAAGCAATGAATCTCTTAATGCCTAAGTAAATGTTGCCATGTGACAACAAGCTAAACATAGAAAAACTAAACTAGGTGGTTTAACTTAGGAGGCATGGGAAACCTAGCTTAAAAGGCCCAGGTTAAAAACAAACCTACATTAAGAGAATGTGTAAGTTACCTAAACAAGAAACCAAGGTAGCCACCAAAGGCACCACCTTAGGTTCCAATTGAAAAAACTTGAACCCTTTATGTCCAAGGTGAAAACACATTAAACTATCCATAAAATGTTGTCACAAGGCAATTTTTGCAAGATTTGAAATTTATAATTGACCATGTGCTACCATAAAAATGATTAAGTTGATAAAGGATTCAACATTACAATGTTATATTTTATAATCACATTGTATGATTTTCTTGAATAGTTTTTGACTTGTCATAACATAATGAACTTTTTAAAAGTACCAAAAAAACCTACAACAATCCATAATTAATGAATATGGACTTCATGTACCTTCCTATAATGTTTTTTATTAAATAAAAGACTTAATGATAACATCGTGTGGTAACATTGATACTAAGGAAGTTTTTTAAAAGAATTTTGAAGACCAAATTTTCTATGTACCTTGAATTAGGGTTTTTTTTCCCAATAAGTCCTTTCTTTAGTGAATATATTAATTTAGAAGGTCATATTTCAAATTTAAATTTTTCATAAGATAAAATAGGGTCGAAATTTCTTTTATAATGAATTTTTAATGATAACTTGCAAAATGACTTCTATGATTCAAAATATCTTACCTTCACACTACCTTTAAGTTGTGATCAACATTTGTCTTTATTTAATTAATTAATTTAGGATTTTTTTCTATTTTCCTTGCATGGTAAAGCCCCAAAGATTTTTTTTTCAAAAATAAATCACCAAATTTATGAAGTTTCTAAGATTTATTTTTTTTGAATTTGCCAAATTTACACAATAGGTCCTAGTTTGTCACCTACCCAAGTAGTATTCTTATATTTTTTCGACTTGAGTGAACCAGCACCCACCAATGCACCATCCAAAAAATCCCATTCTAGGATTTCATGGATGGGATGAAACTATCCCCCAACAATCACTTTACTTGGTCAGTAGTTTTTCTTTTTTTGGGCCTTTTTTTTCACATGGTTTTTTTTTCCCTCCCTCTCATTTTTTTCCTAGGTCTTTTTTTTCTTTTTTTCTTTTTTTTGTTATCATCCTTGAACCCAAATTTTTTTCTTGGAACTCTTACCTACTCCTCCAACCTACCTACCCCACCACCCATTTGCACTCCTATCCATCGCTAGAACCCCAGAGAGCTTTTGGAGCTTGTGGAGAGCTTGTGGAGTTTATGGAGCTTGCAGAGCTTACAGAGCTTGTAGAACTCGGGGAGGTTGTGGAGCTAATGGAAAGCTTGTGGAGCTTGAAGAGCTTGTGGAGCTTGGGGCGTGAAACATCAAGTGGAGCCCTTGCCTTTAATTTTTTTTTTTTTTCTTCCTTTTAGAACCAGGATGACAAGCTGCAACTCGTTGTCTTGGGTTTTTCTCATTCTAGCTACATCTAAAACCAGGACAATGAGCATAACTCATCATCCTAGTTCATTTTTTATGTTGCAAGCTAAAAGACCAAGACGACAAGTGCAACTCCTTGTCCTAGTTTTTTTTTGTGTTGTAGGTTCTGAAACCACAATGACAAGCCATGTTCGTCGTCATGGTTTTTTTTCTATTACTCTAAAACAACCATGACAAGTGCAATGCTTGTCTTCATGGTTCTTTTTCTTTGTGTAGCTTGACCAAGATGACGATCATCTTGGTTTTTTTTTTGTGTTGCACATTTTGAAACCACAACGACAAACATTGAACTCATCATGGTGGTTTTATTTTCTTTATGTAGCTTATAAGACCAAGATGACAAGTTGCCCTCATCATCTTGGTTTTTTTTTTGTGTTGCACACTTTGAAGCCACGACATTCATCATCATGGTTTCAGAACGTGCAACTTGTAAAACCAAAACAATGAATGAAACTTGTTGTCCTGGTTTTTTTGTGTGTTGCAAATTTTGAAACCATGACGACGAATGTCACGTTCATCGTCGTGGTTTTTTTCTTTGTGCAACTTGTAAAACCAAGATGATGAGCGTAACTTGTCATCATGGTTTTTTTGGTGTGTTGCAAGCTTTGAAACCAAGACGATGATTACAACGTTTCATCTTGGTTTTTTTGTGCGTTGCATGTTCTAAAACCATGATGACAAATGTTGCATTTGTCATTTGGTTTTTTTGTGTGTTGCAAGCTTTGAAACCACGACATCTTGGTGGTTTTTTTCTATTGTTGCCTACAAGGAAGAACATGACAAATATTTTATAACTCTTTTGGGGTTTTTTCTATTTTATGGTGCTAGTAATAAAATTAGAAAGTATTCAACTAGTGTGTTCATTTTGTTAAATGCACATTCAAATGAAATCGAAGAATTGTGCAAGTGGCATTGGAGGTGTCATGGAAGGAGGTGTAGAAGTTGGGGTGATTGGACAACAAGTGGAAGATGTGGTTGCACTAACTCCAAATGGGAATATCGAGGAAGGAATGCAAGCTAATGTTGAGGTTGGGGAAACCTTTACTATCGTAGATGTTTGTAGAATTGAAACTAAGTTGCAAAGGACTATTGACATGATAAAGGACTAAGAAATTGTAGCTCATGGGTAAGAAAATGCAAATGGGGACGTTGATCCTCATGCTCAAATTGATGGAGGTGAAATATTGTACCTTATTTATTATAATTAATTGCCCCACCCATCCTTTCTAATTGAGAGGATGGGTGGGGTTTTTTTTGTCAAATTTGTGATTGCAATACCTTCCTTAGTTGTGGTCCTTAAAAAACCTTTGCTTGCCCCACCTTCCTTCTCCATGGAGAAGGTGGGTGGGGCATTTTTTTGTCTAAGTTTGTAAGTAATACCTTTAGGCTTTATAGAAGATATTGTTATTTTTAAGGTTTTCTTCTTTTTATGCAAATTTCAACTTTGGAGTTTAGCAATAACTTCATCTTGTATTTTTGTTATTTTAGCTTTATGTGTAATACTCTCATCATGCGTGATAATCTTCTATCTATCTATGCAGTACCTTCATCTTGTAGGGCATAATTTTCATCCATAATATTAATTTTCACATTAGGTTTTATGTTTTAGTTTTGTTGGTTTCAAATGTGGTTGCCCCTTTCTCGGTTGCCATAAAGGGTGTGCATTGGGCAAAGGATGGGCCCAAATTTGCTTGTAGCATTGATGGGTGTGATGCATCTTATACGACCAAGTATAACTTGGTGTAACATTTGCGAGCACATCACAATATTACCATGTAGCCGAACAAGCTTGGATGCCCATCTACTCGAAAGTAGGGCCCGAGGGTTCAAGATCATGCAACGATGAATGCATGGGTCTTGAACAACTTTTTTGTTTGATTTCGTTGCAATGAACAAAAGGCTATCGTTAGGGCTAAGAGGCACACATTCCTAGAATGGGATAAGCTCTAGGTTGATTTGTAATACACATTTGAGGTGCCTAAGCCTGCACTTGTGAGGTTAGCCTCTGGCCACATTTTTTGATTTTTTGGCATGACTACATGGGGTGTGGGGGCCATGCCTATCAATGTGCAGGCCAAGCTGGAGCACGATGAGGACCTTGCACTTGTGATTCAAATGACTTGAACCGGGTATGCAAAGGCACTCAAAGGCGCTTGGATGGAGCACAATTAGAAGTGTGCATCAAATAAGACAATGCAGTGTAAGGAGATTGGCCTCTTTATGCAATACCATGATTCATAAATGATCTATGGTTGGTAAGTTTCCAACCATGCAATATTGAATTTTATTTGAATTACAGGTTTTAGAATTCATATGTAATACTTATTGTATTATGTTGTTTGTTTTAAGGTTTGAGGCACCACCAAGGAGGTGTTTGTGGCTAATGTTGTGGACATAACATTAGCCAATTGTAGGGTTTTTACACAATAGCACGCCCATGATGCAAAGGTTTCATTAACACGATACAGGAAGCTAATGAGATTTCATCCCCTTCCGATAATGATATAGATAACACATAATTTATTTTAGTTTTGATTAGGGTGTGTTGTTTTGGTCTTCATAATTTAAGCTAGTAATTTTATCTTTGAGCCAACCACATATTTACTTGTATGACATATTCCCCATTTTAGGTTGGGGTTGTTTTGGACTTGGGGCATTTTTTGCACATTTTTGTAACACATGTTACCCATGTTATTTTATTTAAGACATTTTACTTTCATTTTGCACCATCTTGTGTTAATAGTTAAAAATACATTTTCAACTATATTTAATTTTTATTTAATTTTTTAAAATAAAATATTCATTAAGATATTATATGTATAAGAATGCAAAAAGAATAATAAATCCACAAATTAATTAATTAAATATATCAATTTTTGATATATTGTAAAACAAATTTTACATAGAAGTAAAAAATACATTGACTAAATGTACATGATATTAGGTACTTATATTTTAAAATTCAATTAAAACCTTGATTCCTAAACCTTAATCCTAAACCTTGATTGAAGGAAGTTAGGGTTTTAATTGAAACTTTTTTTTTTATGTTCCAAGAAAAAAAAACAACAAGGAGGATGATTTTGCCAAACAACAATTCAAGCATTAACTCTTTGTAATCAACTATCATTTTTAGAACAATATGGAAGTTAATTATATTGTTGTTGTTTTTCTTTGTTGTTGCAATGATAGTGGTGTGGTGGGAGATGGAAAACGTATCTCCTCTACCATATGATTTACTGGATCGTTCCCATGCTCTTCAAAATCACACTTCGGTTTTCCACCACAAAGAGAATTTGGGCTTGTTTAATGTGCAAGTGCCTATCCAAGTGTTTGCATATGGGTGCCTTGAAAGATTATTTGAAATTGTCTATACTGTTGTCGCCAAATTAGGCATCTACTTACAACATTGTTATTGCACTTCATTATCATTTAGTTAACAGAAATTCCACCTCGAATATCTTGTTAATTAGATGGGTAGAGAATCTCTAGTAGACTAGAAAGTCGGCAATTTGCTTCTTCATATTTGCTTGCCAATCAGAAGAAGCATGACAGTTGTGTGTTTGTTGTGCAACTAATGTGGGACATTACTTAATGTGAAAGAGCCATAAGTTACACCTAGTATAGATTATAAATCTTCAATGCTAATACTTTGTTACAAAATTCCAAAGTCTCAAATTAGAAGTAACAACTTACATAATTTTTATATTGGTTTCATGGTGCACTATTTTCATTTTGAAATTTCACAATTATACTTAAAGAATTTGATTCACAACTCACAACCACCTTTGATGTAAGGGATGCATGAAAATGGAGACAAAACTGTGACCGGGAAATTATTTTGGGTTAACTTTATGTAAGTTGATAGTATTTTAGTTTATAATCATCATAAATGCAAGGATTTAAATAATGGATATTGGGTAAAAGCATGCTGCATCCATTACAAGATGATTACATACCATAACTTAGTTGTTATTTTCAAAACATTTGGAACACAAATTCTAAACAACCATAATTGAAAAACATTTCAAGGTTTTAGAAGCTTCATCTAAAGAATGCACTTTTTAAGAATACCCCACCTTCCTCCTCCATCAAATGTTTAATTAAAATTTCTACCAAGTTAAAATAATTATGCAAATATTATATCTCTATAAATGCAAATATATATAATTTCAACTAAGTATATCATCATTTAATACATTGTAAATTAAAATTTACATAATAATAATAACTTATATTTCAAACTTCAATTACAATGTTTCAATTTACATAGAAACAATATCCAATTACAATGCATTAATAAAATATACAATGCCAATAACTTATCTTTTGGAATTTTAAAATTTTCATTAAAAATAAATTTTACAAAAACATTTGCACTATACATAACCATGGGTTTATATAGTTTTAATTTAATATATATTTTAATAAAATTTTATCATATTTAAAATAAATATGGAAACATTTATATGCATTAAAATGAATCAACAATATGATTCCATAATATCATTACTTATATATAATGTACTACTTGATATGTTATAAATAAAAATATATTTAGACCAATATTTAAGCCAATATTATACATCATCAAAAATAAAATTTACATAAGGACTTTTGTTATATCTTTATAAAATATAAAATATTACCAACCTCCTATATAATATTTTAGGCTAAAAAATATTTATTATATGTCAAAAAAAACTTTTAAATAAATTTTCAATCATACATAGGATTATTATATGGGAAAGACCATTTTTATTATTATGTGAACCATTAAAAAAAATAGAAAATCATGTGCTTTAATTAATTTTTCAAAACATGCATTAAATTCTTATTAAAATATTATTAAATTAGACACTTCATGTTTTTTTTTTTTGAAATGAGTTTACAACTTTAAAAGAAAAAAACATAAATATATACATCATTGAAAAAAAGTAAGCATGAATTTTTAAATTTTTTGATTTTGACAAATTCCAAATTCTAACATTAATTAATAAATTTTACATTAAACCCTAAACCTTTGTACCATCAATGTGATCAATTTGCATTATGTTCATTTTTATATATGTTAAATCATATTGTAAGGTGAATAAATAATTTTGAAAACATGAATTTCATGATATATTGGCGGGGAATCAAGTATTTAGAAAATATTATTATGTTTCATGGTGAATGCAAATATCCCATGACGATGCAAGTATTGCATTTAAACTCCATAATTTTGTTCAAGTGACCTACCATCAATGTGAAGAACTTTGCAATACCTTCATTTACTTGAATTAATTTGTAGGGCATGTTATATTGAACATGGAATAAATATTTTTTTAAATATCCTTTTTTTTCATGGTTTAAGATATTATTGCAATATGACGTAAGTATTGATTTCCTTTTAGGTTTTGGTATGGCTATGCATTAGCCTTCCAAGTTTGAAAAGATATGTTCTGAGGCCCAATGTATTTTTGGTATAACTTATAAGGGGTATTGTGTAGTTTTAAACACAAGCAATACCCCTCCAATAATGTAGACCCATGGTGTTTGATTACTGAATACTTTAATGATAGTATTGGTTTCCTTGGAGTTTTTGGTAGGGTTACGCAATACCCCTCCACATGTCAAAAGATATGTTATGGAGCCCAATGTATTTTTGGGATACCTTGAAAGGGGTAATGCATGTTCATTGAGTATTCCTTGCCATAAGCAATACCACTTTGATAGTTTAGACTAAAATAATTTAGCCCATGGTTTTTATTAAATACCTTAAGTAGGGTATTGCTTTATTTATAGGTTTTGGTAAGGCTATGCATTACCCTTCCACATTTCAAGTTATGGAGCCCAATGTATTTTTGAGGTAACTTAGGGGTATTGCACGTGCATTGTGTAGTTTTGAGTTTGAATAATAGCCCTCCAATAATGTAGACCCATGGTGTTTAATTATTAAATACCCTTATGAGGGTATTAATTTCCTTGTAAGTTTTGGTAAGGTTATGTAATACCCCTCCGTGTGCCAAAATATATGTTATGGAACCCAATGTATTTCTAGGATACCTTAAGAGGGGTAATGCATGTTCATTGAATCTTTTTGGGCATGAACAATACCCTTCTAATAGCCTAGACCAAAATAATTCAGCCCATGGTGTTTATAGTGTAGCCCACGGAGGGTATTGCATCTTTTCTAAGTTTTGGTAGGGCTATGCAATACTCCTCCAAGTTTCAAAATATATGTTATGGAGCCCAATGTATTTCTATGATACCTTGCAAAGGGTGTTACAGGTGTATTGAATAATTTTGGGTATGAACAATACCCTTGCACATGTCAAAAGATATGTTATGGAACCCAATGTATTTATGGGATACTTTGAGAGGGGTATTGAATGTTCATTGAATCTTTTTCGACATTAACAATACCCTTATAATAGCCTAGACCAAAATAATTCAACCCATGGTTTTTATAATGTAGCCAAATGAGGGTAATGCATCCTTTCTAGGTTTTGGTAGGGCTATGCAATACTCCTCCAAGTTTCAAAAGATATGTTATGGAGCCTAATGTATTTATGGGATACCCTGCATGGGGTATTGTAAGTGTGTTGAATAGTTTTGGGCATGAGCAATACCCCTCTAGTAGCCTAGACCAAAATAATTCAACCCATGGTGTTTACAATGTAACACAATGAAGGTATTGAGATCGTTCTAGGTTTTGGTAGGGCTATGCATTACCCCTTCACATGTCAAAAGATATGTTATGGAGCCTAATGTAGTTATGGGATACCTTGAGAGGGGTATTGTCTTGTGACCCAATGATGGTAACACATTCTTTTTAGGTTTTGGTAAGGGTATGCAATACCTTTTGAATTGTTGAAAGGTATGATATGGAGCCCAAACTATTTCAGGTGCATTTATAATTGGGTATTGCACGTTCATTGAATATTTTGTTTTATGAACTTGAGTACAACATGCATTAAATGCATTTAAGTTGAATTAGAATTCCGTATCGCTTTGATTATCCACTTGGTTTGCAATACCCCAATGAAAAACATTGTTTGAACAAAACTTACAACACCCTTATATAAGGGGTGTTAAATACTTTAATCGTCTCCTTATTTATTTTGTTTGAATGAACAAGAGCAAGTTCCATGCACTACATTCATTTTATTCTTTCCTCATCGTTGTCAATCGTTGAAGGTCTATTGCAGTGGCAACCATGTAGGTGGGGTTTTGACATAGCATTATGTTAAGATGGTGTTAGTGACCATTGTTAATTACATTAAATCTTTTTTTTAAATAGATTTAAAATAGATTTAAAAATCAAATATCAATGGTAACTAAAGTTTTGAAAAAAATTCACAAATTAATTCAATGTTTAGCATGCATCTTTGTTTTTCCTAATTTTTGTCTCTTTTTCACACAAAGAAAGGAGAAAATTTACTTTTGTAAGTGTGGATTAAATTGTAAACTTAAGACACATTTCAATATTAATTATTAATTAACATTATGTGTGGACATATTAAAATAATGAAGTTATATCCAAAATACTTGAGAATGGGGATGGAATTATTTATTAGAGATTCAAAACAGGTCAAAATGATAGACGAATATTAAATTGCTTAATTAATTTGCATTGGGTGTCATAAACCAACCATCAAATTATTTTTGGCACTTTCCCCAAGTGCTAAAAAGAAAAGGTTTAGTCCTGAATGCAATAGTACATTCAATGAGAATGTGATACCTCAATTTTGCACCACAGTTTTGTTCGATTGAAGAAGCTATGGTAGCGGCAACGGTATGTGCAGTGAATTTCTTCTTCCCCGTTTTGATCTCAAGTCATGAATATTCGTCGGCAATTCAGTCTCGTGCCAGGTTTGCAAGCACGATGATGAAGCGTCACAACTCCAGCTCGCTAGTTTTGTTGCAATGGGCCAGCAAGGAGAGGAGGACTAGGGTACGCGAGGCTTCTTCGCTGGTTTCCTCATTGGAATTGGCGAAGAGTCGAGGATGGATATCGAGGATAGGAGCCCTTGAAGAAGATGACCAAGGGGCTGTAAGCACTACTAGTAGTACTGGTACCGAAGAAGAAGAAAAAGAAGAAGAAGAAGAAGCATCTAGTACCTCTGCAATAAAGCCCCCCCCTCCTATCAATGAGAAAAGAGCTCGAGGTAAGAAGGTTTCTTACTCTCAAACACTGCATTTGAGTATCTTGGCGATGGCCAAGTAGATAGATAGGGTCCAATTGTTATCTGTATTGCAGCAAACTGGCCATTCTTTAGGGGAATTTGAAAGCTCGTTAAACTTTAGGGTTTAGAGTTTTTGGGTAGAGGAATTTCAAGGGTTGTTAAGCTGTGATAATTCTCAGTTTTGCTCTTGTGGGCAGAAATGGAAGCATTCTGTCTTCTCTTCGCTTCATTGACCTTCTTCACTTTCACTTTTTGCTGAGCTGAAATAAGATATCTGATCCTTAAGAATGGACATTTGTTGTGAGGGTGTATGAGAACTTAGCCTAGATGAATAACAATTTCGTGTTTTGTCATGAAACAAGTGTTTTTACACATAATTAAAAGAAGGGAGTGGAATGTTTTTTTGAAGGGAAAGGCTGGTCCACGAGAAAGTGGTGATTACAATCTTTACATGTCTTTGTAACCCTGAAAACCATAAATCTAGTCTGACTTGGTCTCTTTCTTGCTAAAACTGGTATATGCTTGTGGTATGTATGCAGCTAAGGCAGCACAGGAGAGAGGTCAGGCAACAGCTATAGTAACAGGAGCAGTGGCAGTGTTGCTGGGAGTTGCTTATCTAGTGCTTGTGAGATTACTTGACACACGGGGTGTCACTCTCATACCCCCTCCACCAGAGGCATTCGACCCCTAAAAGATTGCCTTGATGCATCCAGGTTTATCAGTTCATTCCTAGTAGTTAGTGATGACTCTCTCTCTCTCTCTCTCTCTCTCTCTCTCACCATTCATTATTCAACTTTGCAACATGCTGGTTTGTTCAAGACAATGAAGAACAAATGGGTACCTGAATGTTACTTGCTTATGGATGTGAGTCTTGAGTTTAATTCACATTACTGTCTGCATGGATTTACTTAACAAAGTGCATACAGTTCCCTTTGGAGACATGGAATTTGATGGGGGATGTCAAACCAGTGCTGTCAATACTGAGTACTTCCTTTGGTCTTGCTGATAAATATGTATGATGGAAGAGGTAGCACTCATAACCTTGTAAGCAGCTACCCTTAATTTGTCCCTGGGCTCTTGTTCTGTGTGCCCATCTTCCTTGCAACATACTTAGGTTCTCTTTATTTGGGTGGGAATTTGTAAGCTAACTGCATATATGCATTGCCAGCAAACATTTGACATATATTGGAATTAAGTGAATTGAGTCAGAGCCAGAGACATTTTTGCAGAGTTTGTAATTGCATAAGCTTCTGTCCTAAATGAGCAACATCCCATGCAAGTGCCCCCAGAAATACATGGAGTGGTGCTTGTTCAAGAGATAAACAATGATACCAGCCAGCCTGTAGTCCTCATTATCACAGGATCCTAGCCTACTTAGTCTTGGATGCAGCTTCTGAGGCTGGAGCAATTATTTCTAAAGTTCAAATTTGACTTCCATAGTTCTCTTCTACTCAAGATGCTTGCTTGTATATAGGACCAAGCTAAAATGAAATGAAGATTACCCTCTCAAGCTTGTTGCAGTTTGAGTGAGGACGGTATTTAAGATTTTTAGATATCCCTCTGAGAGCTAGCTGCTGATGTCATGACTAGTTCTTCTTGTTGCTTCCAGAAATGCAATAGAAACCATGACATAGAATTTTGTATAATTACTTGTCAGTGAAGCTGATGGTCTAATGCTGTGTGAGTGACTCAAGGTTGTGAGTTGTGACCACAATCATTCTTGTTATGAATGTTTTGAACTGGCCAATGTTTACCTTCAAAGAAGTTTTGTGGAATTTTCTCTGCAATCTGGTGGATATTCTCTTCTGCTTTTTAGGTGCAAGGAAAAGCTTTTGATTTCGCTTTCTATCTTAAACCATTTTATCTTCAAGAGGTCAACTTGGATTGCTATGCCTTGTGACTTGAAATCTGAGCTATGGTATAAGGAAATGCTATTTGTAAAAATGTAGCAAAATGGTTCACTGTCATGTAGGTTCTGAATGCATTTTGCAGGCACTGCAGCGCAGGAAGGTCAAGGACTAGATCATCAGACACCTTTTTTTAAGTCTTCCTCTGGATGTCATGCAACACAAATTTCATAGCTGGCACATCATGCATGATCTCCACAATCTCCAGTTCTGTAAAAGTTTCAATCATCTGAGGGTGGTTTTGATCATTCACTATAAAAGTATATTCCTCATTATTCACTTCAATCCATGTGTGGCTGGGCTGCTTCTTCATATCTCCTTCCTTTCTCTACTGTATGACATTCTCACTGAGATCCTAGTTGTCAGCACAGCATATATGTTTGACAGCAGCACATAGTCAGCAGCATTTTCATGATCCAATTCCAGAACCTGTTCAGCGGCTTTTTTTTCCATCTCCACATTACCATGAATTCTGCAAGCACCGTGAAAAGCCATCCACACAACTGCATCTTGTTTACAGGGCATTGCCACAATCATATTTTCTGCCTACTGCAGATGGCCAGCATGTCCAAGGGGGTCAACCATGCAGGTGCAGTGCTCTAGTTTTGTAGAAGTCCTGTAAAATTTCCCTCATAGAACCACATGCCTTCATCATCAACCAGACCTGCATGGCTACAGGCTGATAGAAGACAAACAAAGGTGACATCATCCGGTTCTTTGCCTTCTTTGCACATCTGTTTGCATTCAAGATACCTACCACATTTCATGAGGGCATCTTGTTCAACACTCGGTGAGCATCCTCCATGCTCCCACATATTGCACAAATGTTGACCAGGCTACTCCCCCCAAAAATTATCTGACTCACAACTACTTTGAATGATCTGCTCATGAGTACTCCTGCCCTCTCCAAGTGCAACTACAATTGCACATGCATTCAGCAACCCCACAAAAGTGACAGGGTGCACCCCTTCCTGTTGCATTTCTCAAAATGATTCCAGTGCCTTGTGCACTTGACTACATCACATGAAGGTATCTTATGGAAGAACACTCTACAAGCATCTTCCATGCTCCCACATCTTGTATGCATATCTACCAAACAATGCCCAACAGAGACATCTGAATCACAACCACATTCAATGATCTGCCAATGTGCATGCCTGCCTGCCCTCTTCAAGGCCAACAACACTTGCACATACATTCAGCAGCCGGGGGCCAATGTGATGGGATCTGGCTGCACAACTTCCTGCTGTGAACATGCATTTGTACATTGTTGTAACATTTCAAAGGAACCTGTTGAAACCAAACATTTCAACATGTTAGAACATGCATTTGTACACACATCAATTGCAAAACCTAATAATTGGTCAAATTTAGTTCTTATTATGCCCACTAAAAAATGTTAATATTCAGTGGCAAAGGATGGAAATATTCAGAACAGTTGTGGGTAGCCATCATACTAACTTACTTGAAGTGAATTTTGGATCTATCAATGAGAACAAACACTAGCATTTTGGAGACATAATTCTTAACTAGTGGGAAGATAATCAATTTATAAGTTAATCAATCTTATAATGAGTTAATCTTATCAATAAGCAATTCTTATCATTTGCTCTTAAACTTGAGATAATTACAGGTGTATAGTGCCGAACTTATGTTTTGACTATTACAAAAGGAATGTGAAAGTCATGAAATTGTTGTCTAGACATCAACATTATGAAATCGGTTTCCTTGGTTTTATTTTTGTGTGCATACATGCAACTATATGTACATTGATGTAATTGATTTTTTGACCATTTGCATCTTTATGTGACATTCCTTTATTTGTCATGGGATCGTGCTTGTGGCCATGCACGAATTGTCATCAAGTATGGATGAAGATCATCTTTGACCTACAGACTATTATTACAGTTCTATTGTCAATGAACAAATAATGAAACGATTATGTATTAATGAAACAATCATGTTTGAAATTATAGGGCTCTAAACAAACTTCAAGCTAATGTTAAAAATATATATTTTTTCATTAGTAATCTACTTACCCTATATTGCAAGTTTTGAATCTCCTTGTAGAAGATGGAATCATTCCATCTTGGAACATGTTGCTAATAAATGGCTGACTTTCTCTAAGCAAATTTGAGGCCCTTTTGCAACCAGTTCATGTTAAGAACTGGTTTGGATTCATTTACATTGCACTAAACAAAAATATGTACTCACACTCATGAGGAGTGAGGTATCATGTGGTTCAGTTTGCAACAAAGGGGATGAAGAGTATGGTTTAAGCATTTGAATTCCTCCTATTGCATAAATGTAAGACTAAGAACAAATCCACCAACACACTCTACCATTGTCTAGCACATCCAAAACAGTGTGCAAGTTAATTATTCCCCCCCTGGGCCACCCAGAAGCATGAAATCTTGGAGATTGTAGAGTGAGGAAAAGAGTCATCAATGGGCCATCTTTGTGACCAGCCAATCAAAGCTAATCATATTTTCTTTTTATGCTTGCTTCACAAAGAAATGGATTTCAGATTCCGCTTGGTAGCAGTATATCCAAGCCAATCTCAGTATATTATCAAGTATGTAAGACACAGGCTGTAAAAGTCTCAAACCAAATGTCTCATGGTTTTGGGGCGTCTGAAGAACCTGCTCACATTTCTAAGGAGAAGTGCAACGGCCTACGTAGACCACTAATGTCTGCACTGAGTGATGGGTCTCAAGCCAAGAACTCTACAGTTGCTTACAAACTTCAGCTGACCCACAATGACTAAATCCTTTCCCTCACACCCCACACCCTTCAGCAATTGAGAGGCAAAGGTAAGAAATGATATCAAGCAGAAATTCCAGAGATACTTAATTGACCATGTTTGAAATAAAATTTTCTTACTTTCGTCTTTACAGCTAAAATTCAACTTAAATATGTTTTTTCTAGTTCCTACAAATTTGCACCTATCAGAAGTTTGGCATCAAAGTGTTTTGTATTCCAAAGATGCAACAAACTTATTAAGTTATCTTCATGAGCCATCCAGACTGCTGCAGATGGACTCCATTTCATGTTCTAAAAAATGGCTCATGGAAGTGAGAATGAGACAGGTGCATTTCCAAACTTCAAATGGTTTAGACAGTTAAAATTCTGGGTAAGCAAGGCTTCTCTGCACCCAGCACATGTCCATTAGTATCAGGAAAGCATTCAAAGCCTGGAACATTGCCAAGCATGCCATCTTCTTTGACAACATAAGGGTATCTCAGCAAGTGGCCCTTCATATCAGTGATTGGCTCGGGCCTTGAGTATTCTTCCCAGTATTGAGTTGCCAGTTCAGTCACCCTCTTCATACACTCTTTCGTCCATGGCTTATTGAACACTTCCTCACGTAATGCCAAGTGTTCGAACCACATTGACATCCGGAACCCATAGACACCAGCACGGGGGACATAGTCTGGTGACTGCCCAACAGTGTAACATGGCTGAAATGCACCCATCGAAATTTCAGTGTCACGACCACCATCCATAGATCGCTGATTGATATTTGCTGAGCCAATGATCACATACTCATCATCAACTGTAAAAGATGAATACCCCATTCAGAACACTATGTTAGTGTCTCTGGTATTCTAAGGCGACCACTCAAATGGTTCTGATCTGCAAAACTGGATTGTATGCTGCACTTGAAGGTGGAAGAAGATGATCAAGATATATGCATTAGAACAAGATGCAGAGAAGGGTTACCGTCAGTGGATACTTACCAACCATCATTTTGGCATGACAATATATCATGAATCGCCGATTATCTTGCGACATCTGGTAATTGGTGCCTTTCTTGGGTCGCTGTTCTGGCACATACTCATTTGGTTCCGGAGCCTCTCTATTGCCCAGAGAAAAGAAGCCAAGGTAGTCTGTTGGATTCTCATTCAGACGGTTTGTGTCTTTCAGAGCTTTGGCAATCATCCCATACATCATCTCCAGTGTCTTGCGATGCCACAGACAAATATCTTGACCTGAAGTGCTTGTTGGTGACCCATGAGGCCACAAAGGATTCACTATATACACACTGAATGGCTCACCCGCATGAATTTTGCTCACAATCTTGAGTGCAATTTCTAGGGGTATCAGCTGCACAGCCGAATCATCCTTGATGCTTGAATCCCATGCATGAGAACTTCCCAGAAAATATTGATTCTCAATGTAGAGAAACCGTTTTGCTCGTCGTATTGCTTGGATGTAAGCATCCTGGACACTACGCTCTGTCACATTTCCAGCTGCTTGACGAATGAGGCCTAGCTTTAGAATATCAGCTGGTTCCTGGGGAAACCCAACAACTGAGGTATCATCAATCGAGCGGAACAACTGAACGTTCCATGCTTCAGTGTCATCTTCATCTGTAACTGCTGATGGTGGACAAAAGATTGCAGTGTCATCAATGGGCACCAAAAACGATAACCTCTCCTCACCAGCTTGCTTCAACCACCGCTGTGTGAAATTGGTATGCACATCCCAAGCTATGGATCCTTCAAGCTTTGAGTAACCATCATGCCAAGGTTCTCGTGGTCCACCCAGCTTCAGACTGGCACCTGGAATACTGCCTTGGCAAAAATCATTTTTGAAAAGAGTAGTGAGGTGCTTGAAGAGCGGGTGCGAGGGTGTATCATACCTACCATCACAAAGATCTATACCTCCTTGAAATGCAACCAACCGGCGTTGATTTGAATCAGGAACGAGATCTGGGTAATCCATGACCACTACCTTTTGATGATGTGTGAAGATAAACCCTTCAGCCAACTGGAACTCTTTAGCATCTGGGTTCCGAGGACAGAGTAGAAACTTCACCTTGGTATTCCTGAAATATGCAGCCGTGTCTTCATCATGGGAGTGCATTATGCCTGGTCGATGTTTATCTAGGTTATCTGTTTTGTCATCCCAGACAAGACACAATACGCTGACACCCTGATTTGCTTTCCGAATCAATAAGCTGCCCAAAGTTTCACCCAAGTTTCCAGGTAGCTCTCTCCCTTCAGGATCCCGAACAAGAGAAATTCGCGCATTGACAGACCAGCCAGCAATGTAGATGAAGTGTTTGGCATGGTCGAGAGCCCAGTAGAGATCTTCCCAAGCTTTCCCAGGTTGGTAAAGCTTACCAGTTTCAAGCATGATGTTGGGAGAGAAAGAATCATCAATGTGTGCATTGTGGTAGGGTGTAACTTTGCATCCCTTTCTCAGGGGAAAGAAGGTATGTGACACACCTTCAAATGCGCCACCTGCCAAACCTGCATTCCAATACTTGTCCAATTTTGCCGCCTGAAACTGCATGATGAGATGTATCTTTGCTGTTCCCTCATGATCAGCTTCAAGATTGAACCACCCATCCAGTTTCTCTCCACTGAGGAGGCTCTCAGAGACTGCAACCTTAGCTCTCCCCTTGTACAATACCCCAGAGTGCACAAGCACGTCAATGGATGCAACTTCATGTGCACAGAAAACTCTGAAGGACTCATGCCAGCTGACTGTCTTCGCTCTACTTGCAGACAGAGTGCGTGCCACTTTCACTGGCGGTAGCTCCACAGTAGCAATCACACCCCCTAGATTATTTTGAACAGCCTGCAAAAAAAGAAAAAAGAATGGTGGAATCAAACCCCCTCTCTCTCTCTCGCTCTATACACGAGCTTCATGTACTAGCTGGTCATAATTTGGGGGAGAGAGAGAAGGGGGGGGCGGGGGGATGCAAAGCAAAAATGGGAAATGGGTGAGATTGAGGTTTCATGTTTGAGACATAAGGAGCTCTTGGATGATTCCCTTGTGGGAAAATTGTCTAACTTCAACTCCAAGAATAGACTAAAAACAGGGAATTGTTCAACACAGGGAGTTTTGCAACATTCCTTCCCCGGGAGCCAGCCTCACAGGGAAAGTTCAATTATGCCATCTACAAGGGTACTGTGAACCATTGTCAAAGGCCCAGAAGTTGGTGATTATTTCCCTGGTTGGAAAGCACCTATTCAAGCGGGAAACCGAATGACATTGATCCCTTTGACATTGGTTCTAAGATGGATTTCTAACAGGGATAACTGAGACGCTTTCTCACAGTCAAGCACACAGGGAGTTTTTGTACCAAAACTCCTTGTGAGACCAGAAACCAAACCTGGAGGAACTTGGGAAGACGCGATGTGTCCATTTCCGCTATGGTGATCTCGAGAACACCGTGCAACAACACTGGGGTTGGTGCTTCAGCTGGCAATGTCCCAATGTGAGGAGCAGCTGCAGTTCCTGCATGATGAAGATGATGCGGACGGGGCAAACACTTGCAACATGCCCCCATAGATTTCCCATTGCTATTCCCCATCGCTCTTATTTTATTGTATTTTTAAATCCAGCTGAAGAAAGAAATAAAGAAATAAAAAAAACACAGATCCGAATTCACTCTGCAATTCAAACCACTGCTGAATTTTTTTGTAAACTTCAACTATTCCCGTCAAGAAAACCTCTTTTTCACGCACTTGAAACAAGCAGATAGATGATGCCTCCTCAGTCCTTCTTCACTACTACTACTGCAAATAAGGGGAAAAAAAAATGCTGCAACTTCGATTTGCTAAAGAATGAGTATAAGCAAAATGTCATCGAGCAGCAAACCAGGTCTTCTAAATCCGACAGCTGCATGCACACCAACCACAAAAATCACGCCAACAACAACGATCACTAGAGCAGCGAGAACGAGAACGGAACACGAAGCAGGGAAGCAAGGGAAGGCAAGTCATCAAGGGCTCAGTCTGGGCGGGCAGTTTTGACGGGCAGCAATTGGGGGTACGGTGTGCGCCGATGTGACGGCAATTCGGACTCTGTCAGTGTGAACGCCAACTGTTTCCCACATGCATTGGGCTTTAGGGACTGGAGATGCACGTGTCAGTCTGTGATTGATCCACGTGTAGTCGATACGGATCCGGATATGCTTTGTCAGCCCGAAAGCAGCTCCGTTAACGGTTATATGGTTTTTGGAGTTTGTCCTATGCCCTGATTGCTTTTTTATTATTTATTTATTTATTTATATTTTTTTGGGTGACCAATTATTGGAGGAGTTTCCAAGAAAACGTAAGTCTAATTTTTGGAGAGACCCAAGTCTTTTTTGATTTTTTTAATAAATTTATTTTAACTAGTGGTAACCCTTGCCTGCAAGGCACAGGCGATTTTCAAGTGTGGCACATTTCAAGTGGTCGTAAGGTTATTTCAAACTTGGAACACCCACTAAGTCGGAGCTAAAATAAAAGCCCAGTTAAAATATGGAGGAAGGAGGCATCCATCCATCCATCCACTCATTCATCCATTCATCCCAAGGTTGAGGGACCGTATAAACCTAATAAGAGAACTTACAAACCCAAACCCTCCCTTGCTAGTATGCCTTATCTCCAAATTTTTCATCACTCCTTGAAACAAATATTTGCTGGAGAAAGAAAACCCCCAAAAGAAAAAGAAGGACGCTCAGAGCAGCCAGAGGGCCCCATTTCTCAGTGTGAAAAAATATGTCTCCACCAACGGACCCCTCCCTGTCCGCCCCCCCCCCAAAGCAACGTCCTTTAGAGTCGGACGGGCTCGGCACCGAGCACACGGCAATATTGTTTATTCTCTGTCCAATGGTCTCTCGCCTCGTCACCCACCAGTTCCCCCCCTAACGGTCCATCCCACCCCATGTGTAACTTCCCAGCTCACCACTTTTACCCCAACACGATACTTACCCTTAAAAAACATCATTCCACCCGTCTGATTCCCGATCCAACGCTCCTAACTCACTTTATCACATCTTTATTCCTCTCCCCCCCAGGGTAACTTAAAGTAACTTAAAGTAAGATAAAGACACACGGACTGACAGACTAATAGACGGTGGTGACGACATGATCGATGGCTGGCGTGTGTCTCTCCGCCACCACGACCCGCAGCGCCAAAATTATACAGAGGCCGATTCTGCCATAGAAAATGCAGAGGCCGGTTCTGCCATAGAATGCTTTTGCAGCAGAATTGTCGTGTCACAGACAGACAAGTGAATTTACATATAAGATTATGTTTTTCTTTATTTTTTTTCTTTTGAGAATAATTTTCTGAGTTAGTTTCTTAGTGACCTATGTTACACATGGCGTGTTTTTTTCACCCAATTTTGTGATATCGAAAATTTTGGCTAATTTTCTTTAAAATTAGCAAAACTAATCAATTTCCCACTAGAAAAAACAAAATTTTCAAAAAAAAGTATTAATCTCCTATTTCTGTCCAGAAAATGAAAAAAAATTTGTTGAAAAAAAATCACCCATTGCTAATTTGCTAAACCTATATTTTCAATAACAATTTCAGCAAAAAGTGCCAATAAATGTTAGTTGTAGCTAGGTAAGGTAAATAGGTCAGAAATTCATATTTAGCATTGAGTTTTACAATTTCTAAAATTTCATTTTTTGGAAAACATTTCCAAATCTTTTGGCAAGCTGAGTGAAATTGTACAAGGTTTTTTGAAACAATTAAAAGAAAGACATCCACTTTTGGAATGTTTTGTATAATTCATTTTCCTCTTTTGCTGATGAAGTTGTTTATCTGTTTGCAATAATAGTACAACTTTCAATGAAATACCATTAAAAAATCATTTTTATTTTCTTTTCTAGTTTTTTGTATGCTAACATTGGCAAGTTCTTTTGACATTTTTCACTTCATTTAATTCACACCTATTGCATTTCTATATATATTTATTTTTTATTATTATTATTATTATTATTATTATTTCTTTGCAAACCTTTTGTCAAGTTTTTGAAAAGTGTTTTTGAGGATTCATATTTTTGAAGCTTTGAAATATTAAACCATTTGCAATTATCAAAATGGCAGTTAGCAAATAACAAAAAGGATTGATTCCATGTTTCACTGAATGGACAAGAAAAGAAAATGATGAAACCCTGGCAAACTCCATTACCCAAAGCACCCAGCAAAGGGTGGGGGGAAAAGAAGGAACAAAGAGAGAGGACCCCAAGTCCAAGCCAAAAGATCAAAACCCAAAGTGAGTCACAAAAGAGCACCGCAACAAATCGTGTTCTAAAGCCCCCACCATCGCAAGAAGCATATCAGAAAGAGAAAGAAATGAAAAAGAGTACACTTAGAAGAGCCCTCACTTGCAACAACATCATGCCTCAAAATAAAGATGACCTCAGCTCTCTGCAAAGCTACCTCAGCTCTTTGCAAAGCTGTTGACATCCTCTGCTTAGAAAAAGCACACAAAATAGATGACCTCAGCTCTCTGCAAAGCTAGCTAGCTCAGCTCTCTGCAAAGCTGTTGACATCCTCTGCTTAGAAAAAAGCACACAAAATAGATGACCTCAGCTCTCTGCAAAGCTAGCTCAGCTCTAGGCAAAGCTATCGACATCCTCTACTTATACAAAGCTCTAGGCATAGCTAGAGCACATTCACAGCTCATGTTTAACATTAGGTCTAACTGTGATTGAACTATTTGTTAAGAGTTCAAGAGCTACAAACACTCTCAAAGGAAGTCCAAGGAAACAAAGTTAAAGCAATTTTGGTTTTACCAAAGAAGATTACACAAGAAGATATTGAAGATGATGTTCCAAATTCTAGGAAACAAAGAGACAAGTTATATGCACAAATTATTTTGAACATATCTTTGGTCTCTTGTCTTTGCAACCATGAAGGAACATGGTGATGCCACAAGAACATTCCAAAGTTTGAGACCTTTAACAAAACCCCAAGAGGAAATAATGGTTCATATGAGAAATTGAGTAAACTCTATGAATGGTTCACTTGAAGAAGAAAGAAAAACCACAAGTGAAAGCTATAATAAAAAAAAAGTGATTTATTCTATGGTTACAAAAATATGTTTTTCAATTATTAAAATAGTCATGTTAAAAAAATTTAACACAATTTATTTAAACATAATTTAGATAAATTAGGTGTTAAAAAAATATGTGAGCTATTGAATGAGGTCTTTTTGCACTTGTCGGACAACCAACGGTTTAAAGGATAGTTAAATGTTGAACACTTGACCATTTAAGGACACCATAAAACAAGGAGGATCAAAAGTGATTTTGCCTCATTGGGACATAAGGAATGAACATTTTCTTTTGTCAATTTTTGATGTAGCTAAATTGACGATCTTCCATAAAAAGATTTAGCCAAATTTGATATAAACTATATATGAAAAGAAAAAAGCTTAAACATATTTTTATATTTTGATTACCTATTTTGAACCATGTATAGAAATCTAGCCACTTTTATTTAAAAAGTTGGCACTTAGAAAAACTAAAAAATCACTTTTTGGGAGAATTTTGCTAACAAAAAAAAACTACAAGGGGTATATCAAAACAAACACCATGAGAGACCAAATGAATTGTCCTACTAATGTTTGTGAGGTAAAAGTATTCCAATTATTGGTTTAAATGAAGAGTTATGTTTGTGTCAACTAAAGTTTTTAATGAAAATAGGTTATTATTATTATTTATTAAAATAAAATGAAAATGTTAAGTTTCATAAATAATAAAGGTTGAAGGGTCTATGAGAATTTAAGTTCAAGTAATGTTTTGCAAAAAAATTTAAAACTTTGAAAATTAATGATTGGGAGCTTATAAAGGACCAATAATTGGTTTAATGATACTTGGACCTCGTGATTTATTTTTTTTAAAAGATGATTAAGACCAATTTAGGTTAATTTATAATCCCCCATTTCATCTATTGAACATGCCAACTTCTTTGTTATTACCTAATCAAATTTCAAGTCTAACCTAAAATATTAATTTAATGTAAAATGCAAGTCTAAGAAATCACTTTAGCAAATTAATTATAATTATTTACTTAAATATAAATAGGGTGCTTAAAATTGTGTATAAGAATATACCTACATTATTTTCAATTTTAATAATTTTATATTTATTTGTTCATAATATATTTTTAAAACATTCACTATGACAAAATTGTGTCCATTGCAACTCATTCAATGCAATTAAAAAGTGTTTGATAGAACTAGATTACAACTAGACAAACAAGTTACAACAAACATGATTTTCTTATATTTATTTTATATTTCATGCGTTTCATAATATGTACAAAGAGTATTTTTTTCAAACTCATTACATTCCACCAAAAATGTTTTTGGGTATTCTATAGGCATTAAATTCATCTCATAATTTTTTAAATATTTTTAAAACACATTAAAAATATTTTTGTACAAGTTCATTAAAAAAAATCAATTTCAATTTAATTTACCACTTAACACAATGAAAATTTCAAGTAGATGTTACAATGGATGTGCCTTTTTTTGGGCAAAAATGTACTTAATCCAATTCTGATTCAAATAACAAGTTGACTCAATGATTTGATTATTTCAATTTAACAAAAGCTAGTTCCAAGTTTAGTTTTTCTTTCCAAAATTGAGCCCTTGCAATATGTGTGAACAAAAACTTGATCCAAAACCAACTCAAATCAATATTGGTGTGTACTAGTCAAAAGGATTTTTCTATGGACAAATTTTTTTGAACAATCATTTTAATTCAATGTTAGTTAATTGTTACAATTCAAGGTTCAATTATTACCAACATGGCAACAAGAAGGTATGCATATGGCACATAGGTATCTTGTTTTCAACTAATGAATCAATGGGTCAAATCATGTAATTGAAAATCGTGGTAATCATAACAAGTTGAGATGAATGGTTCAATTGAATTTTATGATATTCAAATTTTAAATTCTTTTAATCCAGCTTGAGGTTTGGGTTCTAGATAAGGACTTTTCAAAGTGAACTATAGTTGTATCAATTAAGGACAATTTTGCAAAATTGATGAATTTTTTTAAAAAAAACAATAAGAACTTATTAGGTGCTTTCAAAAAGCAATCACTATCTTTACAATCTGAAATTTGATTTGATTTTTTTGAAATTCAACATATATTTCAAAACCTTAAAATTTCAAGAGTCCTTTGAGAATCTTTTATTACATGTAAATGAGGTATACATACATGATATATAAAGAAAAATTACCACATGTAAAGGACTTTCAAAAGACATGATTTCAAAGTTTATAATCAACACCTTGTGGCAAGCCTCCAAAACACCTAATTCCAACCTTGTAAATGCATTGAGCTATAATCAATTCCCCCATTTGTCATTTGTCTTAAAATTGGTTTGATCAACATGCATAAATGTGTCTTTAGGGTCCAATATGACCAAATCATGATTAAGCAATTCATATATTTTCTTTTTTTAATAGAAAAATACACAAATGAAGCAAAATTAATTGCCCACCAAAATTTCACATGGTCATATCATCAATGGGACTTCTCGCGTTTGCAATGAAATAGGTGCGATTGGTTTATTAAACATCACACCTTTTAACAAATGTAATGAACTTTTGAATTTTATGTTTTATATTTGAAAACATTTCCTTTGACAAAATTTCCCATCTACAATTCCAAGGATCTTACAAAAATGTAAGGTGCTTTTCTTCGAAAAAAATGTACTTACATTTTTGTAAGATTCCTAAACTTGAAAATGTTCATTATGTTTTTTTTGGCCTTGGCTAGTCCCTCAAATCCAAAAAGACACTTAATGAGGTTTTTTACCCTCTACAAACTATGTCCAAAACTTGGTACATAATATGGCTATGAGAAATCACAAGATGGGAACATCAAATCCCAAACCTAACTTGCATGAAACCTTATAATTGCCAAGATACAACGAATGAAGCATATGATGAAACCTTATAATTGTCAAGATACAATGAATGAAGCATATGATGAAACCTTATAATTGTCAAGATACAATGAATGAAGCATATGATCTCCAATGAAGTGTCATAAAATGAACTTTCTTAGGGTTTGGTTGTTGACATCCATCTAGTTCATGGATAGGCTTGTTGAAGTCTTTTGGATTAACAAATTTGTATCTCCAAACTTCTTAGTTGTAATCAAAACAACACACTAAACCAAGTTGCAATAATCTACATTAACTAGGTAGACTCACAACTAATGTGAGACTCTTCTACACTTAAAATGGTTATTTGGTCGTAGCTATGTATTTTGAGTGTATAGAAGCTAATTATGAAATTACACAATTACAAGAATTCACTTGATTGAACTTGAATGATTTAATGCAAATGCCCAAACTAATAGAAAGTCCATTTTGTAGGCCAATTCTAGAAAAGTTGTGATCATGACACCATAGTCAACTATGTCAATAACATTGCTCTTGGCAATTAGCGAGTGATTTGGTCTAGCCCATTGTTCTTTGTTGAAAGAAGTTTGAAATTCAATATCACATGTCTTGTAATATGAGTCTCTACACATAATGGATGTTTCATGGACAATATGGCATCTGTATGATTGGCCCACCACCAAATGAGGTAGGCCGAACAAGCATCAACTCACCTCATTCTAGTATTGAAGTTTTTGAAATTATTTACATGCCTTACAAAAGGCCTTTGTCCACAATGTGACTTGCTTTGTTGCTATTGCTTCCAAAGAAAAATAATTAAACTTCAAATTGGGCAACAATAAATGAAGTAGACTCATCCGGTGTTTCTACAATTAGGTTTCTAAACGCTTGATGTTACCACAGGGTTACATCTTCTAAACACTTAATGATGCCATAGAATTACATCACATATGAATGTTTTGTTGGCTTAATTACTTTGTGTTGTACTAATTATGCTTTCAAAGTTCCCCAAAGATTAACTTGTTATGTTTCCATTCATGCCAATGAAGTCCCCACCACTAGTGCAACTGGTAATTTACATTCGACTCCAAAAGTCCCCAAGCATGGTGCCATAAAACATACATTAACTTTATATAAAGATTGCCTCATTAAGTTTATACATAACGAGTTGTATTCCTCAACATAAAATCAAGAAGACAATTAAACCAAAATTGCTTGAAAACAGAAGAACTCAAAATGCATAACAATGGAGTAAGTCTTTGAAATATATGGTATATCAAATCATTTTCCTCCCCTAATCCTAAAGTTCTTCATCCAGTACTAAGTTACTAGGATTGTGGTTGGAGATTAGCAATTTCTCACCTTAAAAGTCCAAGCTACCAATCACTGTGTTTTGGGTTCTGGTAATTTTGACTTGGAATGGACCGCTGTTTGAAAAGTTTACTGGCTTTGCTTGGCCTTCCACAGCTGCCTAAACAAGCCTGAGTAATAGCCACTAATGGATTTGGGTAACCAAAATTATATAAGTAGCAAGTGCCAAATTAAAAGACGGGTAAAAAAGAACAAATACTCATTGAGTACTATGTTGACATATGGGTACACTACTGTATCAATCACTATTTCAGCATAAGTGTCTTTCGACTTCATTTTCAAGCAGCTGCACTATGAAATCTGACAAGTTGGAAGGCCATCATGCACATAATAGATCAGTCATGTGATCCAGCAAATAATTCTACACAACAACTCAAGCCCATATCACTAGCGAAATTGCCTTTCACATGGACAAATGGCCATGGCTTCAGCAAAGACCTGTCATCAAAAAGACAAAAAGTATATAGTCCCCTACAGCCAAGGTCAGTCTTTATGTATTATAATAAGACCTTGATAACAGTGTTAAAAGTAGCAGTTAGGATTACATCCTTTTGACCGAGACCTTGTAGTAGTTCTCCTTCACAAGTATAAGAACGACAAAATACCAAATGGAAAACATGGACAGAACAATGCAAATTGACCATAATGTATGACAGTTTTTCCTGAGCTGTAGTGGGAGAGTCAAGTCACTCAGCCAGTAATTCAACAAAACCAGAAAGCTGTCACCCCAGTGCAGAAAATAGCAAAGCTGAGCGAATCTTATAACCCCGGGATTATGTGAGAAGGATGGACACAGATGAAGGCATTAGGACACTATATCCTCAACCCCGAGACTGACAAAGACCATGACTACTTAACCTCAAGTACACATCAGCACCCTAAATATATGTTGGAACTTCAAACCATCATTCACTAAGCCAATGACTGGAGCCAGATTAATGCTTCATTTCTCCACCAATGACCTTTGGGGCGCAACAATCATCATCGCCACCTCCCCTACAAGAACTCAAGTGCAGCACATTGTGCATGTCCTGTTATGTTCTGCAGCTCGAGCAACTTAACCCATGGCGTACTTCTGGGTCCAGTTTCTGGCCGTGCCCTCATACTTTGACCTGTCTGCCTTGTACATGTGAGCAATTTCAGGAACAAGAGGATCATCGGGATTAGGATCGGTAAGCAGAGAGCATATGGACAGCAGCACCTGCCAACCCCTCACCCATTACAACAACACAATTTTGTGAATGCCAAGCTTCTCAAGGCAGTTCTGCTATGATCTACCAAGAGTAGATTATATAGAGAGCACTAACCAGCCTACATGTATGATGAAAAAGCATAATTCACACACCAATGATGCTAGCCCACTTGTGCCAGGCTGAAGGTATGGAGACAAAATGCCAGACTGGATTTTGCAGAGAAAGAGAGATCTAAGAAGGTACCCAAGTACATAATCATGTTACAAACAAATCAGAAACTTATACCAGTCAAAAGAACATTTATGTACAGCTTTCTAAAGATGTGAGAGAGGTCCCTGGCAACAGGAATGGTAGGCAAATGTCTTGGCCAATGTATCACACACAACATCTTGATGTCAAAGTTTGCCATGATTCTACTGCAGTTCAAGCTACAGAACAAAGATGCTGTTCATCTAACCAGTAGCTCTTTAGACAACCATTGAACCAATGCACCAGACAGAATGCAAAGAACACAAGCAATCCAAGGAGGATGAAACTGGAGATATACAAATGTAAATCTTCACCTTTGAAATAGTCAATGCAGGACTCCACTGCTCCTTGAGAATATCCAAGCAAATACTCCCATTGCTGTTGATGTTTGGATGAAACACCTTTGTTCGAAAAGCAACCTGTACAGGTGGCACACAGCATCTTGAAGAGAAGCTGAAAAGTCTCATTCAAACTAATTGCAAGTTGACTTGCAGCACAGATTGTATCCATCACTGCTTCCAAGCTTATTATTTGCAATCTTCACATCTCGGTCATAGAAAACATCTAGAGTGTGTAGCAGCCAAGACAAAAAAATGACAAAAATGTACACAGTGACTTTGAATATGGAGCATTTATCTACAAGATTGCAGAGAAAACTCCACAACAATGCATTAATGATAATGTGACAATGAGTGTGGTCATAACCTTATGAGAATCACTCACAAAGTGTCAGACCATCACCTTCAAAATGAATAACAGTGATGAGCTGCCATGACTCCCCACTCACATCATTCGCTCAACTGGGGGTGCAGAAGAGTACATAATAATCCACCCAAATTTTCAAAGAAACCATTATGCAAACATCTGCATCCTGACTTTCTGTTGCATTTCCAAAAGCAACAGGAAGATTCATTCATGAAAATGGCTAGCACTCAATATGGAAGACTGTAGCATGTTGTGCTATAAATGTCTTAGTGAGCATGCCAAAGCATAATAAGTCCTATCAACTGAATCCTGGAAGAATGTCCTGTGTCACAATGTGAGCCAAACGTGTGCTAATTGGAATAAAGTCTCTTCTTCGTAATGCAGCCATATGAGATTACAGATTGTAGCATACCCTGGGTATCTTCCACGATCTGAGTGTTTCAACTCTTTTGCAGGAAGGATTTAAACTTGCTACAATTTTAGGCTTCAAAATGTATGTTTCAAAAACAACATGCATTTCTATATTCTCTGCATCTTCACACAGTTCTCACTGCATGGTACAGATACAGCAAAAGATGGGAAAATCAGCTTAGATAAGAAACCTGTGCATCTAAGCTCATTCAAGCATTCGGATGTCAGTTCAACATCATGTCATCAACCCACAACACGGACAAGAAGAAAAACACCAAAAAGCAATCCAACCAGGTGTCTTGCATGCACAATCTCATATCCAACATGTAAAACACAGACAGCCATCATCACAGGCAAGTACCAAGGTACTTGTCAGAAATCTGTTACAAACAGACTTCAGGACTGGATTATGGTCTGAATGCAACTAAAAGAGATACATACCTTAGGGGGCTTGAAGGGGTAGTCTGGGGGGAAATGAATGGTGACCAAAAACACTCCTCCCGCATAAGGACTGTCTGGAGGGCCCATGATGGTAGCCTGCCAATGGAACATGTCCTCTGCCACAGGTCCTGTTACAAACAAGCAAGAAGAAGTCAATGCCATTGTTTGCAATTACAAAACCATCAACATTAGAGGTGGAGTGGCAATTGTGTGCTCTGACCACGTCTATGTATTATATAAAAGCTGCAGCAAACCATAATCAGGCCTTTCTCTAACAACAAACCTGAAAAGTAAGGCCTCCAGTGAGACGGATAACAGCGATAGTACAGACACACCTAAACCACCCATAAACACGCTCTAAGACGCCTGACTAATTTCCTTTGGGGCCGATTAGTAAAAGAGGAAAGAAGTGAAGGGCTGCCAGCCACTCTAGAAGCTCAAACTACGGGCAGGACAAGCAGATACAAGCACCAGACACATGCAGAATCTCACACAGTCAGCACAAAGAAAGTACACACCCATCGGCAATGCAAAGAAGGCATACAGAGCGAACACACAACCGCATCCTTCATCAAGCCACACTCTCACAGACATCGAAAAGAATCTTTAAACCTAACTTCAGAACCCTGAACATCGGTTCCATGTTCAACACCCGACAACTATAACACACAAACAAACCCCGCTATAAACCATCGTACAGAAAACATAGACAGTCAGATACATGAAGGCAGAATCAACACAGGGACAAAAAAAAAACCGAACATCAGCAAGCGTCCCCACACTTCTCGCACTTCCACTTTCTGCTGGTACGATGATGTCAACACCGGGAAAAAATACACCTACAGAGCACATGGATAAAACCAAGAAGAAGAACAAGAAGAAGAGCTCAAAACACGCATACCGAAACCCTGAGTGAAGAAGACAAGATCATTTTCCGCCAAATCTCGTTCTTCTAAAAAAGCTACAAAAAAAATAACGACAGTTTCCAAACTCCCCTTTCAACAATCGTCGACCAAATTCTCACCGGCGCTGCATGATGTTGGCGGATCCTTCTGCAAATCTTTGAGCTCTTTGAGGATCCGCTTGGAAGCCATGTGGGGGCAACGTCCTCCTCCCTCTCTTCCTCCCTCCTTCCCTCCCTCCCTCCTCCTCCTCCTCGTCCTCCTCCTGAGCCGATCTGCCAGAGACGGGATCAGTGCTCCCCGTCCGTCGCCCACTCTCTTCTCTGTTGCAAAGATTCTTCTCCCTGCGAAGCTCGCACAACCCCCGCCGCAGCCCCACCCGGCTTTCGTGGCTGCCCGTCCCGACGCCTGCCCGTTCGCCCATGACCGACCCCACATCACTTATTATTGGTACTCCTGCTTTTCAGATCCACTGTCAAGATTTCTGGGGAAAAAAGAAAAAGAACAAGAAAAAGTAGTTTTATATTATATTATATTATATTATATTGTATCAATAATTTTATATAAAGTATGATGTTTCAAATTCAGGGTGTGTTTTTTTCCCCTTCAATTTTGTGATATTAAAAAAAATTTGGCGAATTTATATCCCTAAATTAGAAACTTTGGTTGAATTTACTACACTTAAAAAAAAAAAAAACAATTCCCAATTTATTTTTTGGTCTAAACAAACACAATATTTTTCAGCAAAAAATAGAATTCAGATATTATATTATATTCACTATATAGCTTTTTTTTGTTAATCAATAGGTGGTGGTGTTTTCTTCTTTTTATAATTATTTTATTTTTCAAAAGTGACCCCCCAAAATAAGATAAAAATTGCTGAAAGAACAATTTTTTTTCCAACTTTTTTCTCACTAAATAATAGCCAAAATTTGCCACCACAAAAAAAAGTTTTGTGGTACAAGCTTCATTCTTAGGGTTAGTAAACCCTAACTTGTTTTGTACCCCTAACTTGTTGTACAAAACAAGTTAGGGTCTTGTGACTACCCTAACACAAGTTAGGGTTTACTAAACTATGGTAGGGTCTTTTTGTTGCATTGATTTTAATCTCTTCAAAACTTCAGTTTATTAATTTGTATTATCATCATTTATTATAGGTATAAAATTGACACATAAATACAAGTTTATGTGTTGTGTATATGTTGGATAAACTTGGTCCAATTTCTTTTTTTAATCTGAATTTTATTTCACAAAAGACAAAAAAAAATAGTTCTAATTTCAAGGAAAAAAGGGTTCCACTTATGCTAGCTATTATGAGCATCAATGAAATATTGATAGTTAAATTCCTTTTCACCTATATATATATATCCCTTGACCTAACAAGATGATGGTTCAATATGATTTGTTGCATGTGAAACAAATCCAATACCATATAGCCTAGGATCAATTTCCACATTGACAAAACAAATATTTATTTATTTTCAAAAACTGAATTCACTTTTCTTTTTTTAATTATTATATTATTTTTTTCCATCATCTACTATAATATTGTGATATGAGTAGTGAAATTATGCATAGTTATAGCCTATGATAATTATGATGATTTTCAACATGTCAACTTCATATTTTTCACAAAATTTCATTTCATTATTTGGAGAATTATTTAATGATGAAATTTGACCTTAGGGTAAGGTACGCATGCAAGATTATTGTTATGAACACATCATCACACATTCGTGTGGTGGATGTGCATAATGAATTATATTGGAAGTATTCATGATTATTATCATCACTTGAAATGGACATTACATTCTTTTTCTTTTTCTTTTTTGGTAGATATTAAAGTTATTCATAAAGTCTCGCGATTAGGGGGTGAGTTCAGCTAGTTTGATCCTGATAGGTCATGAAATCGAATAACAAAGGGCTGAATTTTAATCAAATGAAATTAAAGGGAGCAAAACTGAATTTTTCACTGATTTTTTTGGTGCAAAAACTAGTTTCGTCCCCTATTTTTTTCCTTTTTCCTAAACACCTGCACTATTGTTGCTACATTTTCCCTGGCTTTGACATGTATTATTGTCATAATTACTCTCAAACCTTGTGCATTTAATCCTGAGTTTTAACATTTGATGCCTTAACTTAAGAAATTTTCATTATTTTACAAATAACAATAGTGCATAAGGGTTATTAAAATAGGGGTTAATGGATGAAAAAGGGCCCAGAAATGAAATTATTTTACGGATTGACTTAATAAACTTGACATAAAATCTCACCGCCACCCAAATTGGTTTTTCATATTTCATGATCACATATCGAAGCCCTTTTTAAAGTAGATAAGATTATTATATTAAGCCCTTTTTTCCTCAATGAACGAGTTGTTGATGAATAAATTGAAAACTTACTCTAGTTCAAAGATGGTTTTCATTTTATTTTGTTTTTTATTGATGTGAATTATTCATGTAGAATGATTTGATGGATTGTCTTTTTAGTATGCAACTTTAAGGTTTAACCATCGTATCTATCAACTAAAAGTTATGAAAATGTGTTGAGACTAATGTGGCCTGATTCTTCCTTTTGGAAAGAATGTTTGGTCTTTGCTTTTGACATTTTAAAAAGTTTTAGCCAATTCTTTGAGTCTAGGTTTGAGTTCAATTTTTCAATTTTTAATATTTTGCAATTTTATTTTCAACAATTTTTTTCAAATTAAAAACCTTTGGGTTCAATTTCAAAATAAGGTCTAATTCTATTTACACAATACACACTCTCCAAAAGTTGAAAATTTTGTATTAATGGAGTTTTACAACAAGTTAAAACTGAAAATTTTGAAGGAATTAGGTTTTAGAACAAGTTAAAACAAAAAATTGTTTTACATCAAATTATAATCAATCATTTTAGCTTAAAATGTGTGTCCTTATTAACTTTTCAAATTTTTCAATGTGTCTACCTTAAAAGTTTAGCCTAATTGTTGATTTTTCAAAAAAAATCCATTATAAGCACCTTAGAAACCTAAACATGTTTTCAAGAGTTTACTTCCAAAGTTTCAAAAATTATTTTTGGTTCTAGCAAAGGACTAGTCCCATTGTCCAAATCCTTTCTCCAATTTGACCAAATAGGTGTTGGGTCAAATTCAAGTCACAAAAACCTAATTCTTAGGTTTAACACTCTAAACTAAAAAAATCTTTCAACATTGGTCGAGACCATGGAAAATGTATCCTATTTTAACTTTTCATTGGATTAAAAAAATGTCCAACTTAAAGTGCATAACTAATTGAAAGTGAGTTGTGTGTTGGATTAAAATTAGACTATTTGTGCCAAGTTAAAATTGAAATGTTTAATGGGTAGTCTTAAAGTCATAATATGAAATATTTGTCATGTAAGAAATCTAAATTGTTCATCATAAAAAAAAAAATTTGTGAAGAAAATGTAATGCTTTCCACATATTTCGTTTTTTTGGGTAGGATTAGTTGTAATACTTGTAGATCAAAGCCTACAAAAAAAAAATCACATTTTCATGGTGCAAAACCTTCCTAAAATGTTCCACTACCTTTCAACTTTCTTCTCAACTTTCATTATGACTTGACAAAAAATGAATATAATAACAACATACAACATTTTTATATTGCCCAAACCCAAAAAAAAATTGTTCACACTACAAGGTTGTTTTGTTCATTGATTACCATAATATTTTTACTATTATGACATCTTCTTCACAAAAAAGAATTTCATTTCTTCACTTCAACAATAAAAATAAACATATATTAAAACTCCTACAATTAAGGTGGGGGGAAGAATGCCAAGTAATTTTGCACTACTTACACACATTACACCACCAATTTTGAGGCAAGCAATCAATAATAACATCAAACAAATTTCTAAAACTTTTGACATCGCAAATAATTGTTTTTGAAAACAAAACATTTAATGAAAATAATTTAATGACTACTATAATGGTAAAAGTACTATGGTATATATATTATTCTAACCACATTCACACTAATGAATGAATATCATTCCTCAAAAGGCATGTTGATTTTCATTGATATAGTGTACCCTTCATACTTAAGGTCCATCCACACCAAGGGGTACATTGACCAATTAACGTTAACCCCACTAACACCATATACTTCCTTAATCTAATGGTAAAAAATGGGAACCCTACCTACCTTTGTGTGATAATAAAATGATGTTGATTTCACATTTTTTGTCATCAACATATCCACACTTGTTGTCAATGGTTTGTGTGACATCATGTCATTGATGAAGTTTTTCTCAATGCTCCACACTTGCACACCATGGTAAATTTATTTTTGTTACATTTTTTCCTAACTAATATTTCTATTATTTTAACTTTGTTCTTTCTCATTTTTTAAAAATCCATTGTTTCTCCCAACTCTTCCACTCTATTCTTCCTAAATTTGTCTATGTTTTAACTTTTTTTTCTTTTTCTCACATCAAGTTGTATTTTGTTCTCACATGTCTTTACTTCAGATCTTTTGCTTTTGTTTTGTGGCATCTATAACTCCTAGCTCACTTACATTTACATTTCATTTGCTTGTTTGCGTGACTACTTGATTTTCACTTATGGTAGATGCTCATGATATGCTTGTTGTTTGTTCATGTTTACATCTACCCATTTGTTCATTGTTTATGTACATTTACAACTTGTTCATCTACATTTGGACATTGTTATGTTTGCATCTATAGCTTGCTACTCATCTACATCCATAACTTGTTCGTTCATTGTGTTTTTGTTGTCACTTTTGTTTTATTGTATCTAGATAACACTTTCAAATATATGTTTTATCCTACTATGTTTATAACACATCCCTTTATATAAAGGCATCAAAGACCATGTTCATCTCATAATAAGCTCATTTGTCTTATTAATCAATACATTGATAACATTATGTAATACATGTTAAATCATTTGTTTCTTGTTGTAGATGTTAATGAATTTTTTTTAATAACAACTAACATTCACATATTTCTTTATGCTACAATTTGTATAGGAGGACAAAAACACACTCAAAGAAGCTAGAAAGAGTGTTGGGTCATAATCACAATTGCATTTATTATTAATAAATAAATAAATCCATTCGAAAACCATGGTAATCAAGGCAAGTTGTGTTAAATGATTCAATTGAATTTTAACCTATTCAAATTCAAAATTCATTTAATCCAAACTTAAGTTTTGGTTTTAATTAAAGACTTTTGAAAATGAAAATATGTGTATCCAATAAAAACAATTTTGTAAAGGACTTTCTTATTTTTCATCTTGCAAAAGCATTTAGATGATTAAAATATTTTACATTTCAAGAACCTATTAATCATACTAAAAAAAACATTCACAAATTTCAAATTTTGGAATTTAAATTTTTTAAGAATTCAAAATATGAAACATGATATCAAATTTTTAGTAGTCCTTTACCACACTTGGACTTCACACTACCAATGATGATCAATTGATATAAGGTCAAAAGAGTAATATACTTAAATTTTATTTAAATAAATTATTCAAAATATATAATTACCAGACATTGGTAATCCATGATCATATTTGAATTGTCCATGAAATCATTTTCACTTCCATTAATTTTAAAATATTAGATTTAATTTTCATCTACATAAAACAATAACATTTATAACACCCATGATGTTCTTTTCAACACCCCTCATTACCTCAAAGCAATTTTTTTTGGGGCCTTTCCAACATCCCCAACATCCTTCCTACCATACTTTCTATTGATCCCTAGTTCAAAAATATATAAAATATAAAACATTTTCAACCTTGGTGCCCACAATGGCCCCGATGTACTTAATGTCCAACCTCATGCCATTGGTTTTTTTTTAGTGTCTTTTTTCAACACCCTTAATATTATTTGTTGTCATTTTGTCATTCCTTGTTGACGTTGCCATCTTTTTGTTATTCCCCATCCTTCATTGTCCTTGAAGTGGTATGGATGTGTTTTTGTTGTTGACTAAACTTAGGTCATCCCCAAACCAAAACATTCCATCAATTTGAATTTTGATTAAAGATATTTGGATTTGTTAAGTTAACATTTCATATTGGGATTTTTTTTAGAACCTTGGCCTAACAATAATCATAATGGGTTAAAGCCTCAAGAAACTTTTGAAATGTTAAACATGCCAAATCTTCACAAATTCTAAAAAAAGACCAAAGTTGAAAGGGAAAATATATTATATTAAAATAAAAAAAAAAAAATAAAAAAAAGGGGAAAAAAAAAAAAAAAACCCCCCATTCCAAGGAGAAGATGGTTAGAAGTGACAAATTAAAATTTTCACCTTCGAGTCTTGTGTTAAGGTGATATTAAAAATTTATTAATTGCCACTTCTCATTGAATATTAATGAATTTGATTTTTAAAATGAAATTTTCAAGTCTAATTAATTTCATAAACATAACATTGATCAAAATACTATAAACTTGTCAACTTTGATAAAATGTTGTGATAGATATTACATCTTCAATGTTGATATAAATATATTTTAAATTTTGATTAAAAGATGTCCATGAAAATAATACCAAAAAATTTAATTTGAGATTTAATGGTTAATGGTTTTATATTTGATTTAATGAATAAAATATGACTAATGTAAATTAATTGTCATATTCTTAAGTTTGAAATATTATTTAATCTTGAATTCTTTTTTTTTGTTTAAAATTTGGAACTACAACGGAATTTATTTATTTATTTGTGAATTTGATTTTCAATACCAATTAACAGTTACAATCATGTTAAATTAAGTGTTACAACTTGTTGGAATTATGTAATTTATGAGAATTAGTCAATATTGAATCCATTCAAAATGTCTAGATATAAAATGTGATTTAATGGTTTAAAATATATCAATACATATTTTTTCATATAAAACAAAATATTGAAATTTATAACACAATTTGCAATCATGATGTGTGGGTCAAAAAATGTAATTGTAATTTAACATTCATCTTTTAAAGCATAAATAATGTATTATTTGATAAGCTAGTAAGTTTTAAACTATAGTTGTTAAATGAAAAAGTGAAACACAAATGCATTTGAAAGCAAATCATGCATGTTTAAATAACAACATGCACAAAACAAATTCAAAGTTTCAAAACCTTGTTGTGATACATAGTTCTAGTAGGTCGACAAACATACAATTTATAGTTAATATGGAATCGATATAGCCAAAATATTAAATCTTTGAATGATGTAAAATTTGAAATCAAGAGTTAAACTTTGAACATGTTTCAACTATTTTTAAAATGAGAATTTTTTATAATTAAAAAATTAAAAAAAAATTGATCAAGTTTTATGGTTTAAAAAGTTTTGCCCTTGTCAAGTTACACTCAATTTGCAAGCATTGGTATATTGCCCACAAATTAGATCCTTTTTTTCTAATCTTTTTTTTTCTCACCTTTTTATTTTCTTTTTTCCTTCTTGTAAATCTTTTTTGGAAACAAGTCATCCATCCTCCTACATGCATATAATTCAATTAATGACACACATTGAAAGAAAGTTGCAACCCTTACAACATATTCATGGGATGTAAGAAACGCACATGATTTAATACAATCATAAAAAATTTAATTTTGCCTAAATATTTTTTATTAATGTAATAAACCAACTTTAACACGTTTTTGTAAAATAATTAATGAATTTCGAAATTTTTATGTCACAAAATTTTTTAATCTTGAATATTCCAAGAGAATATGCATTTTCCTTCACAATTTTTTGTTCTTTGAAAAAGTAAATATGAAAATTACAATTTTTTCACAAATAATATAATAAGTGTAAAAAATTCCAAATTATTACAAAAATAAAATAAAATGTAAATATGAAAATGATATCCATACATAATAGATTATGCAACAAACAAAATGGTTTGTTTTCTTCTATTATGTTATATTTGTAAAAGATACAAAGATCACCAAATGAGTTTAAAAAGACATACAATCCATTTGATTTCATCAAGTCTTGTTTTATAACAACATTTTCATCTTTTATCCCATTCGACAATGTCAATAATAATTTTAAAGGCTTTCATAAGTTAGAAGCATATTTAGATTCATATAATAAGAAATTGTTATTTTTATATTATAAGTTTATTAGGTTTATTTTTAATCCATTAATTTTTTCAATTTTTTTTTTTCACATAATGCACACATAATGAGCTGAGCATCACTTATTATGTAACATTTTAAATAAGTACAGATCATAGTGAAAGAGAAAAAATATGTAGACACCCAAACATACAAAATTCACCAAAAAAATGTTCCATTAGAAATCACAATCAACAAGATAAAAACACAACTTTACACAATTTTAATATCTTTAATTTTATGGTTAACCTTCATTCTTGTTATGTGTTTGAACTACATTTTCATGGAATCATTACATGATTTGACATTTGCTCCCTCTTGCCTTGTGCGCATACAACTTTCACATGATATTTACATAATTATAAAAAATCACAATAATTTGTATAATTATGACTTATGAAACAAAAAAAGAAGTAAACAAGAGATTATGTACCATGCATAATATCAAAATGACTCCATCATTGTTGTTTTCACATGCTAAAGATATTTTTCCATTTTTGCCTTTTGCATTAACATCAGTTGTTAACAATCTTTTGAATAATATCAACATATCCACATGAAGTTTAATTAGACAACACATATTCATACGTCAATGACATGACATGTTGAAATAACTTTGATGTAAATGAATTTCAGTCAAAGGTTAACAATGATATGATGCAATGTGTAACATCCAATAAATCCTCCTTGTTGCATCAAGACTAAAACCATTGGAAAAACAAGGATAAAACAAATATCCTTATGGAGAAAGATTTTGTTTAAATGCTCTTGAAATGAGAAACACTAATTCATTCTTATATGAAGTTGAAGTATGGACAACATCACAATGTATTTTGAATTGAATTTAGATTTCATTGAATTGAAGTCAAATACATTGAATGGAATTTGAATTCAATTCAATTCAAATTCAATTGACGACAAATGATATGCGAATTGAAGGAGAAAGTATTCAAAATCTTCTTGTGAATATGGAGTTGGGAAAAAAACTTTAAAAAGACACAACTCTAAAAAGACACCTTTTCATGCCTCTTCACTAGGGAATGGGCTAAACAAACTCTAGTTTATAAATGTCCAACGTACAATAACTTATGAACCTAAAATCCTCCTCCTTAAACCAATTCCAATGTTCATCATCACAAAAATGTAATTAAGTAATGTACATGATGTATAAAAAAAATTTGTAGCTTATAATAGAACCTGAACTCTCAAATAGTGAACATATTTTGGTATGATTTGAAATTGTGATAAAATTTCAAAACAAAATACAAAATCTACACATTTTTTAAAATTCATATTTATACAACAAGTATTAGTAATGCACAACATGTGATATATTGGAGCAACTATAAGCATATTTAATTCCTAATTGTAGAATAATTCATTTAATTTTTCCTTTTTATGAAAATGTTATTTTTGGGCTACAGGACACACAATCTTTATATAAAATAATTTCATAGGCTCCCTTGAGTGCATTTGGACCTGTATACACAATAGCTTGCAACTCATGTTTTAAAAAATTATTGGGCTCAAACATTGGGTGAAACTAAAGAACATTGTTTCATTATCCATTTTATTTGTACCTAGGGGTGAAAACACACTACAAGGAGGGCCACTTTAAGTAAGAAAATGTTTTTTTTTTCAATGGATTTTGTATTATTTGGGGGTCAAATTTTCTATGATTTCATCTAGTGTTTTGATAGACATGTAAAATAGATTTTTATACAAAGGATTTCAATATAATTCTTGTTATCTTTCGAATGAAAGTGATTTTCAACAAATTTTTTTTCAACATAGTTATGTTTGTTTGAATGAAAAACCTTGTCCAAATGTTTTTGTGAAATCACATGAATAGAACTTTTCATATGAAATTGAAATGGTACAATCAACTCATATTCAATATATGACTAAATATTTCATAAAATTTTTGGCTACCATAATGTGCTTTCACCCCTAAGTAAAATAATCAACACTAGTGGGACCCGTGACCTTCGGACACCCGTGGCTATGCCACTCCAGCCACCCCGAACGCGCAGTGGTCCCGATCGACGTTGTGCGGGTATCAGAACCAGCCGTGTGTACCCTCATGTTATCAGTCCGGGTATTTACTCTCTTACCCAATGTGAGAAAACCCAAAACCCCGGTTTTGACACTTTGAACCTTAGTTCCCAAAAGTTTTGGAAATTTCCGAAAACACGTTCCTCTATATAATCATCAGTTCTTTCGGTAGTGGGGGGGGGGGGGGGGAAGGTTTTTAT
>Ga0116231_10001831_pt1 | contig 44173 bp, 28 predicted proteins | sample S1TSphgellanicum_2_FD_89695 | JGI IMG/M metagenome (GOLD analysis project Ga0116231, IMG submission 89695) | Host-associated microbial communities from peat moss isolated from Minnesota, USA - S1T2_Fd - Sphagnum magellanicum MG | ecosystem: Host-associated > Plants > Peat moss > Unclassified... | reverse complement strand
TTTTTTTTTTTTTTTTTTTTTTTAAAAAATTTTATTATATATTTTTCTTGGCTTGAGTTTCCAAAAAAAAAAAAAATCAAATTTACAATTAAAAAATTCTTTGAAAATTCCAATTTTTTGGTTGAAAAAGTGACAAATGTTTTTGGAAATGAAATATCACAGCAAATTTTTGTTTGTTTATCTTTTTAGGGTTTTGGGTATCTGTTTTTCTTGGATGAACATTTCTAATGAACAACCCACAGTTGCCCTTGTGAAGAAGTAATGAGGTTTTCATCCCTTTTGCATCCATTTCTGTTTTTGGCAAACTTAAAAAGAGTTTCCCCTTTTGCACTTTTTTTTTTTTTTTTCTGGTTTTTGCTTTGGGTTTCTCTTTTTTTTCCTTGGATGAATATTGCTAACCAACTACAACCCATAATTGCCCTTGTCCATTTTTCATCCATTCTCTCTCCCTGGCAAACATGTAAGAGTTTCCCCTGTGTGACTATTTTTGGCTTTTGTTGGTTCCTCTCATTTTTCTAAAATGAATATTTTTGCTAATGAACAACCCACAATTGCCCTTATGAAGGAATGAATTTTTGCTCCACTTTTTCATCCATTTGTGTCTTATCTCTAGGCCCTCTGATCCCTTCTTCATCCATTTGTGTTTTGCAAAAATTGCCCCTTATGCCACTTTTCATCCAGTTGTTACAAGTTCTCTCTCTCTCTCTCTCCTTGGATCCCTTCTTCATCCATTTCCATTTGTGTGTGTGTGTGTGTTTTTAAGGTTTTTTTTTGGTCTCTTCAATAATTGCTAATGAACAACCCAAAATTACACTAACAAAGGAATGAAGTTTTGCGCCCTTTTCCATCCATTTGTAGCAAGTTCTCTCTCTCCCCTTTGATCCATTTTTCATCCATTTGTGTGCGAGTGTTATTTTGGTCTTTGTTTTTTTGAACAAGGACCAATAATTGCTTAATGAACAACCCAAAATTGCGGTTATGAAAGAATGAAAATTTGCTCCGTTTTTCATCCATTTGTTTCTTCATTCTCTCTCCCACTTTGATCCATTTTTCATCCATTTCTGTCCCCTCTCTCCCCTTTTTCTCCCTTTGTGTCTCATATAGGGATTTGCTGTTTCTTCTTGTTCTTGTTCTTCTTGTCTCTGTTGCTGCTGTTGGTGTTGTTGGCGGTGGTGCACGAGCTTTGTTGAAGAGTGGTGGACGTCTGGTAGAACTCTGCGGTAGTGTTCTTTCTCAACAGCCTCAGAACTTGTTTTTTTCTATAGCCATGGGGTGGTTTCAGTTTCCAGCTGCTCATCATCTTCTTCTTCTGTTGGAGAAAGGGATTTGAGGCTGAGGATGTGGAGTTTTGAAGCAGCTTCATGGCTGTTGTTGTGGAAGAAAGTAAAAATAGGAGGTAGCAGCAACAGTAGCAGCAACAGAAAAAGCAACAGAAACAGCAGCAGATACGCCAAGCAGGAAATGTTTTGGGGGAAGTGGTGGAGCAAAAACAAACAGGAAGAGCTACTAGTGACAAGGGGATGAGGAAATGATTTTTGCAGGAATATGGGTTAGTTTACTATGACTCCCCCATGTGTTTTCCCTTTGCTTTCTTTTGTTCCAGTCCTTCTCCATATAAGAAACTCCCACACACATGGTGGAACTGTTTTTTGATTTTTGAAGAAACTGATATTGAAGATTTTACTTAGGGTTTTGTGGTTCCATTTTGGAAGGAGGTTTTTTTTGAAGAGGTGTTGGGTGGGAGGAAAATCTAAAAAGATGTGTCTGGAGTTGTTTTTTCTTTGCAGAATTTTTTTTTGGAGATTCTTCTTCTGCAGTGATGAGAGACGAGTGACCATATTGAAGGTGTATGGTGCGTTTGTGTGACAGCTTGAGGAGGCAATGTTTGAATCTCAGAGGGTTTAAGAAGCATGGTCTAAGGATGTGGATCAGGATTTCTTCTCTTAGGGTCAAGAGAGAATTTCCTCTTCAAGCAGGAATTTCCTCAAACTGAAGTAATGGGTTTGATTTTGAGAAGTCATTCCTGGTGCCAAAGAATGGGTCTGAAACTTGGGGACTGTCAGAGCTCAACATAGGAAGAAAAGGTGTGGATTGGGGTCAGTGGCAGCTCTGCACAATGATGTCAGGGCCCATAGTGAAACCGAAGCTCCAGCGCATGAGGGGACAAAAACATGTGGAATATGATCCACTTCATCTTCAAGAAAGCAGCAACATGACATCTGAACATGAAGATCATCATGCAAATGGAGCATCCACAAAAGCAAAAACTCCGGTCGGGAAACCTGGAGTTGTGCCACCAACCAGGATGCAGAACTGGAATAGTGATAAGAGCTTTCGAGTGAGGGGTCCATCAGATGAAGCAGATTTGAATATATTTTGCAGCTATTTAGGTATTTCTGGGGTAGAAAATCTTGGAATTTCTGCCTCTGACTGGGAGCGTCACAAACCTGTCAGTAGTCCAATTTCTCCTCCCACAGACCAGCTGGCTTCTTCACTCACCATCCAACTTATCTCTCCCCCTACTGCTACTGGCTCATTATCACCTGTAGATGATCGGCGACCTAGACTAACCATAGATCGACCTTACCACTCCCCAGTGTATTCACTAGAAGGTTCGGGCCGCCGTGGTAGGTTGCCAGATGTTTTGGGCAATGAGCAACAACCTCAGTATGGTAGTCCTCCTCAAAAGGATTCTCCAGCTGCCCTCCTCAGGCCAGAGAGGCCCCGTATGCTGTCAGAAAGACGGAACACCCCTGTTACTGAACGATCACTGAGGCCCGCAGAGTCTTTTCCTGGGGGTTTAGAGAGGTCAACTCTATTGCCTGTAACAACTGGTGCAGTTCAATCTGCCCATCAACCCGAAGGAGGCACAAGCGCTCTGAAGGAGTCAGCATTCTCTCGGAAACTCTTGCACACTGAAGCAGAGCTCAGACGATGGCACTCTGAACCACCTGAAAAGTGGGCTGAGGTGTCACCCTCAAGCAGTAAGTCCACTCCTGTTGCTAGCATGGTTGGAGAGCCCAAAGCATCAGATAGACGAGCAGGTATCACTTTCAAAGAGCCTTTGGCAAAGCAAGGTGATGGGGATAGCGTCAGGCATGCTTCTAATAAGGAACATAGGCATTCTTCCAGTCTTGCACCCCTACAGTGGCATGGAAAACATGCTGAAAGTTCTTCAGGGCAGCAAGAGCCACCACAAGAGCATGTAGCTAATGAGGCTGAGGAGGGCCCTATTGTGTTAAAGCCTGTTGTGCCTGTGCCGCCAGAACACAGAGCCGCAGAGCAGACTGCTTCAGTTGTGCTGGCAGAAAACAGTGCCACAGAGCAGACTGCTTGTGATGAGTTTGTTAGTGATGCTTCCAATGAGCCATCTTGGAACTCGTGGAAAAAAGGAGACCTACTTGGGAGCGGTTCATTTGGGACAGTGTATGAGGCAGTTGGTGACAATGGGTGCTTTTTTGCAGTGAAGGAAGTCTCATTGTCGGAGCAGGATTCACAAGCCAAGCAGGCAATCATGCAACTCGAGCAAGAAATTACCCTTTTGCGTAAATTCCAACATGACAACATTGTTCAGTACCTTGGCACACAAATGGAGGTGGACAAACTCTACATCTTTCTGGAGCTTGTAAGCAAGGGTTCGTTGGCATCTGTGTACAGGAAATATGGGGGGATGTTCCCAGATCAAGTTCGTAGATACACGCAGCAAATTCTGCGTGGTCTTAAGTACCTGCATGATCGTCACATTGTACATCGGGATATAAAATGTGCCAACATTCTAGTGGATGTCAATGGAGTGGTGAAGCTTGCTGATTTTGGAATGGCTAAACAGATTGCCAAGCTTGATATGCTCAAGTCTTGTAAGGGAAGTGCTTACTGGATGGCACCTGAGGTGATCGATCCCAAGAAATCGTACAATGTCGCTGCTGATATTTGGAGTCTTGGGTGCACAGTGCTGGAAATGGCAACTGGATCTCCTCCCTTTGGAGATTTGGAGTGGCTTCGGGTACTTTGGAAAGTAGGCCATGGGGAGGTGCCACCTATTCCTGAGAATTTGCCACCAGCCATGATTGACTTTATTGCCGGGTGCTTAGAAGTTAATGTTATGAAACGCCCAACTGTTGGTATGCTTCTTGAGCATCCTTTTGTGACCGGCATGCCAGAGTTGGGTCTTCCTAGGTTTGTTGGACCAGCAGGACTTCCTAATATTGAAGAACAAACATCTTTGGAGTTGACAATTGATACTGAAACCATAGGGGAGGAAAGCACAAACTCCGCTGTGGTTGTTCGAAGACAGGTGCACTCCATGAGGACCAGACGAAGTGAATTCAGCATGAGTTCATTGCCTGAGGAACCACACCAAAGCCACAGCTAATCAGGAAGAAAAATACAACCCCACTTTGTGTGTTAAACAGGTGTACAACATGAGGAACCAATTGAAGCTCACCCTTCAAATGCTTGTTGCAGCTTGAATGAGGATAACAAGTGACGGTTTTTTTGTCAGTTAGCTATGTCTCTCAAGTGCTAGCTGCAACCGCAATTTGAGTCTTCTCATGAGCTTCCAGAAATGGGAATGGAAAGTCAGGACACAGACTTTTGTATAATGTATTTGCTCAACTTTTTGAGCAGATTATTATATAAGTATCTGCCACCACTTTTGGGGTGAATGGTGAAGTCAGTCAGTGAGGAGAAAAAAATAGCAGCTAGTTGCTGCCATTCATGGTGAAGGTGATGATGGTTCAATACCTTATGAGTAACACTCATAAGGTTATGACCACCTCTCATTGTTGTGTTGTATTTGCTTTGGTTTTGGTGGAACTGCAACTACAGTTTTACATCCAAAGTGTCACTGTGGACTGTGGAGTTTTCTTGCCAAACCTCTGGTAGATATGAACTGGTTCTAGGCTCCAAATCCAGTTCTCTATAGTTTGGTTTTCAACCCATTGTTTTTCTGTTTGGTGGCATTATCCTAGTGATAATTTATGCAGTTGGGTTGGCCATGTGTGTTCAGAAAAATTCCTTGAATATCCCAACTTCACATGTCATTTGACCTTCTTGCCTTTGGAATTGGTTCTTCCCAATCATACATACAGCTGATATAGTTGTAGGGTCTTGAGATGGAAATGGGTTGTGATATATGGACTGTAGTCATAAGACTGTGGTTGCCATTACTGTTTTTTCAAAGGTCCTGCACACTCCGAGTATGGTGGGGCATTTTCAGTTTACAGCAGGAGGAGGACATAGTCCAGGACTATCACTAATCACTCAGAAGGAGATTATGCATGCAGTGGGACTGTCTGCAAACACTGTTTTGGCTTTGCATGTGCAGTGGTCATTGTGGGTTGGTACTATTTGCAAGGTATGTGTTCTTGGACAGTTCAGTGTTTCTCTCTATTCCAAATGTGTCACTGTTGTCCTTTTTCCCGTTTGTACCTATTCATAAGTCTTGGTTTCAACTGTACTGATGTTATCAAATTGTTTGAATGCAGCTAAACACAGTAGTGGCAGCTCAATTGGTGCAAGCATTTGTATTTGGTGAAGACCTGCAGGGCTTTAAAAATTTGGGGTTGTGTGGACAGTGCATCTTAACATTTAGAGGATGAGTGGTTCATCAGGTCAGTGAATGTTTTTGGAGGTGAAATCACCCTCCATTGTTTAGACACAGTATTTTTGCTGTAAAATTGTACTACAAGTGTGCTCATTACTGGAGTGGTTAGAACCTCACAGGATGCAATTTGTCAGCTTGTCCGTTGTGACAGTTCATGAATGATAAATGCAATGCTCTGTGAGAGCATGCAGACCCATGGCATAGATTTCACTGTTGCGAGTTTTGCAGCAAGATGAATTTGATACTTCTTTGAAGCTTCTTGAGTCTGACCTCTTGGTGAATATGGAAAGAAATTTCAATCATTGCTACATTAATTTCTGTATCTTTTTGTCAATAATGATTATGGATGTTCTCTTTGCTCCTATGTATGAGTTGCAATGTGAGCAATGCTTTGGAGGATGTAACATTTTCATCCTGTAATGTTGTGTCTTTAGCAGCACTGCCACTTGCCTGTTTTGGTTTGAGTCATGATAGACACAAGAGTCCTTACTGGGTGTCAATAGTCTTTAATTTGCACATGTGGATATGTTAACCAAGGCATAACCCAAATGCTTTCTCCAGAAGCATCTGGGTTGCAGGTCTCTGTTTCTCCTCTCCAGTCTGTTTCTCTATCTTTTGTCTTGTTCCTATGTGTCTGTGTTTCTCCTTGTGTTGTTCTGTGTTGCTAGCCAGTATCATGGATGGGTCTTCTTGTAGCTGCGGGACTGCAGTCAGCAGGTTAGCGTTTACCATGGCCGATACCCACTGTAGGGAGCTGACAAAGTCATCAGTGGGGAAGTTGTGATAGAGAAGTCACTATCACACATGTTACATCATTCATGTTACTGTTGATGGTCCCTGAACAAGAGAGAGACTATCACTTTTGTTCATACTGCAAGTGAGTTTTCTTCTCATTTTGTCACTCATTTTGGCCTTTCTTCCCAGTTTTGCAAATCCTTTTGTGGAAGTCTTTCTTTGCCTTAAGAAAAGAAATTTAATCTTGTTCTCTGGCTTTCTTAATTGTGAGAATTGAGATTTCTTGATTCTCATGAGATTCTCATGAGTTATATGTATATGCTTTCTCCAGAAGCTCCAAGGACTGGCAAAGGCCACAGTGTGGCACACTCGTTTTACAATGAAGCAACTTGTCAATTTTCATCCACTCGAAGCCTTAAAAAGTATAGTAAGGCAAAAGAAGAATTATGGAAACTCATATATTTCACCATTCAAAAATATAATCTTCCAAAAGATCCTTTAAAAGAAACCAAAATCCTTCAAGATATTATAACTCTATAACTAATCTCAAGCTTCAACACAAGCCAAAATATCATCTTTCAAAAATCCTCATATCAAAATAGGCGAATCATTTAGGAGCAAAAATCCCTTAAGCTAACATTTCTCCTTAGTGAATCTAAACACAATAACCTTGCCTTGGCAGGCAAGGCCAACAAATGAGAGGATTGTGGAATGTGCACAATTTGTGTGGTTATGGTCATAGTTAATAGATAATTACCTAATGGACTTAACTTCGATGGTCATTTTAAGTACGTCTTTAATAACTAAAGGCACTTTTACGTGAAGGGAGGCACTTTCGTGAGGCCCATTATTCATTCATGGATTATTCGAGGGTGCTGATTTGAAGGGCTGGTCCCTCAAATCCACGAATGGCCTCAAGAAAGTGCCTACCATACGGAACTAACCACTACCTTACAAATATGCACTCAACGGCACTGGCCACGGTAGTTGGTTGTGGAACTATCATGACCTTGTCGCAGACTTTGTTTTCTTTCCCAATTCGATTCTTTTAGCATTTACCCCAATCCGCCCCATCATCCCCCCAAACATGGGTGTCGAGCGCGGTATTTACTATTTACTGGGCAATCTTTTAAATGTGTAATATTTTGAATCGGTGGTTCTTTACAAATTGCAAAACATTGGTATTTACTGAGGTTGGTTGATTATTATTATTATTATTATTATTTCATAATTGATTGGGTAGGCTATTTTATAATTTCTTATTTTTGGAACACATAGGGTATCACTATAAAAAAATTCAATTTTTTTTTTTTTTTTCCTGTTATCAATTAATTGCCTTGATTTCTAATTTTTTTAATTATTATTTTTCATAATACCCACCGCTTTATGAATAAGGTTTAATTCTCGAATACCCGCTTTCAGAAATGCTTGTTATTCTAAGCAAATAAGTTGTAAGGTTTAGGTACATTGAAATTGGAAGTGCTCAAACAAGAAGCATAAAACTTAATTAGCGTAAATGAGAAGCTCAAAAGGCATTTAAGCCATAACTTTCATATCCCTACATGAAAAACTAATACAAAACCCTTAAAGGTTTTTCAGGTCTACTAGTAATTAGTAGGTTTTCTTTCAGTTTTTGGAAAATTGTAAGAACTGGGCCCTAGGGTGATGGCTCCATTGGTATAGCCCCTTCTGGGACCCTGGGGGACTTTAAAGGTCCTGGGTTCGAACCCACTGGTGTGCACAGGTGAAATTCCTGCAGGCCCTCTGCCATAGGGCCTGACTTTAGGGTCTTTGCCAAGAGCTTGTCAGTTGGGTCTGCTGTTGTGTGCCAAAAAGAAAATAATAATAATAATCAAAAAATGGTAAGAACTTACAACTAAATTATTAATAATGTTATTGAAAACCTTCTTATACCAAGATTGATATTTATCTCTTGGAGGAGCCCATCCTCTTTCAGGGGTTTAATAATTTTGACCTCCTTATCTAGGAAGCCCTAGGTGAAGCAGCAGCCACATTAGTACCAATATTTTTTCCTAATAAAATAAAATATTGCCAATTTTTGACAAAGAAATTGGGAAAATTTTGGAATTTTTTTTTTCTTTTTAAATGTAAATTGAACTAATTTTGCTAATGTTTTCTTAAATTTCATCAAAATTTTGACATAGAAATATGGAAAAAAAGAAGTTTCTACTAGTGTTGGTTGGGTATCAACCATACACGGGGGCAAGGGCATTGAAAAAAATTCATTTGTGAAGCCTATGGGGCCCATGTATAAATTTTTTTTTGGCAAGCTTATGCCTTTTGAGCATCGACACAGGTCAATTTTATTTTCACACAAGAGCATGGGTAACATATATGAAAAAGTGTGGTGCTTGTTAGACATGAACTTGGGCATGTGCATAAAAGAATATAGTCATAATTCATATCATTTTCACAAAAAAAAACACATGTTTAAGTCAAAGATGTGTGGGAATATATTCATGCATGTGCATACAGGAGCATAGTCATAATTCATATCATTGTCAAGCAAAAAAAACATGTTTAAATCAAAGATGTGTGTGCATTTGAAAGTATCAAAAAATTTACAAAAATATTTGAACTTCTAACAAATTTTTTGTACATATTCTAATTCTTTTTCAATAACTAACTTTTAACTATCAAAGTTGTAGGCTAAATAATTGTGTAATTGTAGAATTATAACTTCTAAGTGATGAAACAAATCCAACAAGTTATAGTCGTTGATGCCATAAAAAATGGCCATTGGTGTCAATGGGTTTAGGTCATTGGTGGCATAGTCAATCGATTGCCTTGGGTTATAGCCTTAACAAATGGACACATGCAAATTGGTGGTGGGCATAGATTTCACTCTTAGACTCACCAAGCATACACACAAGAAAGCAAAAACACTCCAAGCAATCACACATTGAAGATCTTTCAAATAGTTGATGTTGCATTGAGTTTCATTCAACATAATTGCATTGACCAAAATGGAATATTTTGCAACCCAAATAACTCTATAACAAACACCAAACCCCACATTTGGTTTCATTCAAGCAATTGTATTCAATTTGAGATGAACTTGCATTCAAGAAAATTCAAGTAGTTGCATTCAACTTCACATAAACATGCATTTAACTTTCACACTTCACACAAACTCGTTACTAACTTCAATTAGATCATTCATATACCCTAAGTCATGATTATTTGCAAAATGGCAACCCCATTACAAGGCCACACACCAAGTAAATCCTGATTGTTTGCAAAATGGAAACCCCAATAGAGAGCCACATGCTAAGTAAATCATAACTATTTGCAAAATGGAAACCTCAACAAAAAAACTACACACTTTAAGTCCTAGTTGTTTGCAAAATGGAACCCCAACCAAAGGCTACTTAACTCATAGAAAACATTGACATTTGACATCACATATATATTTACATTTTGGCCTATTATGAAGCTTCAAAAAATTTCAAAGGGCTTCACTTTTTTTCTATTTTTGTTCATCATTGAAGCATTCTACCCCTTAAGGTTAAAGTACATGTAACCAATAAATCACAAAAGCACAACGCAAAATTGAAGCATTATGCCCATAAAGGTTGGTTAGGGTACATGTAACCAACAAATCACAAAAACTCATAACCAAAAAAATAATGCAATTAAATACCTCCCTTGTTGTTCCTCACAATATTAATTGCATTTATAATTATCTTGGAATCTACACCTTTCAACACTGCAAGATGTTAATTTTTTTCAAATAAATTAAAATATGCCATGAGGTTTTCATTTTTAAAAACCATTCCATCTTTAATATCAAAATATTTCTTAATGGATTTAGACCCATTTATGAACCAAAATTTAATATCATTTAGCTAATTTTTCATAATTAGAACCAACTTATTCAAATTCTCAATCCCAAGTGAATAATGTTTCAAATTGTGATGACCCTTATATTTTGAAGATCCTTTCAATTTCAATTTGTGAATTAACAATGCCCATGAGTTTATGAGTGAGATATGATAGATTAACAAATTTTTATTCATGGTCTACCCATTAATTAAATTAGGACTAATGGATGAATCGCATATTCAACAATGGTCATTACATTAAACAACATCTAATACCTTCAAGATTGGTTTATGAAACACTAGGTGAACATTAGAGTTGGGGTTTGATACCTTTTACACCATAGCTCATGTTTGAGGAATAGGAATTTGGTTTTACAAGGCAATTGTTTGTCTTGAATAACAAAGGTTTATGACACCCTTCAATTCCAAGGTTTTTTAATAATCACCTTAGGAGCATATCGAATCTTGATAAGGGTTTTGAATTTTCAAAGGTTTTGAATTGCATCTTTACAAACATTATCCCATTCTCGTCAACCCTTTTCACTTGTTTTGGTCCAAATGATTATCTTTTGTAAAGAAAACTAAGTTTTTTTATTTGAAATTTCCTTAATTCCATTGAACACTTTCAAGTCGTTGGTGGAAAACTAACAACATTTAGACATGGCATGACCATAATAACAACAATATATGGCTGAGGTAACATGAGTGGAACACAAGACATAATGCTTGTTAAAGTTGTTGTGAGGGCATTCAAATTGATGCCCTTGTTTTTGACATAGGTTATAACTTTGTTCAATAAATCATACTAAGCAATCAAATTCTTTGATTATAGAGCCACGACAACCCTAGTTGTTCATGAACCTCAAAAATCCCCATAATGACATGACATGGCTCCCATTTTTTTGTTGATGTAATTGATAACTAATGAAAAAGGTGTCAAATCTTCCATGAGACATTCACAAATCAAATGTTATAGTAATCACGGTGGTTTTAACAAGGGAAGGAAAGGTATGTTGCTCCATGGTTTTATTGACCATGTTATGGATTACCTCAAGTTTAGTGAATTGTCATTTGTTAAAAAATAAAATTTGGCCACATTGGTGAAACACAAGTCACTTCAACCAAATGTTTTGAGTTAAATTCAATGGGTAGTAGGTTTTAATAATGTATAACACCAAGTCTTCAAAGAATTGCTTTTGAGCAAGTTTGAGTTTTTTGGTAAAGGATTGCAATAATGTGTCAAGTATTATACTTATTCAAAATTGCAGTATGTTTTGATGCAACATGAAAATTCATGGTAGTTGTGCCATGGTCTTTGTACATTACCAATCCTTTTCAATGATGGGTAGAATTTGGGTCTATGTCTTTTTGCACATTGTGGAAAACAGTGAATCTCATTTGTTGAGATAAAGAAGGATCAACAAAAGTTAAATCATCATTGAATTGATTAGAATGTTCACATATTTGTAGTTTTGTTCCATGTAAGCTAGAACTTTTGGTTGAACTCCAATTGCATGAGCCATTGCTCTTATCACACCTTTGCTTTAGTTTGTAAAATCTTATTGTCATTTTCATTGATGTCTTTGTTAGCATCTAATTCATTGTGACATGCTTTAGATGGACTGTAGACCCACCATCACCACTCATAATTAAACCACAGCCATTCCCAACCCCACCATCACAAGTGCCAAGATTTCAACTGTACATAATGGAAATCCATCATTTTTCTCTTCATTCATAAAAATATTTTGCATATCTATAGTCATTGAAGAAAAAAAATCTATAGCAAACTTCACCTTAAACCTAAAGATTTGTAACAAACAATAAACCTCACCATAAACCCAAAAAAATTAGGCATGATGAAGATGACATGGCCTTTAAATTTGAACCCAATATGAGCACTTGGGTGATGAGGATGCGAGAGACAAGTTATAACAAAATAGACCACTCAAATGCTTAATCACACACACTAATGCCTTTGAAAACATGAGTACCCTAAATGCATAATCACGCACACTGGTGCCTTTGAATTTGATAGTAGATAGTGATGAAAATGCAGAAATGCAAAAAGGTAAAGGGTTTGGATGAAAATGCAGAAACACAAACGTAACAGGTACAAGGTGATGAAAGTGTAGAAACACAAACGCAAAAGGCGAAAGGTGATGTGAAGTGTAGAAACACAAACGCAAAAGGCCAAAGGTGATGTGAATGTAAAAGCACAAATGCAAAAGTAAATGGTGATGAGAATGTAGTAATAATGCAAGATACATTGAACAATGGATTGAAAGCTTACTTGAGGTGAGCATTGGTTATTGGTTGGAAGTGACATCAAGAAATAGATGCTCCTTTTTGTTGTTGTTGTCTTTGCTTTTGTTTTTTTTGGCATGTTCAAACACATTCGACAACTCTAAAAAATTACAAGCATCCTTTTGAGATACATTTTCCAAAATCCTAAACCTTTTAAGAATTCTTAACCCTAAACCCCCATGTCCTAGAGAACTTTGTGATCTGAGATGTCCACCCCATTGGTGCATTTGGCGAGCTTGGTAAAATACAAGCCCACCTAGGTAAAGGCATTGCTTGTGTACGGGAGAAAAGAAGCCCATCTTGACCAGGTATAAGAGATGTTTTTTCCAACAAACCCTTGGCAATCAAGCACCCATACCCGAGTGCACGCCCCGGTTGATACCTGCCTCTAGCCTTGATACCCGCGTAACACTAGTGGGTACCGTGGTAAAAATCCCAAATTTTATTTAAATTATTTTAAAATATTACTAATATTCTGTGCCTCGACTAAATCAGGGTCTCTGAGTTCAAAATTAACATTTTGGGGGGCTTAATATGGTATTGTACACTAAATGCCACGTATACGTACTCTTCTTACAATACCACCTTAATACGCACCTTAATACGTACCTTGGTACCCATACTTTTTTACACGAGGAGTACGTACATGTGTACACTACATGCCACATATACGTATTCTTCGTGGTATTGGACGTTGGGTCTTAGGTTTAGGGTTTTAAGAGCTCAAGGGTTTCCCTTGTTTTGCACCGAAGAAGAAGACGACGAGGAGGGAGAGACTGAGAGAAAACACGCAGAACACAAAATGTTTGCGTATGGAACACGAAGGTTTCGTCGCTAAGAAGGCTTTCATTTCTGTTTCTTGAGCTTCGAGAGCACTTCTCGCTCGATTAATGCCCAAGGGTTCAAGAGATCTGAGGAAGAAGCGTTGGGGAAAAAACTTGCTAGGGTTTTTGTTTCTTTAGATTTCCTCTTTGTTTGCAGGTCCAAATGCTGCGGACTTGTGTATCTTTGCTGCGGCGGCGAGTGGTAGTGAGTTTAACGTCTTCTGCTTCTTCTTCTTGGCAACCGTGTGTTGCGGGATGTTTGAATGACGAAGTATTGGTGTCTTTGGAGACGAGAAGGTGTCGTCAATTCTCCAGCGGTAGCAATGTGGGCGCAGCAGCAGCAGAACAAGAGAAAATAGTCGCTGCTGTCGTGTTGGAGCGGCTTCCTGTTGTGCTCCCACAGCTTGCTCCTCCAGTAGAAGCTTTCCAGAATTTCTCGTAAGTAAAAAGCAATGGAAACACTAGATAAAAAAATCTCACCCTCAACGGCTTGAAAACTTGTGTCAAAATTTGCCATTAGGGTTTCAGTAGCAAGAAAATTCTAGGGTTTTCTGGATGGGCACATCCTGTGTCCACTCTTGGAAGGATGGTCAGATGAACCGCACAGATATCAAGCTTCTTTCTCATGGATTTCAGAAAGCCGGGACGATCTCAGCTTGCATAGAGGGATTCACAAAGATCCAAATGTTTGGAGAATGAGCTGTTTCTGAGATGTGGTTCTAACCTTGTTGGGCTAGGAGAGGCTGGCAGGTTTGAGTGGCAGCAACAGTATCGGCGCGAGTATCCCAAAGAGTTTCTGGATGCATCCTCTAGCAGGTTTCCTTGCAGACTCTGGCCTTGTTTTGACACTGCCCTTTTTCTTGGGGTTTTTTGTTAGGGTTTCTGCTTCCTGGCTATGTCACTTGAAATTGCAAGTTAGTTTTGTCAGGAGTCTTTTGGACTTGATTTCTTTCTGCATTTGTGAATCCATCCAGAGGGGATGATGAAGGAGAAGTTGCATTTGAACCTGCTCCAACAGTCACTGAAGCTGACCAGACTAACAATCGAAGGTAAAACAAGGATTCACAGTAGGTGGGTAGCACTATGTCTTGTCATGGTGCTCTTCAGAAACAGGTTCAGAAACTCTTGATGATGCTGATGATTTTTGAACATGAATAAAAAGCAGTAAAGATTGAACCCAGAATCCAGTGTAATTTCAATGTGACGTTTCTTCCTTGCATGTTGACTGCATTTTCAGGGTTTGTACAAGGATGGTTCGTGTTAGAAATGGGTTGCATTTTAAGATCCTTCTTTTGTGTTTGTTCTTTGGTTTATATTTCTTTATTTATCACATGTACATGTGAAGAATGGTTTGCCGAAAAGCAGAATAGTGTATTTCTAGAAATGCGCTTTTGGTTTAATGAATCTCTGCTGTTTGAGGAAACTAATAAGCCCAGTTGGTTGGCAGATCATTGGACCGAGCACTGTGCAAGCGGCTTTATCTTATACTTCAAGGATTTCCTCACGGTGGGCCAAAGGATAAGCCCATCTGGCATTTTCCAGAGAAAGAGTATTCGAATGAAGATTCATTGCGGAAGGTGTGTAGCTGCCTTGAATGTGGGCTGGTTCCCTTCCATTCATTGCTTTGTTCAATGAGAGAGTTATCATGTGCAGGTCTTCTGCTGGGGACTTTGAGAATGCTCTTAGTTTTATGTCTGGATATTGCAACCCAGCCTTGGATTTTTAGTTTTGTGGGGGCTTTGAGAAATGATCAGAGTTATGTCTGGGTATTGTAAAGCAGTGTTTGACATTTATTATAGCTCATATGGCATTTTGTCTTGGAGTATAGGTTGCAGAATCAGCAGTAGAATTATTTGCTGCCAATCCTTCAGATTTCTTCTTTGTGGGAAATGCACCTTGTGGGCATCTTGCATACCGCCTTTCAACTCCTCCATATAAGGTATGCACCGTGCTACCGAGTTATCTCTTTTCTGCACTCCATAGAGGCTCTTATATATGGAATCTCTTAACATCCTTAATAGCTGCCATTCCTATGTTGCAGTCAAGGTATAAGGAATGATGGGTTCACAAGGTACCATGAGGCTTCTCTTTTGGCTTGTGAATCAGGCATTTTCATTATAGTCTTCATATCTGTAGTGTTTGTGCTAGACATGGGCTGAAAGTATTGTGCCGAGGGACAGAGGACTCTGGTTGACACCTGTGCTAGTTGGTTGTCACAGCGATTTTTCTTCAAATCACAGATGATGGGATCCAAAGTGAATGTGAAAGGTCAAAAGATTCGAGACTATGCCTGGGTTGCAAAAGATGAACTTGCTGAATATTTTGACCCAGCAGAATTTGAATACATGAAGAAGATGCTAATTGATTAGAGTAGATGTGAATATTTGTTTTTTGGAGCCCAAAACCAATTATTCTGTTCTGAAACGGTGCAACTTCAGTAGCCTGAGAGTTCCTCGTCTCAGCAGTTCAACTATTCACATCATTCTGAGGCAGTCAGTGGTGTAAATCACAGCAAGAGTAAATTCCATCAATTGCAATTCCATTGTGTAGTTTTGGTGTTCTGACAGATGTTGTGAAGCTATAGAGTAGTTTGCCTTGGATGGGTCAACTGAACTTGGGTGCAGACAATGCAATCTGGTTTGAGCCTTTGTTGTGCCCAACATTATAAATGTTACAGCTATGATTGATACATGATTGTGTTCACATCAGAATGGAAGCAATTTGAAGTCTTTTACAACTGTATGGCCAACTTCAGCTCTTCTCAACTTTAAAGTGGATATACTTTAAAGATAACATGGATGCCCTTGACACCAGAATTTGAAGCTAGAATGTACTGATCAAGCAGATGAGGAATATGACCATGGATGCATATGACATCTGAGTCACAAGCTAGAATGTGCTGATCAAGCAGACAAGGAATGTGAACATGGATGTGAGACGCCAGAATCAGAAGCTATAATGTATTGATCAAGAATCAGAAGCTAGATTGTATCAAGCAGATCAGGAATGTGAACATGGAGGCACATGACACTAGAATCAGAAGCCGGAATGTATTGATGATTGATCAAGCAGATGAGGAATGTGAACATGGAGGCATGCTACACCAGAATCACAAGCTAGAATGTATTGATCAAACAGGGATTGATACGACAACAGATACACACACAAGCTGGAATTCATTATAGATAATGTTTTACATCATAAAAGGGGTACAAAGGACAGAATGCTAAATCTCCAAACCCAACAGGTGGAATGTATTGATAGATCTAACTACATAAACATGGGAACAACAGAGATCTAGTGCTAAATCTCCAAACCCAACAGTAAAATGTATAGATAGATCACTACATAACCAGCTGTTACAAAACATAACAGGAAGGAAAAGGAAGAGATCTAATGCAAGATCTCCAAACGCAACAACACTTGCATAAAACTGTTACAAAACATAACAAAAGGAGCTCAGATCTCTAGAGTGCTAAATCTCCAGATCCCAACAACAAAGAACAAGAGTCACCAAATCCCTGCCCAACAACAACAGTTACCAAGCCCGTCACCAAGTCCCTGCTTGCCTACTGTTATAAATCTAGTGTTGTAAATCTCATGAGCTTGCATGCATGCATGCATGCACCATGTAGTAACAGCAGCAGCATCAACAGACACTATGTAAAAACCTCATGAGCTTGCAAGCTCATGGTGCCTGCAGTATCGAAGTTCCAGATCTACTAGAGATCTTCCAGAGATTGATCACCTTAATGTAAGGTGATAGAGGTTCTGCGCAGCAGGAGGGGAGCCTGATTGGTGTTGATGGGTTCCCGTCTTCTCAAGACTCCAACTTGCCTCGTAAAGCTGGGAGAGAATGGGAAGCCTTGCACTTCAACCTGATGCTCACCCGGCAGCAGTCCATAAGAACCAGGAAAGGGAGGCATCCAGATCCATTTCTTCTCCACAAGGTGGTAGTATCCAATGTTTCTCCCGTTTCTGCCAACTACGAAGATTCGCTCTCCGTGCACAAAGCAGCTGAAGGTTGAGTCGGGTTGCCAATCATGGTGGGGAGGAGCAGCTCCTCCGCTTCCGCCTCCTAAGGAATAAGAAGCCCAGTATTGCATGTGCGTGTAGAAACACTCGAAACGTGGATCGGTGAGAGTGACTACGTGAATCCAAACGAAGCGAATGCGACGAGTCAGGACATGCTCCACTCCCAGTTGTGAGATTGTGATCGTGTCACGGGCAATGCTCTCGAGCTTGACGGGTCTGCGAAAGTAAGTAACCAGCTGCGGAGCGCAGAGATCGCGTGTGAGATCAGGTTTGAAATCCTGTCTCCATGCACATTCTCTCCAGTCGAGGGTATGGATGTACTCATCGCGATCGGCTATCACCATGAAGTATTGTCCGCACACGACGCTGCGAAGCCGAGGTCCATACTCTACGGTCGCTATGTTGTTGTTGTTGTTATGAGATGAATATCGACCCTGGCGAACACTAGGACGGTGTCCCAAGTAGCGTCGGAGGTGCGGGCCTCTCACGGTTTCCCATCTCCCCGTAGTAGAAGTGTATACCAGAGTGCCGTAACCGTCCAAGGGGCTTCTGCTGTTGGGAGTAGGATACTGAAAGACACCCACGACTATCAGGGTGTATGTGAAAGGGGAATGTTCGTGAACTATCAATTCGTGTAGACGACCCATTCCCCACAAACACGGACTTCTGCGATCAGGCGTCACTAGCTCACTGAAGCCTGTCACAGGGTTGGATATCCAGTAGTACCCGGGATGAAGCCATGATGTATAGCAGATCAAGCCTCCTGCTGAGGCCACTGGGAGAATGGCCTCAGCAGGCAGCTCGGGGGTGCACGCCACAGTGAATGAATCCCACCTGCAGCAAACAAGGTTTGCACATGTTGGTTTGTACATGATTTGCACATGGATTGCACATGGTTTGTACATGGGGATCAGGAAGGGGTAGACATGTAGACATACATTTGCTGCAAGAAACTCATCATAATCAGTTCAAAGAAACAGATTCCTCACATGATTGATCAATTGGAAGCTCATGTGCGTGGAAAAAAATTCATCAAGGGGGGAGCTTGCAATTCCTACCTGTTGAGGATAATGTCGAAAGTGAAATTCCTCAGTGGCGTCACACCCACCGAAAGGAAAATGGGGAAGCGATCGGATGTAAGTGGTTGCACTTGCAGAGGCAGAGGAGCTTCCTGCATGTGGAAGGTGAAGAACAGTTTCTTGATCACCCTCATCCAGTATTTGCTCAGAGTTAGGAAACGGCACAAACTGAGAATCGGAAGTAGACTCAGGATTTTGTGTATGATCTCATCTGGAATGATCTTCGTCTCAAGGTCAGCTTCGTGCTGTTGTTCTTCCTCCATCACAAGACTGCGTCGCCCTTTCCATACCATAGTGTTGCAGGCACAGGGACTCGGGTAAGTTGGAGCTGGAGCTATCCGTAGAGTTGCTATGGAGTGCGAGAATCTGTAGTTACTCACAAATTCCAATGCGAAATGCAAACAACCCATGAATATGCATGAGAGAAAAAAACCTTAATTGAGATCATCACCGTTCTCTTCCAAATTACACTCGCTGTTCTACTACAATGCAGGTCGAACTCGCATAGTTACTGAGAACATGAAAACTTACAATGAGAAGTTCTCCCCTTCTGGATAAATTTGTGCAATTGGCCAGTAATTAGCTGTAGTAGTTCCATGCGAGATGATCTCCAAGGAGTCAGCAGGAGCAGTAACAGTTTCATCATGCGGGACTATCTCCAAAGCGTCAGCAGCAGCAGTAACAGTTTCATCTTCATCATGCGAGATGATCTCCAAAGAGTCAGTAGCTGCGGGGACATCATGACGATGAGTGATCTCCACTGCTGATTCGTGGTTTGTGAGCTTCTGCTGATCCATAGTAAGAGCTGATTTGTACGTTATCTTCGGCTCCATAGTAAGAACTCGACGATGAGGAGATTGACGTAGAAGCTGGGGAAATTCAGTCCTCCAACGGAAGTCTACAAGAGCTACAAACCCTCCAATGCAAACAAGAGAGACCGCAGTTGATCAGTTTTATTACCCTAAATATGTCTATGCTCAAAACCTTTGCTAGATCGAAAACAAAAAGTCAGAGAATGCACTTTGTCGATGCAGCGCAATTGCTTTCGCACTGTGAGTCTCTCTGGCTACCTCTGCGAGATGCCTAAATGACACCAAGATACAAAAGCAAGCAAGGAAGAACATTACGATAAGGATAAGCTTACGAGAGCGAAAACAAAAAGTCAAGGAATTTTCACGCGTATATATGAACAGCTATGTGCTCATGGTGAACATGCAGCTGACGGATGCGCAACTGCTTTTGCACTGCACACGTCTCTTCGTCTCCCTCTGCAAAATTGTTAGCCGACCTCAAGGCACGAAAAACAAGGGAAGCGGGAAGATTACGACAAGCAAGCTTGCGAGACCGAAAACAACAGAAAGGTCAGAGAATGCACGCGCATGAAGAGCTATGTGCGGATGGTCAGACATGATGCGCGGCCCGCGCCTGAGAGTCTGTCTCGCTACCAGCTTTACAATATGCATAATGAAAAGCAAGGATCAAGGCAGGAAGATTACGACAAGCTTACGAGACTGAAAACAACAGAAAGTCTGAGAATGCGCGCGTATGTGCTTATGTACAATCAACAGCTATGTGCGCATGGTCAGGCAGGATATATGCAACTGCTTTTGTTTTGTGAGTCTCTCTGGCTAGCGACCTCTGCAAAATGTCGAACTGATCTCAAGGTGGAAATGAAAAGCAAGGAAGGCAGGAAGATAAAGATCAAGCTTTCTGGAAAAAAAACATCATTAAGGTAATTCATAAGCAAGACTCGAAAGCAAGCAATTAGGCAAGAGTTAGTTTAACTACGAACGGGAAAGAAGAAGCTGTACAAGTAGACTGAAAGTCGAGAATGGGGTACTCACGAAATGGGTGCACAGAGCGAGCGCGGATGGGTAGTCGCGAGATGTAGGTGCAATGGAGAGAGCGTGCTAAGGAGAAATGGGCAGTCACGATACGAATGCACAGAGGGCGCACGGAGCAATGGGTACTCGCGATAAGGGTGCACAGGGCGTGTGCAGAGACACTGTCAACTAATTCGTAGAGCAGGAAAGAGAGAGAGAGAGAGAGAGAGGAAACACTGAAAATACCAAAAGATGTGAAACGGTGATCACTCTTGGCGTCTCCTCTTGTGGCGAGGGCCATCCAAAAGCTGTTGTTCCTCCAGTCTAATTGTAGTCAATACAATTTCCAGAAGCTCCGAAAGGATCTCGACTATGATGAGTGCTGCTACTACGTATAAACAAGAAAACACATAAACACATAAAACAACGAAGCGGGCGCCCGAGCCTCGACACATAAAACAACGAAGCGAGCGCTCCCGAGCGAGGCTTCTAGAGTTTCTGTGGGTGGGACTCCGACATCACATCGGCTCATGGGAGCCCCACACGTACTAACAACAGCGACGTACTGGTGAACGTGAAACTGTGGAAAATGTTGCCCTGTGTAGAACTTGGGCGGCCCTTTGGGGGTTTTTGCTTGAACTTGGGGTCTTCCAACTTTTGTGGCCTCTCTCTTCCCCTCTCTCGGCTAGCGTGAACCAGCACCCAAGGATGGATGGTAACTAGGGATTAAGAAACAGTTTTCTGTTGGGCTCCAGTTCCCTAACTAACCATGGTCAATTACTAGCTCGGTTGCTTTTTTTTTAATACTACCTACTAATAATAACCTGCTTGTGAGTTGTTAGTAGGTTGATAGGAAAAACAGACCAAGTTACCTATGTATAAACCATAGTTGTCACCTATTTTCTTACCTATCTACCTATGTATGGAACTCACTTCTTTCAGAATGGGTTACCATGGTGAAACTGGATATTAACTCAGTTGAGGTTCATCCGCAACTCAGTCATAAGGGGCGTCCACCCAGTGGGTGGGGTGCGCTGGTTGGCGCTGGTTCACTCTGGCCCCGAACTATGGTTCTTCTAGAAGGCCCTAAAGTCTTAGGATCCCTTTAGAGAAAGACATATTTGTCATGTTCAAAAGGTCTTATTCACCCATAAGACTGTTCTTCTCTATGGGAAATCTCTGTAGAATTCCCCCCAGAGAGATTAGATTTTCCAGGGTTACCAAATATGGAGTATGATGTTTTTAAAAAAAAATTAATATGAAAATTACACTGTTTGTTTTTTTAGGCAGTGTAAATCACCAAGGGGTGTGTGGTTTCTGTTTATCAAAAAATAATTTGAAAACTTTAGATACTTGAAGGTGATATGAGCCGTTTCCAAGGATTTACACATCACATCACATTCTACTGACCAGGTTACAGGCAGCTAATGTAAGATTCTTTCAGGTTTAGGGTTGCACAATGGTTTTCTTGATGTTTTCATATGCTAACTATGAATACATATGTAAAATGCATACTTAGTAGGGAGTACAGTATTTTTGGTAACAATGCATGCTTCTACATGGTATTTAATCTCTTGTAAATGTAGATCCGTCTTGTAACTGCAGATGTGAAATCTCTGTAGTTCACATCTCTCTAGAGTCCCCCGACAGTTAGATTTTTGTCATGCTTAGATGGTAAATTAATCTCCTTTAACTATTCAACTGTAGATAATAGAAATCAAAAGTTTGTATATATGTTGAACAATAGTGTAATGAAACATGATAGTAACTGTGAGATCATAAAGCCTACCAAACATTTACAGAGTTGCTGTGAAACTCTAAAATTAGTTCAATATCGGTCTCCAGAACAAGATAAGAGGTCGATGAGGTTAGACATTGTGAGCTGATGATGATATGCATGCCAACCTGTTTGAAATTGAAAGATATTGGAAATGTTTTATCACTTAAATTAATTTACTATCCGGCGACATCACATAATGGTATAATAAGAAGTTGAGGATTGTATATTTAATTAAGAATTCCATTCATGAGTTTGGACATAAATCAGTGCACGAGTTTCAACCCTTTCGAAAATAATTCTAGTTCTTTAGAAAAGCTTTCATTGGTTAGAAATAAAGGCTTTGGCTGATGTCCCTCTGGAAAAGGAGGAGCTGATCACAAACAAGATGGTGGTGCAAAACACATGTGGAGCTTACAAGTGCTTGAGGGAGTTAATGTTACAAGGTTTTAAGCCAGGAACCTCTAGACATCTCCAGACAAGAGTGGATGACTAAATGGATGATTATTAGGAGTTCACAATGCTAGGCTCTCCAATGCATTAAAAGAATAAAGAAAAAAAAAAAAAACTGCCCCACCTAAAAGTTATTCTACCTTTTGTGAAAAAATGTTATTAGGACCTTGTGACAAGGTAAAAAGATCTGAATTTATGGAATGTCCTCTAATAGTTAAGTAAATGTTTAAATTTTAATTGAAGCTTCACTTTGAAAATGGGTCAAAGAGGTAAGAATAATCATGGTAAAGTAGATGAAAATTTATCAAATGAAAAATATCCCCTCCCCTCCACCCCTTTTATTTCCTTTGTATGTTCCTGTATGGTTTCCAATAGTTCATCATTATTTTATGTCAATTTCAATTTTAATTTTACTATAGAACATGTGTCTTTTCTTTTTTCTTGAAAAGTTATTAAAAAATCATTTTTTGAAGTCCTTACATATATAATTAACCACTTGAAATTATAGACTTTGGATTAATCCAAAGAATGTATATAAGATTTGTCCAAAGAAAAGTTCAGACACTTTTCCTTTGGATGTGCCTTTTCAAATCTTTAACAAGCCATCTTGAATGTAGTGTTGGAAAAATAGAATTAGACCTAATAAAAGGGAAAGAAATGCCTGTTATTTTTGGAGTTAACATGTGATGAGTGTGAATAATTTAACAATAAGTCATATAGTTAAGTTAATTGTGTGAGTTGTAACCATTGAATATACCAAACATATTATGTACAAGTACCTAATTAACTCAATACAACTTTTCTTGATGGACTAGTACTTCTACCTTTTAACATTAGACAAATGACCTTTCACATAATGTGAGCCTTTGTATATGTTTTCAATGTTTATCTAATCATGATTGACTTACAAATGTATTTATGTCAATAGTGATCACATATTTTGACACCTCTTTGCTTCATGAGATACATTTGAATGTGGGAAATAAAGATCATTTAAAGGGTGAATTCTGTTTTGAGTTGGTATGAGATTTATTTCATAAATTGTGGGCAGACTCATACCAAAAATGCTCTTGCAGTTTCAAAAAAAAAGAATTAGTATGAATCATGCTGGAATTTTCATGTAAAAATGTTGAATAAAATTAAGGACCCAAAATGAATTCAAGATTGTGGCCCAGGCATAAGGGGGTTTCAATTCAAACTCTATGGTTATAAATTTCACCGTTCATTCGAAGGTGGAATTGCAGTTAACTGAGTCTGGAGAGTTACAAAATTATGCAACATTTCCAGAGATGACTGTTCGCTAAATGCAATAGCCTAAATATAAATTTTCATCTGATCATGACCAATGTAAGAATGTAACATTTATGTGTGAGTTGTTCTTGCCTGTTTTAACATGTGTTTTCTCCATGAGGTGATGTGTATTAATCTCTTATGTAGAGTAAGAGTTTATATATAATATGCCTAATCAAAAGAAGCAAATTCAATGGTAAATTAATCTTATGTAGCTATATATTACAAGGTTGCTGGCCCTTGTGGCCTGGGGGACCTCCTGGCATGATTCAGCATCTGGGGTAAAACATAGGCTAAGAATGGGCCTAGGAGGTTTGGGGACATCTTGCTTTGGCATGGACAACTATGGGAAAACACCAAGATTGCAATATGTTTGGTGGACAATGATGAGGGGATGACGAAAAATGACACATTGGGACAACGGGAAACAATGAATCATGATAGGGAACAATGGGCTAACAATTTTATAAAAAAAGGGTGATATATAAGTGAGTTAGTGACAAATTTTTTTTTAATTAATTATTTTAGTGGTTTCATTCCATAATAAATAAGGTATGGTATGTAAGAGCTTATCATTAATAATTAGATAATTACTAGGAGGCTAACTAGACTAGCAGATTTACCCACTAACAATTGTTTTATATTAAAATTATATTTTTAATTATTTTGAAAATAATTCATTGACAATACTATTGTCAAGTAACATTTTCATTTTAGAAATAACCTTTGATTATTTTGCCCTATAACCATACTTACCATTAATTAACAAGGTATAATAGATTTTTTTTGAATGATAGATGAATGATGACATTTAAAACAATTCTCACATTTTTTTTTGAGCAATTTTGTAAAATGATAGTCAAAACAATGAAATTTATTTTTCTCAAATAGCAAGGATTAGTGGGGGAACAACAACAAGCACTCAATAGGAAGGTAGGCAACATTGAAGTGATTAGGATATGATCTTGGCAACATAGTTGGACATCAATCGGGAACAATAAATAATGATGGGGGCATGAAAGGAAAAAATGGACCCAAAATGGATGATGACAAAAGATTGACAAGTTAACAATGGGAAATGACAAGGGCCACTTGGTTTTTAAAACTTTTGTCCCTTGTGAGATGGATGGCATTGGGCGTTGGAAGCCATGCACTAATAAGATTTTAGAAAAAAAAGCTATCTTTACAATTGGATTTATAGTCATATTTGATTAAATGTTTATGATCACTAAAGTCATGTTGGATAACTTGTTTGAACAATTTAGCATGACATGGTATCATGTCATGTCCAAAATAACGATGTGTAATGTCCACTTGGATTTACACTTAAGATAGAAAGTAAATAGGTTTTCTATTTATTTAAAATATTATATATATTCTTAAAATTTAATCACGTAATTGGCCGTGTCACTAGCCTCATCACTAGAATATGTGATCATGTTATAGTCATTTAAGACACAAGCTCACAAGCTTAAATTTTCATAAGAAGGAATTGAACTTTCATCTCCACGACCACAATTCAATTCCTAAACCTTGTAATTAATACTTAAATTGTGATATATTATGTCATCACATGAATAAAAAATGTATATTTGACATGTTATCGTATCATTATTTAACTATGTAAATTCATAATGAAATTAATTTCACATTTTGATTACATAATTATAATTTATCTAAAAAATGTTTTTAATTTCATTATTCAAATTTAATTTTTTAACTTCTGATTTTGGTTATAAATTAAATAAAAAATAAAATTTAAACTTAATTTGTAATTTAATATTTTAAATAAACTCGTATATTTGTTTCAAAAATTCAAGTTAAATATTTAAATATTTTATTTGGTTCACACATTCATATAAGTATTTAGTAATTAAGTTAAATTAATTTTAGATTGTATGTATCTTTGGGCCATAAATTAAAATTTTATTTAAATTTAGAGATTTTATATAAATTTAATCCATATTTTAAATTCCATAATTCTATGAAAATTATAATTTTCAAATTTTCAGGTGCAAATGAATTAAATCAATGAAAAATATTTATTTTAAAAAAATCATTGTAATTTTTTAAACTATAGACATACACATAAATATCACATGATTTTATTTTTAAACTAATTTTAATTATTATTGCTTAAGCATCATACATGATTATTGTCATTACAAAATGAACTATAAATTTTTTAATGAATGTATCTTATTAAATTTTATGGTGAATGATGCCAATTATTTCATCTACATTTTTTATGTAACTCACAATGTACAATTAGGTTAAAAGTGCAATTATGTAAATTTGATTACATATTTAGATCATGAGGAAAAATTACACATGTTAAATGTAAAGTGATAGACATTATTTTTTTCACATCACATGTTACATCATGTCATAGTTATTGTTGTTGGTTAGTCATTTTAACAATTTAATATTTTTAATTTGAATATATACACACATTATGTTAAATGTCCATTCCATTCATCCATTAATTATAAGAAACACTAGATGCAACTACACATATTGTCACATAAGCTAGATAGTTGCAAATATGATTCATAGTTGTGCTTTTAACCGTTAAATATCACTAGTTGTTTAAGGAGTGATTGCATAAGACATGAATTCTTCTAACAATGGTGTGTGACAATATTTTTCTAGGCAATGGATGAGTGATGGGGGATGATGGGGATGCTGAGAGTAATGGTGAGGGTGCCAGGGTGTAGCAAATGTTTTTTGGGTGAGGGACGAGTGATAAGAATGATGGGGGGGCCTTAAGAATGATGGCTTGAAGCATAGGAGTGCAATGGATTCTTTTGGGGCAAAATGATGTGATGACAAACAATCAAAATTTTGTCACTTTTCATTTTATTTTCACTTGACATGGACTAACAAGAGATGCAGACACACATCAAAAAGGAAAAAATGTAGCATTGAGAGGGATGAGGGGGGCACTAGAAAAGATGGTGGACATCATGGAAAAGGCAATGAGTGTGTCAAGGCAAGGTAAGTCCAAGCCTCCACCCCAACAAAAAAAAAATTCAAAAAAAATTTAATGGGGAAATTTGAAATTTGTAGTACATGTTGGGACATCAAGAGGGACATTTAGGAAGTCCAAAGATGTCTTTTGAGACCTTCCTCTTGGCAACCTTGGTAGAAAGTAAGAGTTTGTATATAAATGTCTAATTACAGGAAGCATATGAAATATGATAACTACATATGTCTAACTACAAAAAACAAATGAAACAATATGTAAACTTGAGATCATAGCAAGTTTGTACCACAAAAATTACAGTTGCTAAAAAAGTTTAAAACTACTTCAATAACAAGTCTCTAGAAAGATGTAGGGACACAAGGGTAAACAACATGACTTGATGATACTAAAGCCAACCTTGATGAAGTTGAAGAATATTTCAAACATCTCACCTTGAAGAAGTCTAACCCCATTTAATATAATTATCCAGTGACATTACATAATTTGGCATAATAACATGTTGAGGATCATGTAGTTCATTAACAACTCCTTTCAAATAAATAAATTATGAGGGTCCACAGCTTGAAATTTGAACCCTTGTAAAAAAAGTTATTTGTAAAATAAATTTTACTCGCTAGAGTTAATGAATTGGTTGAAGTTCCTTTACAAAAAAAGGTGGTGATTACAAGATGGTTGTGCAAAACCCATGTGGAGTTTACAAGTGGAAGGGAGTTAATGTAAGGCTTTAAGCTACAGCCTCTAGCCATCATTAAACAAGAGTGGATGACTAAATGAATGATTTTAGAATGGGATTATTATTTGAAGTGAAAAGTTCCAATGGATTAAAAAGGGAAAAGTAATTACAAGATCAATGTTTTCTACTTTTTGCATGAAAAGATGTTACAGGTTTTGGTCCAATTAAAACTAAGACAAGTGTTTTTAGGAGGTGCCTGCCCATATTAGATATTAAGGAAGCCATTAGCTCAATTTTGGAAAAATAAAATCCGATCTACTATAAATGAAAGAAATAGCTAGCTTTAGAGAATGCATAGGTGAATTATGAATAACTTAACATTAAGTCATCTAGTTAAGTTAGTTGTGCAAGTTGTAGCCATAATCTACCAAACATGTATATGTAAATAATAAATACTTAATTAAGTTACTATAACTTTTCTTGATGGATTAGTGCTCTTAGCTTAATTCCTTTTCAAAATAGATAGATACAATTGTTTACATAATGTAAATCTTTATATATGTTTTCATTTGATCATGATTGATTTAAATATTATTTATTTGAATAAACATCACATATTTTGATAATGTATGTTTATTTTTGCTCCAATTTTTGTGGCTTCAAAATTTTGACAAATTTATTTGAAGGTCTAAGGTGTAATGTTTTATTATTACATCAAAAATTTAACATGTAATGAATTAATAATGAAAATTGTGTAAAGTTCATTCATTTATAGGTTTGTACATTTTACACACAAATATCATGTATTAAATAAAAATTTAATATACAAATAAATGTGATAAATGCATTAATGGATAAAATACGAACCTGTGAATGAATAAATTTTACATGAATTTTATATTTTTTTATAAAATTGTGTGTCAAATATGTTTTCAATTCACGATATTAATGAGTGAAACATATGAGTTATATATGAACAAATTTAGCACAATTTTCATTAATAAGTTGCAAAATGTTAAGTTTGTATTGTAGATTGTTATTTGGCATGTAAGGTGGGCTCTCCCACTCATATGGTGAAAAAACATTTTTCATAATTTCCCAAGTACATGTGGGATGGACCCTTATAGTTGCCAACCTTGTCCAAGGTTGTTTTGCAAAATGTAAGGCCCACCAATGAGGTCATCAATAGATTATGTGGTGGTTCATAAAAATCATTTAGAGGTTTTTCATTTCTAGTTGCTATGCAATTTACTTGCTAAATTGTGGCAACCTCATAAATAATAGGTTTTTGCATTTCAATCATTTCTAAAGCAAATGAATTACATTGAGGAATATTCAATTTCAATAATATTAAATGAAAATAGGCTTTTAATTTGACTACAAAAATGTAGAACACTAAGGTGGGGTTTTTAATTCACAAACTAGATAATTATAGATTATTTCAGTATTTCTTCAAATGAGGAATTGGGAGTAACTTAGCCATGATGTATGTATATTTTTAAAGGTGGACTATCTTGACTACCCTTGGTAGGTTTTGATAAAATTTAACTCACAATTAGAGCTGAATTTTGAACGTTTTAGCTACCGCTACCTCCTCCTAACATTGTTTGCAAGAGGTATATAACCTATACACAACTTCCCCTTTACCCCAGAAGACACATCCTTAGTTCGCCTCATTGCTGCATCATCCCATCTCAAGCCCCTAACATCAACTCAATGCCCCCAATGGCGACATTGGCACCTGCTTGTTCTCATCACTTGTCCATCACCCAAAAATGTAAATATAAATACATAACAAAATAAAATTTTACTACTGGTGGAATTTTTTACATACACCCTTTGCACTCCTCGGTTCACCGTCCCCTTTGTTCATTCATTGCCTAAAACCATCTATATATAGATATATATTTATTAAATTATATATGTTTTTTATTGGCATCCGCCCATGTGCCTTTGCCATTTCTCTAAGCACCCCTCAATGTCCCCCATCCGCCCCCCCTTGCCCCTATTGCCTTGCCTTCCCGGTCATTAGGTCACCCTGCCCTATCATTACCTCATTGTCACCCCCATCGTCGTCCACCATCACCTTGTTGTCCCTTGCCATCTGCCCCACCAACACAAAAAAAAATTCAGGTTCACCCCATCACCTTGTCATTGGCCCATCATCCTCCACTTGTTTCCCTAGATCTTTTAGGGTGAACAAAATGAATGGTTCCGACACATAGGTAGACAAACAGATTAGGTTGAAAAATTAGCATTATTATTAAATTTTAATCACCATGATGGTGCCTAAATGGAAGCAAAGATATTTTTAAATAAAAAATAATATTGAAAATTTAATTATCATTAAATCTAAATAGTTACTATTTACAAGTTTTACTTGTAGAAGAACATCACATCTTGTGCATGAGCACAATTTCTGTCCACAAACCCATGAATTCTTGAAACTTCTACTTTTTCTAAATGGGAGGCCAAAATCATTCGGGTGTGAAACACTTATCTGCTTTTGTTATAGTTTTTGGCTAGTCAATTAATCATTAAATATGGACACATTGTTTGATGTGATGTGCCATTTTTGGGAATTTTGACTGGTAAAGCATGAGCCAAGGTTTCTTTCTTTTCATTCATATTTGAAAGCACTTCTTTGCATGCAAAATGCTTTCATTGATCAAAGGACCTTCAAACATTTGGATGCAAAGACTTCTGACATTCAAACAACATTACTTTGTTTTAATTTTACAATGAGGTGGCCTACTATCTTGATATTTCTTATTATTTAGTTTACACCTTCAAACTATCACCTTTGCATCACAAACGTAGCATTAAATTATTTGATAATGAAAATTATGTGAAATTTTTTTATTAATAAATTTGTATATTTTGCACATGAATGATCATACATTGAAAACACATTTAACATATAAATAAATGAGTTGAAAAATTAAAAATGAACCTACAAATGAATGAACTTCACATCATCTAATATATTTGTGTGTCAAATATGTTTTGAACACCCAATATTTATACACGAAATGTTCAAACTTATGAATGAACAAACAAGTTTACATGATTTTTATTATTAAATCGTTGGATGATAAGTTTGTGATGTGAAACTACAACTCTCAAACTAGGTGAGGCCTTCTTGAGCAAGCCTTCTTCTATTCATAAAGCACATGGAGAAATCTCTTAATTGATTTAAAGCAAACACCTTATAAACATAGATAATGCCCCTTTAAAAATAGGAAGTACCTTAAGCCTGTATAAGAGGCCCTTAAACTAGATCCAGTTTCCATAACTTACACAGAGCCCAAAACTGAACATTTTATAATTACTAGCATTGGACAAGTTAGAACCGATAAGAAGTGGCCACCTATACCAACTAATAATTACTTTAAAACAATTTAAATGCATGTTCTAGAAAGTAACAACTATATGCCTAACCCTATCCCCAAATGTATTATTCCAAGAAAAATGTATAACTATTTTTTTGGTCCACAAGTTAACATGTTTAACCCCTGTCACAAATAAATAAAAATACATATAATTTTTTTTAAAATAATTTTGAAAGATAAAAATAATTTAGAAAAAGAAAATATTTTTTCAATTGCAATTTAAAATTTTAAAAAATATTTTAAAACAATAATTGGAACAAGTTTTTAAACAAGTTTCAAGTCCAGTTCTTTTTTTTCAAAATTTAGATTTGGTAAACCCAAAACCAGCTTGAGAACCAGAGCTGGAACCAGCCAAAATCTCCAGGCTTAGTGGTGTGTTGCCTACAAGTATGGAAACTCCATAAGTTTGAACTAGTGAATATCTGAACTATACATATATAGGGGACGGCATACTTTGCATATGGTCTTCAATACTACTGGGAGTTCCAAGCTCAAACACTTATTCTGGATTGCAAGCACATAGCACATCACTGCAGTTTAGAAGGACAGAGAAACACCAAACACATCTCAACAGCATAAAAACCAGTGCATGTTTGAAAGTACATTTTTTTTCCCTTACATTTTCAACTCAAAAATTGGACTTGGTTGAAGATAGTTGCAAGCAAGGACTTGTAGGTATTGCCCTTGTAAAGGGGTGGGGTGGAGGGACCTGCCCATTAATGAGAATCCTGTGAGAAGCCACATTAAAACAAAACTGAAACCAAAAAAACTAAAATCAGGATGAAAATGTGTATGCTAGTGATTTTCCGGGTGGCAAATTTTTGCAATTTTGTGAAAAGTATATATTCAAAATATAAATTCTGTTACAAATTCTCTGTTTTTTGAGATTTTTTAATTTAAATCACCAGAAAGGGTGCTTAAGATTTTGAATATTGCTGAATTTGTCTAAAAATTCTTCTGGATGATTGCCACTTGAGCAACATCACAAAATTGAAAACAAAAACACTCATATATGCCCTTGTGGTGCCAAATGAAGGATTCCATTATACATGGGAAGCTAGTAAGGGGAATGTCCATGTTAAAGTTTTGTTGGTATTCTCTTCATGTTGTTTTATATTTTCCATATAAAGGGTTGTATTCATTTAATGAAGGTGAAAACAAAAAAGTGAAATGAAGCCCATGAACCCAAGGTGCAAGGAAAACTTGTCTTTCAATTTGCTGGGAACAAAAGCTACAACACAAGAGCTGCGAGTCTAAAGAAAAGGAAGAGTGAAACTGGGTTGGATATTGAACACTTTCAACCCTGATGTGCCCAGCCATCAAAAACACAAAGATATATAACTTACAAGAGATATAACAACATCAATATAGCTTAATTGTTAGTATTTCAAAAATAACAAGGTGAAAAAATTGGCAAAACCATTTCAATTCTATAGAATCAATGCCACCAGTTATATGCTCATTGTAGGTTGATTCTGGTTTTGGGTGGGTCTCACTTTTTTGAAAATTGTTGGATCCAATTCTTAGAATGAATTTTAAGAATCATCTCAATTTATTTTTCTTTTTAAAAAAAATAAATTCAGCTGTTAAGAATTGGTTGGTTTTCTAAAATTCAACAAAAGCTAACTTCCAGGTTTTAACTTTTAACCAATTATATTAATTTTCAGCTACTTTTCATTTCAAGAGAGTTTGCTCCATGACCTTCTTTGGGAGGCTTGTGATTTTTACAATTAGATTACACTCCCTTGTATGAGAGGAAAATTATGACTGCTTTTATTTGGAAAGGACACATGTGCCAATGCTTTTAAAGCTAAAGACATTGGCACATTCAAATTTTAAATAAAACTATGATGTGATACTTTGCACAACTAATGATGTAGCTTAAAGTTAAATAACTCTTTGACCTCAAGAAGGTATTGGGGTTTAAATTCTCACTTTACAAAGGCCAACACCTATTTTAACCCTTTAGTAGAGTGAGAAAATTTGGCTCCTTGAGAACCAAACCTGATGGGTCCATCCAATAGCCACTATGGGTATCAGAGGTATGTCATATGAGACCTGAGGTAATTCTCAAAGCATGGTGAGAACCCAGCTCCTAAAAGAACTCATAATCGTCATGGGTCCATCTCATAATTATCATGGGTATCAAAGGTAGAGGGCCATATGATACCCGAGGTGATTCTCAAGGAGGAGCAGATCCTCATATAAACTAGAATCGTCGATTCTCATTGAGAGAACCAGCCTGAAAGCTAGTCCTGTTTGTGAGAGCCACCCGACACTGGTTTATTCTTTTCTTCAAACACTGCTTCACGTCCAGAACATATTGTTGTGCAACTGGTATAGTCAGCTGGTGGTATTCTTTGACTGGAAGACAAATGTCCTTAACTGCTTGTCCAGTGCCTGCAAGTGATATGCACTACCCATACAACCTGAAACCAGTGTGTCACCAGACTCTCATCCAGTGGGTGTGCATCAGCGTTGTGCGGTTACTTGAATTTATAAATAACCGCCATTCCAGTTTTTAAAAAACTATGTCAGAATTAGAAAATTACTGGTTTTGGTTCTGACCAAAACTAGAATCAAAGAACCACAGGTCATGGGTATCAGTAGATACCCTTGAAGAATCAGCAGTTTTCATGAATTGGACGGTGTAATGGTGAATTTTTTTCAAATTTGTGAGAAGCATGATTATATATCAGAAATGATCCTTTGATGATAATTGCCAGGGGTCTTTTCCTGTATCTAACAACCACCTAACACTTGTTTGCATCTGGTTGCAAATAACACTTGCAGATCTGGTTTACTTGCAGTTATAAACAGTTATGAATTAATTGTAACTACAGTAGTAGCTAGTATATTACCGAGCCCTTAATTAAGGGCGAAAAGAAGGACTTAAAACACTTGGGAAAGACATCACCAGCTGCTCCTCCAGCCAATTGGCCAGAAGGCCCTTAGCGGTTGGCCAATACCAAATATGAGGAGGAAAAATAAATAAATAAACTAATTAATGATCAATAATGCAGACCAGAATAAATGAAATTAGTCTTATAATGAAATTTTGCAACTTTTTGTGTGGTCAGGAATAGTGTTGAAGTAAGTTTTTGTGAAGGAAATTGTGTTATAGTTTCAGCACCTTTTTTGCTCATAAATGTAGAGAAGGCTTTCAGGAGTATGCTCTCAATGACATACAATACAAGCCCTTCAGCATGACATCAGTTAACACCGGCTTGCTCAGGCCTACCAAGGGGTATACTAGGGTAGGACTTCAATCTGCCTGGACTTGCTGGTTAAGCCCAGGTGAAATATTTCTGGATGATGAGTTGGTTGGGTATGGAGATTTTTTTTTGTCGGTGCAAAATTTCTCATTGTAGCTAAATTTTGGGGAAAATAATTGCAAACTTATCAATAGAACTTGCCAAATATAGAAAAAAATTCAAAAATTTCCCTTAAAATTGCCACATTTCTACATATGGTTCAAGTAGCCAAGTTTAATAAGGATTTTTAACCAAAAAAATTCATTTCATATAATTTGGCTATATTAATGGTATGGATCGTTGCCTACACCTCAAAATTGGGTTCAAGGGAAAAAGGGGGATAAAAAAAACACTGGTATGGAGAATCCAAAGCAAGCTAGAATATGTTTCAGCAGAAAGTCTATGAATGTAAAACGGATTTTATAAAAAAAATAAAAATCTCGGTACCCATGACTCAACACTCGTTCAAAGTTCAAACCCAGCAGCATATAAGTACACAAATTGCCTGCAAAGATGGTTATGTCCAGCTAATTATAAGCTGATAATCATTCACTCCATTTTGATCCAAGGGTGGTGAAGCTAGGAAAGCCCTTGATCCAAGGGTGGTGAAGATAGGAAAGATGGGAACAACGCTCTGATCAGATTCATGGTACAAATGTTCGTGGTCGGGATCTATGGTCCAAATGTTGTTGATCTGGATCCAATGGTTAAAATCTCTCTGGAGAACACCCCAATGCTCCGGGTCAGTTATGTATGTTAGGGTCCAAATTGCTCGGATCTGTGTGCTCGAAGATAGAGCCGCATGTCCGGGAAACGGAGATGAAGGTTCTTGAAGCAACTTCGGGTCCAAGAGTTGCATAATTACCCATCTCCCTTGTGAACATTGCATACTTTTTTTCTTCGTCTCCCTCACTAGTAGACACATTTCCTTTCTTCTTCGAGAGTTTTGTGATTAGGAGCTGTGAGAAGAACTGTGTATTTTGGGTCTAGTTGGTGTGTTACTTTACTACGTGTCCATTCACGTGGAGAGAGAGAGAGAGATCCTCGAGCAGTCACCCCGCGCTCCGACATGTCTACTCGAGTCCCACTCCCAGGTAAATTGATATTTGTTTCCCTACTTTAAATCTGAGGTTGCGTGAGTCTTAACGTTTGAGATCTGGTGATGCACATAGCAGCTAGTTGTTGTATGTTTTTTTTTCCTGGTTGATGTAGTTTGCTCAAGGGAAATGCTTGCTTAAGAACTAAGTAAACATGGAAATCTTTCTCAGCGGATCCAGCTAAAGTGTGTGAGAAGGGTGAGAGACATTTGATAAACAACGGTGATCACATTAAAATGAAGGAAACTGTTTTTAATGCAATCATGAATAGCTTTAGGCTCTAGTACTCAACTGTTCGTTTGTTGCATTTTCTCGCTTCTCTTGCAGGTGCTCTGATGATGCAGGCGGAGGAAGTAACTGAACCCAGCCAGGAGCTGACACAGCCTCCAACCCTGCCAGTATGCCAGCATTTTCCAATTGGAAGCACGCACACATTCGATTCTCAGCAGTTGCAGGAACATCTTTCCGTTACTGCCGCCCAGCAGCACCTCATCCGGATGTTCTTTCCCACCTCCAACAAAGCTGCTCCAGTTCCTCTCACATGCGGTGTGGAATCAGTTGAAGTGATGTCCGAGCAGCCTCTCCAGAAGGTGGTGAATCCGGAAGCAGATCATCCGGCCCGTAGCCTGAAACGCGGGCATCGCAGTAGCAGCAACCTGATACGCAATGAAGAAGACGTTGCACACGCTTCAGACGGAAACTACGTCTGCGTGAAGACGAAGAGAACGAAGTTGACCCGATCGCAAGCCTCATTCGACCTTCAACTACTCGCGAGCCAACCTTTGTCTTCTGCTAGTGCTCAGAAGCCGCTGGGTTCCCGACGCAAGCGTGCTCCTCGCAACACTCGGCGAAACAAAGATAGAGCATCTCGAAGCCACCATCACAGCAAATCTCGATGCGGTTTCCGAACCCCCAGCAGCAGTAGTGAAGACGAATCAGAGGGAAAATCTCCACCCCGCAGCAGCATCAGTGCTTTCGTGCAGAGTGACCCTGACTATAGCGTCTCTGACCCAGAGCATAGCTTGGACATGACTGGCAGTTACGACAGCATTGACGACTACTACGAAGTGCCACATTGGATCACTCCTACATCCAGTGAAAGCATCAATGCTACTGGTGATGATCAGGAGATACACAGTCCACATGATGATGGGGGAGAGCAGCTGGAGGTCGAGAGCAGATATATCCGTCCTGATGATCGTCGCTCCTTTGAGATTCTGGAAACCCTCCTGAACAGGATGTATCTCAATGCAGCAGCTGCATCTAGCTCGACTTCTACAGGGTGCTAGATCAGGATTGGCCATCATGCACAGAGGAGGATTCGTGCAGAGAATCCGTGCAATAAACTGAATGTAGATCTCTAGATAGTATTTGACGGATCTAGAGTCTAGACATCAGTTCTTAATTACAACATCATCATCATCACTGTGGATCCTTTAGTGTGGATCCTTATGTAGTTTGTTCTCGTTGTTTGTTCCACTCTAAGTCTATTGTAACTGTTCCTCCATGTTGCTCAACTGTTTAGCATCGTGGTAACAAATTAGCCGGTTGAATACGGTACTTAGCCAGAATCTCATAGCTTAAGTACTGCAAACATTATCTACCCCTCTCCATTTGTAAACGTTTCGTATTTAATTAAGTTCATATTGTCATTGGTGTTGAATTGATCACAAATCTTCACATTTCTAATATGAGTTTGTCATGCACTGATTGTACCCCTGTATGAAAGAATGTAAAAGTTTGGTGACAACCCATTTGCAAGAATGTTTTAAGTTTGGTGGCAGTTTGAAGATGCAAGTGTCAATGCAGATTCATGTTCATATCTCCATATCATCGTCACTTTCATGAGACTCAATGATTTATCATTGTCTTTGGTTTCTTACATTTGTGGTTGAATTCATGGTGTTTCTTTGCCACTTCACATGTAATTTGTGGCTTGTAACTGTGGTTGATTCATGGGGTTTCTTAGGCACTTCAACCCGTAAACTGTGGTTAAACACATTTGTCTTTGCTACTTCAAACCAGCTACTCTGGAGATTTTTTTCCATAAGTGTTTTTCTCTTGTTTAATTGTTGAACAACTAATCCACTAGATTGCTCAACTTGGGCCAAAAACTGGCTGCAAAACTTGGACACGTATATCTGATTTGTGAAGCTAGGACATTGAGTAAACATCCAGACTGACTGAGGTAAAAGCTAAAGTTATGGGCATCACTTCCTCCATGCCCATAAGTTATCAGGAACCAGGTACACTAATCATCTATAACTCTGTAGACTCATGGTGATGATCAGGAGTTACGGCCTAATTCACTTGTAACGAGTTTTATGGCCTATTCCAATTTCCTGTGTGGGAACTAATTAAGAGCTCATTGTCAAATGAGTACAGCATTATGAGCCATGGGCAATCTTTCACCACTCGGCACTAACTCCCTACCCCTTTTGGGATAGAGCTGGGCAGGGCATCAGAAAAAACCATACTTGTTCATGGGTCCAGTTCGAAAACCTTTCTAGGTGGTTCATGGGTGGTTTGGAGGGTTCATAGGGGTTCAAAGGGTTCATAGTTGGTTGAGAGGTGGTACATAGGTTGTTCAAATGAAACATTGCCCCCCCTTTGCATTGCCATAAAAAATGGGCACAAGAACCCCTCTTTTACAAGGGATGGCTTTTGCTGCTACCCCGTCTGGCACTATCCCAAAAGGGGTTGGGAGTTGGTGCGGAGGCTCGACTACACTATTAACATATTTAATCTATGTAATTAGTGGATGGGTCATATCCCACATATTTTTTAAATGATGTTTATTATATCAACTATCGGACCATCTACAGATCAAATCAGCAAGAGAAGCTCTAATGTGGGCTGCCCACCACATTTTCACAACCCAACATGCTTGACTTCAAAGTTTATGTGGAATAAATTACAGTTTGATTGCATAGTGATTCAGGTGTCTAAACTCACTTGCATATGTATAATTACATTGACCATGTATGGCAGAATTTTTGTTATTGTAATCTGGAGTCCCCCACTAGTCGCATGTTATTGTGAACCAACGCACCATCAGAGTGTACATATGAACCTAGGTGCAAGTGATATTTTTTATAGAAGAATATTTTCCCCTTTGAAGTCTAACCCAAAAAGATTATAATTAAAGTTTTGAGTTCTTTAAATTCATGAAATAACCAGCTGGATCTGAAGACGTAGGCCGTCCAAAGACTGCAATTAGTGGAGTTCTTCTTTTCCACATTACGTTCAGAAAAGCATCCAGAATAGTACTAGTAGATTTCAAACTTGATGGGATACCTTGCACTGTGCTCCAGTCTACTTAAGGTTACACCTAACAGTACTTAATTTGTCTCTAGTGATCTGCTTTAATTCAAACCAAGTGGACAACATTACTTCTCTTTCACAAACAGAATCATCAAGGTTTGAGCTCAGAAAATATGTTGAGATCATTTGCCTCATTTCAATTCTTGTTGAACAAGCAATCCAATTGAAAAAAAATGCACCTGGCCCCCAAACCCCTGGACTATATGGTGGACATGCCGCTTCAGTTTGAGCCAATTAACTGGATTCAATATCAAAACCAATACTTCTATAGAGGATTTTGGGTGGATGCATATGAGGTGCAAAAAGAATTCAATTTAATCTATTCATCTTATATGTATACTCAGCCAACTCTGTCAGTCCCCAAATTGGTAAGGTTGAAACACTTTTCTTGTTTATTTTTTCCTGTTTAGCTTTAATTTTCTTCTGTAGCAGCTAGGGTAATTAAAGGACCTATCATTGTTATTCCCTTATTATCACACCCCAATTCCCTAATACTATAGACTGTTGTTCTCTATCCATGCACACAAAAACCCTACTGTCTTACACCAGTGTCTCCTATCTTTGCACAAGAGCACTTGGGTTGATCTTGTAACTAAAATAGCAATCTTGCATATAATGTGTGCACAATGGTAGGTTCTTGATGTGCATGGCAAAATGCATGCCATAAGGTTTTTCTGCATAATGAGATATGCAATGAAGTGTGCAATCGTGGGGGGCGGGGAGGATGAAAAATGGTGAACTCAAATTACATCGGTGACTCAGTTGTAGGCTACAAATTTTCACATACTTACCGTATTTGCACATTCTGAAAATTGGGTTTCATGGCCAACATGGGATAGGTGCTACATGTATGCCAAATTTCAGCTAGAAATATTTTTGGTATCAGGAGAACTTTTTAAAATGTGTTCTTAAATGTGCAACAATAGGGTTAGCTACCCTAGTAATGAGCCAGGACTCCTGGGAGATATTAATAAGAATTCCCAAATTTCCTGAAATCTTTAGAGACTATATTTGTCATGTGAGACCTTTGAATATGCCTTTGGAATGGCATCCTAATTATATTTTAATTTCAAAGAAGCTTTGATTCAAAAGTGTTCTTAGGCAGGTTATAATGTCACATATTTGCAGAAGAATGATCCTCAACATATATCATCCATGGGGACAACCATGCATAGGCCATTTTCATTCATCCTCTAAGGGGGCAACCATGGATAGGTCATTTTTATTCTTCCTCCAAGGGGGACAACCATGGGTAGGCCATTTTAATTTTTCCTCCAAAGACTTGGAACCTTGAAATCCTAGAAGTTTGAGTCTCAACATTATACAAATGATCCTCCCACGACCACAAATGCTCAGTGTTATACGTCCCAATCAGAGCAAGGACTTAGGTCTTGTATAGGTTGTGATACAATTTTTCTTAAGTTTTCTTTTCGAAAGGTAATTAGGCCACTACCAAAAACGCCCTTGAAAAAACACAAGAAATTTCTTGAAGAACTATATGAGTGATTCTTTGGGATTGCTTCGTTTGGGCACTTTTGTATGTAGAAATATCATGCAGAAGTACTTCGAATGCGGTTAGACCACCATACGAAAATGACGATTGCAGCTGCATGCATTATTACGGCTTTTTCTCAAACTGGAAGAACCGGTTTAGATCGTTCTGAATCTGAATGAAGTTAGTATAGGTGCACAGGTACTCACAGGGAGCGAGGGGCCAGCCTTCTCCCATTCTCCTCAGGACAGTCTTTTCTCACCTTCAGATGAGTCAGAGCTGGGAAGAGTTTATAGTTATGCCCACTGCACCAACGGCAGTGCATAGTGCGGACTCCGGACGCTTACTCATGATGAGTACTGTAGCTGCAGCGTGAGTCGTTGGTCTTCTCTCATCTCCTCTAGTCAGCGGCCGCTGCCTGTAGTTACTAGTTAGTCCCACTGCACCATCGCTAGTGCGTGATCCGGACTACTTCTGGAGCACCAGTGCTAGTGCGTGATACGGACTAGTGGCCAAGCTGTACTGACCATAGATGTCTTTAGTACCCTTGAGTATCCTGTTGCGTAATCGACAAGGTTTCTTACTATGGCTGCATCTAACATGACAGTTTTCGTGCAAAAAAACTCTTTGTCATGTCTTTCAGCGTATAAGGGTTTGAATGTGTTTATGAGCTCCGGGTCTAGGATGTACAGTCGATCAAAATGATGGAAAATATATATGAGCTGCTTGCAGCTTCAAGTATTCTTCTCCTCCAGAATGACTGCAGTACAAGCTGAAGAATTCTAGAGAGTTCTCGTGGTCAGGAAGCCGACTAATTACATCTTTAATTTATTATTTCAAGTCCCCCATCACATTTTATAATTCAAAACTTTAACCGTGCAATTTCGAGCTACAAAAGACAGTTTGTGAAACAGAAAGAAAGCAGCTTCGTAGCTATGGTAACGTCGAAACAGAACTTACTGCAGCTCATCTCTTCATCGCTCTAATTACGTCGATGAGAACTCCAAACATCACAAACAGAACTTGCAGCTCTTTCATGGCTCTCTAACGTTGATGAGAATTCCAATCATCACAATTTCGCATCACGTATAAATTCATGATCCGTATCCAACGGTGTGAACGGTTTTTCTTCGCGCATGGGAAAGTCATAACTACATGTACATGTATGGGTACACCTTATGATAGGCTCCAGGGACTAGTAGTAATGATATTCAAAACAATTCATTCAAAGCTCGGCGTTGCTATATACATAATTTGGTGGAATTACTTGAACTTATTAATGTTTGGGTTGGAAGTACCTGCACTATGATCAAGCTTTTTAATACTACTAATTTTGAATTAATTGCTCCAAGAATATATTAACTGTACTCAAAGAACGGAAATAAATAATATTGTTCATCCATACGGTCCCGTATATTGGTTTACATATTTTTATACTTTTTCCATTGGTACATATTTTTCTGCTTGTCCATATATATCTATATATATCTTTCCACTAAAGGTGTGTTCACACTTGATGTTAGGGACTCTAGTGTTGTATCCCTTAACACCATAATAGTCATTTAGACTTAAACTTACTTATCATGAAGATTTTATGTTAAACTAGCATTCACTTAAGATTAACGTATCGGCCTATTAACATTGGGTGCCACCTAGGATGCCACCTAGATTTTATTTAACATTGATTTAACATCAAGTGTGAATGCACCGTAAGTTGGGTAGAAATTGCCAATAGTTGATGACAATTCTAAAATTTGAACCAATAAGGATGGTCCCATCCAGTGCCTGGCATCCAGAGTTGTTGCCTTAATCCCCCAAATATGTTCCTTTAGCTTCTAGACCAGTGTTGGGGCGGTTCTTAGAACGAGGGACAGATATCACCGGTTCTTTGCCAGTTCTTTCATGAAAACTGCTGGATCTTTAAGGTTTTCGGAAGAACTGGAACCGGTAGTTCTTTGATTCTGAAGTTTTCTCAAAGAAATCAGCGAGCTGTTCTCAGCTGATTCTGGAATATTTCAAGAACCAACACAGGTGGTTCTTTAAAAATTCAAAGAACCGCACAACGCTGTTTTAGACCATTCCCAAAAGGTTTTGTGATGTAGATATTTGTTTGGTTGCAACATGTTACTAGTAGGTTTTGTCACAGCACATGACGTTGAGGGATTTTTTTTTTGGTGCTCATATGTGGTTTTGTACTAGTCAAGTTTCTATGCCTTAACCAACATCAAATGTCCAGGGAGCTTGCACGGTATATTAAGGAAACTTGATTGGACACCACATGGGACAGAAACAACAGTACACTATTTGCTTTTCACATATAATTCTCGAAATGAAACTCTAAGAATCCAATGTATCCAAAAAGGGGTACTAGTAGTGTTCAGCATACTCAAATAAGTTTTTGGTTGCTCTTAACTCTGGTTAATGTAGTTATAATAACCATAACTATGGCTGTAGTTGTAGAGCTAGTTTTCGTAATGTTCTCAACTTGGTGCAAGACAGAAAATAACCCCTAGTGTTCTATAAGGAACAGAAGGGAATGCAGCATCCAGTTTCATACAGTTTCTTTGCATATACAAACTCTCCCCACTGCAAAGGGCTCCACTATATAATGTCATGATATCCGTGACCAAGTGGCCATTTTTCAAGGGCCTTTAAGAATTAGAAAGAAATGCTAAGGTTGGTATCATTTGTTTTAGCAAATTATATATTTTGATCTCCATTCATTTCATGTAGCTGAGTTCTAGAATTACAATCCACAAGTCATTGAACCTTGGAGCTAATTTTCTTTCCCTTAACCAGCTTAGCCAGAACTCATTCAGGTTGAATATAAGGTATAGGTGTGACCTTCCTGTGAGATCTCCTTGGGATGAACACCTTAGTTTTGGGCTTGACTTTAGGGACTTTATATCAGTAAAAGACTTGCTGGATACTCTTAAAGACAAAATGCTCTTAACAAATGCAATACATGATGAATAAGGAGAGCTTAGTAAGCTCTTAACTTATAGTGAAATTGCAAGTTCTTGAGCTTAAACCCAAAAATGAGTTTATGGGGGGTAATTCTTAACTCATGGCAGCTCGCCCAAAAAAGAACTCTGGGTAATTCTCAACTCATCACCGCTGGCCCAAAAGAGAATTGTAGTTCTCAACTCTTGGCCCCTCGCGCAGGGACGGTGATTCCAAATTTTTGAGCCGTATACGTCCACACTCTCCGTAGTCTTAATGCGTTTTGTCGTGTTCTGATTACCTCAAATCAAAGTCGCTGCATTAAGGTGGTAAATGCTTGTAACCGCAAGCAAGGCAAGGCAAGGCACGGTACCTCCCTGCATGCTACCCACCCCGCGTCTCTTTCCTTTGTACCACTCCAACATAGCGCCGCTAAAATTATTCAACGACCTAATATCACACTGACACTCCGGCCCTTCGATCATTCCGGCCTTTCGATCTTCCAGGCCAGCAACGGTCAGCAGCAGTTGCCGCGTCGCTTAGAATCATTACGCACTATAGAAGAAGATCATAACTGCATGTCCTCGATCTGATGTTTCTGGTGTAGAATTTTATCATAACTGCATGTTCTCTAACGACTCGATGAACTAGCTACAGAAAAAAGAACAATATGTGTAGAGACATTTTCCATGCTGGAAAAGGATGGAAGAGTTGCCGTTGGAAGGCCAGTCTATAGGTGTGAAGAAAAAACCATCCTCTTGGCCAACATTTGAGCGTGTTGGAGTTGATTGCTTGAATTAATTGCAGGAGTTAGGGAGGAGTTCTTGAGTGAACTAAGGCCAAATTAATGTTACATAATACCATAGTAACTAGGCTGGTTAATTAGGCACTAATTAAGTATATTTTGGAATTGCCAAAAATTGTGAAAAATAACATGCTTGTCATGCCAAAAATCTAAATGAAATTCTCAAATTCACAATAGCTTCATTATTTAGTATAATGCTGGATTGTATATTATTATTATTACTTTTACTCCCAAACATAACTAACGAAATATAGTTTAATTATTAGGCACCTTGTTGCCAAACCGGCCTAGCTACTACAGTAAGCTTGCATAGGCTTGTGCCTAGGTGTAGGAATCTGATCTTTCAGCCTATTGGATTGTGGGAATTGGGGGTTTTTTTTTTTTTTTTTTTTTTTTTTTTTTTTTTTTTTTTTTTTTTTTTTTTTTTTTTTCTT
>Ga0116231_10001830_pt1 | contig 44183 bp, 38 predicted proteins | sample S1TSphgellanicum_2_FD_89695 | JGI IMG/M metagenome (GOLD analysis project Ga0116231, IMG submission 89695) | Host-associated microbial communities from peat moss isolated from Minnesota, USA - S1T2_Fd - Sphagnum magellanicum MG | ecosystem: Host-associated > Plants > Peat moss > Unclassified... | reverse complement strand
TTGGCTTAACTCCCGGGCTTTCCTTTGGCCCGCACCCTTGCAATTCCCTTTTGCCTTGGTCGCGAGCCCAAAGCTAGGGTTGCGACAAAATACAAAAGGTAGCGAATGAAGAAGTGGGCAGAATTGAATGAGGAAAGGAGGAAATGGAGATATGACAATATTGATATCACAATGAGACAAAAACCAAGTAGTCGTTATAGGAGCAATTGGAATATTTAAATTAAAAAATGTTCTAAGAACCAAAGGACTTTTAGTAATGGCTAAAACAATTTGTTGTATGTGACCATTGGAAATGATTTTAACCTTTTTCTGCTAACCATTAGAAACGGTTAGAACAATTTTAACAATTTTAGTTGGAACGGCTTTTTGTAATCAAACCTAAGTAACAATCATTTCCTAACAATTTCTGGTAATGATTTTTTAACCACTTCTTGGTAACATTGTGTTCGTAATTAGTTTTTCATGACCGATTTTTGCCAATAATTATTGGTAATTATTTATTTGTTGTCGGCACCTAGTTCATCAAACTTGGTGGTGTTGGATTCTTCATTTTTGATGTACACATCTTGTTTTCCTCTAAGGTGCAAGGGAGAAACTATCACCAATTTCCCTTCTCTAATTTCCATTCTTCCCATGTTCATTTCTAACTTTTCCAGGTACATGGCATGTACTACATAGCACCCATACTAGTTTTTCCAACACTAATTTTCACTATTCTTTGTCTCATTTACTGTTTTCTTGCATCCTCATTCAAGTGAAAAATCATCTTTGCTAATCCCATCATCCAATGGTGTGGAGTGAATCACTCCTAACATGTTTGGTTTCGGGTCTATGTAGTGTGTAACTGAATATTTGGTTTTGGGGGAGTTGTAATTGGATCCTTATTTAGTTTTAATTCCATGGCAAAACATTTTTTTAGTGAAGTAATATTTGGATGTCCCGTTTCCAGTTGTTTTTTCGAAGTAATCTGAACCTCAGTTAGTTTTGATTCCTTGTTGAATAATTGTACTTGTGGAGTTATAACCGGATTACCATCTACTTTCAATTGTTTATCATCCTCCACTTTTGGTTGGTTGTCTTCATTCCATTTTTGTTGTTCATCGAAATCTCCCCCCCTTGTACCCATGGTCCCTGACTTCAAAAAACCTCAAAGAATTGGTAGGGCTTGAACTTCTTCACATTTACAAGAATAAGGTAAGGATCTAATTTGTTTACCTCAACCAACAAAACGGTGTTGTTGGGAAGACAATACTGGATTCGGTACAAATTGAACCACTGTCGTTTGAATTTTCCAATGTGATTTTCTCTAAACTTTGAAAACCACAAGACATCATCATCGAGTTCAAAGGATTTTTGTTTATAATGTTTGTGGGCCCATTTTGCCAAGTTTGATTGTCGTTTTGTGGTTGTTTTCAGCATCAACCTAACAAATTTCCTCCAACCTTTTTATGTCAACAATTTAGCTAAATAGAACAAGTACCTGGGTGTTCCCCTATGGGTAGTGGAACTTATATGTTTAAACAAAAAGTGCATAGTCAAGGTTTGAATGGCGTCATTAATAAAGTGCACACCTTGATCGTTAACCAAGGTGAGTGGGTAGCTGAATCATGTAAAAATAAATTTGTACATGAATTTTACTATGACTATTGTAATGTTTGTCCACAACGATTTGGCCTCCACCCACTTGGGAGCATAATTGGTTGCCACCAAAACATAGCGATTACGAATATAATGACCTTTTTGTTTAATGTGGCTTATGAAATTAATACCCCATTTTGTGAAAGGCTTAATAGGGAGCATTGTGATCAATTTAGTCAAACCAATGTAGACCAAATTGGTCATCCACTAGCAATTGTCATAGGATCTACAATGGTCCATAACATCCTTATGAAAAATTGACAATTATTATTTAGCAATTTTTGGATTGTGATGTCTATCAAAAAATGACCTCCACCTACCACTTCGTGAATTTCCCGAAAGATTACTGGAATTTCTTCTTGGTGTAAGCACTATTGAAAAATCCAATCTTGGCATTATTTGTACAAATTGTTTTATTACAACACATAAGGTAAAGCCTTTAAAATCAATTTTTGTTTTTGTTCTAGTGTGTACAGAATTAAAATTTATTTTATTTGTAGGTAATTATGAATTTCCTACAACTAAACTAATTGGAGTAGGAACAAAGGGGCATCAGTGATTTGATCTAGCATTCCACTTGGTTTCTTGGATGTCGATAATCGAAAGAAGGCATCCGTAACTAAGTGTGATTTTTCGGGTTTATACACCACCCAAAAATTGTATTCAAGAAACATCAGGAGCCATTGAATTATTCGAACATAAACTTGGGGTTTCTTGACCAAGTAAAGGAGGGCCATATGGTCTACATAAAAAACAAACTTGTTACTGAGTAGGTAATGGTGATATTTGCGAAGAGCATACACCGTCATCAGAGCTTCCTTTTCAATTGTTCTTTCTCCATTGTTCAACAATTGAAATGCGTACACAATTGGTTGGTCGCATTTTCCAATTGGGATTTGAACCAACATAGTGCCAACCGCTAAATTTGACAAGTTTGTGTGGACGTGAAATTCCAAATCCCATTAGGATCGGTGCATCTACATAATGTTGCTTGATTGCCTCCCATGCCTATTGACATTTGGGAGTCCATTGACAAACTTAGGTTTTTCACAACAATTTTGTAATCAGGGCCATGATGAAATCAAATTTCCAAATGAAACAACAATAAAACTGAACCATGTTGTTGAAAACTTGAATGTCTTTGGGGGTTTTTGGTTCTAGCATGTTAACAATGGTTGCAATTTTTTAAAGATCTAGTAGCTTCCCTCCCTTAGACAAAATGTAGCCAAGTATGATATCGAAAAACACTAGAAACATACATTTTTCCGAGTTGAGGCTAATACTGAACTTTCAACATTTGTCAAAACATAATCGAAGTTTAAACATATGTGTTTTCAAATCACTGAAAATGTTAAAATCATCCGAAAACAACTTCATGAACACAACAAGATATTTTTTGAAAACCATTTTGATAGCTTGTTGGTAGGTTGGTGGCGCATTCTTTAATTCAAAGGGCATGACTAACCACACAAAAATGCCCCATTTGGTGATGAAGGTTATTTTGTATCAATCTTCTGGTGCTATCATGATCTAAGGGTAATTTTAAAATCCGTCCAAAAATGAATATATTTCATGTCTAACTACCATATCTAGACCTCCTTTGTAAATGGCAGAGGATCGAATCTTTTATTTATGGCTACATTTAATTTTTGGAAATCGACATAAATGTGCAGCTTTCCATTTTTTTGGGAACCATCATAATGGGTGGAAATTAAAAAAAAAATTCCACCAAAGAAATGAAACCTATAGTCAAAAGCTTGTCTAGATCTTGTTTAACCACAACTACATAATTGGGATTCAACCAATATCGGCTTTAATGGGAAGGCGATATTGTTATATATAGTTCAATCTAATGTTGAACAATGTGAGGAGTCATTCCTTTGAAATCCTTGTAGGACCATGCGAAAAGACATCCTTGTATTCTCGAAACAAAGAATCCACTTCTGCAACTATCAAAAGGTCCAAATTAGTGTTGAGCTTCACTAGCTACAACTTAATAGCAATGCCCAAATTCAAATATCATATTTGGACATCTTCTTGTAATGTCCACCTTGCAATTTTCAAATCCTACACCTTTAAGTGGGTGGGAATTTCATATATGGGAATTTTCTTTAGGGTATGAAGGAAATCAAACATTAATTCCTCTAAATCAATTTTTGGAATTATGTAAAACACTAATGTGTTTCGTTTCTGTAGGGTAATTGCTCCAATGGTGAACAATTTTGGTTTTGCCTATAGAAGAATTTCCTCCTCCTCATATGTGATGCCATTGGCAAAATCATATTAAAGAAAAACTTTTAATTGCTTGGTATGACCATCCAAGTGTTTTATTACTAGAATTGTTTGAATCATTCCATTGCCTTTTATGGTCATTAGGTTTTTCCCCAATCATGAATCACCTTAACATTCTTAAGCCAAGGTCGACCAAGGAGCATGAAATAACTACCATCCAACATATTGTTCTGCATAACGGTGAAAGTTGCAATGTATGGAATTCCATGTATATGTATTTTTAAATTGCGAATGATTCCAATCGGCTTTGTTAAACTTTGATTTGCCATTCGAAACATATAAGGAACGGGTTTGGGGGAAGGCAATCCCAACCATTTTTGTAAATCCTCTATGATAATGTTGGCACTAGAACCTTCATCTAGTAACACATCATCCACCAAATTTCGCTTTACATGTACTTGGATAACTCCCATGTGAAAGTCGATAGCAATTGAAGCCATTACCAAAATCGATGGTAAAGAGGGGACCAATTTTTTTTCCGAAAAGAATTTAAAAAAAACCTATTGCTTTAAATCTGATGTAAGTTGAAAGAGTTGCTTGAAGGTCAACGTATGTTTATCTTCAAGTAATTGATCTCTAATAGCCTGTTGAATTGCAACTAATTCCTTCGCGACTCCCAATGTGTCAGTCCAATTTTTGAACTGGGATTGGCTTGTATGGCATCTTTCATCTCCTGGCACTTGTTCGTTCTTGTAGGTAGTTTTTTAATGGTCTCCAATGTTGGAAGTTATAATGGTGGTTCCTCCTTTTGCAATTGTTTGATAACATCCTCAAATGATTTTTGAAATTATTCTTCTTCTTGCTAGTTTGCAACAATTTTGTTTTGCTTCATCTCCTTTTCCTTGAATGCGTTGGCTTCAAAAACTTGACTTTGGGTAATTATAGCCAACACCATCTTCATTACTACATTCTCCTTTTTTGGTTCGAAGTTTGCCTTCTTGTTTTTGAACATCTCCAAGAATGCCTTCCAATGCAAGGAATCAAAAATCTTATGATTCGAACCATCACAAATGAAACAAGAGTACTGAATGGTAGTATTATCGGTTTTGTTACTCCAATTTCCTTTACATGGATTTCTGGTTGTCTTCAACTAAACAAAAACTTCATTCACCTCTATTTCATTTTTCTCCTTCAGTAGTTATTCAGGTTTTATAGGTTCCAGTGGTAGCATTATTTGGTATGACTTGAGTTATTGCATTGATCGCATGTTAATTCACTTTTCTTGGAATCTTTGGTTTTTAAAAATTTTGGTGGAAGTTTCAATAATTTCCAATACTCATTTGCATCACCCATGGTCTCTTTGCATGTCATCGCAACTTCATTGTGGAAAAACAAAATATCTTGTTTCATCCATGTAATGGCTTCCTGCAAATAAGGTACTAATTTAGTTCGGAAAAATGTCATAAGTAAATTGTCATATGCCTTATGGTTTAAATAGTTTGTTAGTTTTAGTATATGTTCATAGTATACCTCCACTTTTTCATCCATTATTTGTTTGATGACTCTCAAAGCCATATACACTTGTTTGTTTGTTTACGATTTCCAGTAACACTTACAAAAAGAAACCTCCAGTTCGGCAAATGTGCCTCCTGGGTGAAATAACATGAAATTTTCCCCCCATTCCAAAATTGCATCCCTCAAGGTGAAGCAAAATAAGTTAAATATGTTCAAATCATTCCTTTTCCCATTAGAATAGATGGCCTTTCGAAACACCTAAACATGGGCATTAAAGTTGGTTCATGCATTATAAATGGGGTAAGGAAATGATTTTTGGTTGGTTGGTGCCATTGGAGGCAAATTGGGTGCCATCGAATACTAAAAATGGTACCATGTCATCCACGATGGGCCTATTTAACGTCCCCCTATGAGTGTGGTCATTGTTGGAGTCGGTCATTTTGGAGGTTTTCCTCCACCCCCTATCGATCCAATGCCCATTCTCAGCTTTTCTGAATTAGAAGGTTGTCATGGCCATCGTTCACATTCCATGGTTGAATGATTGGATTTGTTGGGTTGTCCTTTGCTGGAAGGTCCAAAAGGTTTGCCACTTGTATTTGGTGGGCTTCCATTACTAGCTCTGACCATGGTCGTTACAAGTGTGGCCACATTATCTCCTAACGTCATGCTTGACCAACCCCATCCTAATGGTACACTTGGCCTTCCCCCCTGATAAGGTTATCCCATCATGGGCTAGTAAGCCTATTGCATGGAAGCTAGTGCTACAAAAAAACCATAGCCATGTAGGGGAGGAAATGAATTTTTTGTGGGATTTGGAAATCCTGAAAATTCACCTTTATTTCCTAGATACCCAAGTGTGAACTAGAATTTCCAGGTACAATAGTTGGGTAATTAGGGATTGTAATTATGGGAGGATTTCCTGGAGGAAATGTGGTTAACAAAATTGGTTGAACTTCAACTCAACTAGATTTATAGGGATAGTTGGTTAACAAATGCCTCAACCCATGACAGAATGAACACACATGAAGGGAAAATTTTAGATTGAAAACAAAAGTTAACAGATTTATGGGTGAAACTCATTACCATTTGTAAGACTCATTCTTGACAAACAACCATTACGATTATCTTCTAAGGTGTTTCTCTCTTGAAGGTGCCTTAACTCTTCCCAACGCTCTTGGGTTTGACTCAAATTGGTCTCCAGAGTGACAAAGCTTGGTAGCATTCCTTCATGGTACAAAAAGCTATATTTTTAATAAGATCCCAAATGGGTCCCCAAGAAACTCCTTATTGTAACATAATGGGCATTAATTTTAAAAAGCCCCCCCCCATCAATCCCAATAATTGAACTACTCCAATGTTCAATTATGTTATGAAATGCAATGATAATGTTGTCATCCACTCTAGATAGATCCAGTTCAAAATCGATTGGCCATTTCTTGCATTTTCTTACAAAACATCATCAAACTTCTTCTACATATTTTTCGTCATAACAATTGATATAATACACCCAAACAAAAGATGCCAAATGGTATTTTATATTTCTTTTTATTTTGTTGTACTAAAACAAAAATGCTTAAGGGAAAACAAACAACAAAACATTTAATGAAAAATAGAAAACAATAATCATAGTGAGATCAAACCAAAAAAACTAATGTTAAATAAAATCAAATAACTTTATCCTTATGTCAAACTTAAAGGTACGAAAGTAGATATTTTGGTTTTGTATTTATGGAATGGTCGCCAAATGTTAAGACTACCTAGTAAATAATCAAGTTTGGAGGTGAATGAAACATAAATTTAATAAATTTTCGTTTGGTGGGCGATCTTAAAAATCACCAAATACTACTACCTATAAATCAAATAGATTTATGGAATAATGTAGTTTTTAGTAGGGAACACACCTTACCAAATTTAAAGTAGGAATAGACACCTACAACAACCTTGGATGTCAAAAACTTAAACATAAAACTTAGGTGGTAGAAAAAAATTAACATTCAAAAAAGACACCCATTGAATAAATACACTTGGAGACATAAAACCTCATGGAAAAGTACAACTCTAGCAAAAAACATTAGTTATTTAAGAAGAAGGTAAAAAGTTCAAAAGTTTTGAACTTCTTCCACATTTAAGTTTGAAAAAACTTCGTACAATGTTCTTCTTGGAAAGATTGTTCAAAAACTAAATTCCTCCCAAATATATACATTCCAAATCCTATTAAAAAAATCCTAACTACCAATCCAACTGATCATTTCTAGATTTTCAATTAAAAAATAAACATCTCTAAATTAAGTTTTGATTAAGAGAACTTCCAATTTTAGTTACTTAAATTCGATTTTGATTATGATGACTTTCAGTTTCGGTTCCATAATTCCGATTTTGGTTACATAATTCAATTAAGATTTTTCTAGATTTGGTTATACATAGTTGGTTTCGGTTATAAAAATGTTTTTCATTCCAATAGTTGGTCTTTTTGACTGGGGTTTTTTTATTAGGGTTTTTTTTATTGAACCATCGTGACAATAATATATTTTGGGCAATAACTAGAAAATGTATATTATTTAAATTATTTTATTTAAAATTAATATGAGAATATTAATTAATCAATTAATTAATTACCTTAACTACCCTACTTTACCCTACCTTAACCTATTTACCTACTTAATTAATAAACCTATTAATTAATGCCAAAAATTATTTATTTATTTACCTACCAACCTTATGTCTTAAGTCTAGGCTAGGCCATCTAATTTAGCCATTTAGGCTAAACCAAACCACTTAGGTTAAGCCATGCCCCTTACGCTACACCAAATAATCTAGGCTAGGGGGTCTAGTAGGCTTTGTAACCTACACTAGGAGGTTTAATAAGCTTTACAACCTAGGCTATTTAATTAAGTCACTTAAATAACCAAGGTAATCTAAGTTGCAAGTGTGGGGACTTGAATTCCTCACTTCCACATTGAGGAGTCAAGCTTTTAACCATTGCACTACCACCCCATAAGGTGATTTTTTTGGACAACATGTTGTAATAAACATGATTTTGGACTAACATATTATAATCAACTTGCATGCATTTTTTTCAACATATTACACTAAATGAATTTGAATTCTTTTACACTACTTACATAAATATGTAAGTTATAGGTACGTTAACCTAGGTAGGTAGGAGGTACCTATTATTAAATCCATGTATTTAAGTAACATGTAGGTTAGTATAGTCTATTAAGCTTTATAGGTACCTACTAAGTTTATGCTTATAATTACTAACGCCTATGGTATTTAGTAGGTTATGTAAGTACTTACTATCCTATAATTAATAGATTTAGCTTAGGCATATTAGGTAGGTAGTCGAGCCTATTAAATAAGTTTAAGGTTAAATTACTTACCTAATATTAGGCTATGATATCTACTTAGTAGCTTAGGTGGCTCAGGTAAAGTTACATACTTACCTAAATAGCTTAGGTTAGGTTACATACCTACCTAGGTAGCTTATGTTAGGCTATGTATTTACTTAGGTAGCCTAAATTAAACTACATACCTACCTAATAAACCGAAGTTAGGCTACTTACTTTATAGGCCTAGGTGGCCTAAACTAAGTTACATACATACTTAGTAGGCTTAAATGGCTTAAGTTAAACTACTTACCTTGTAGGCCTAAGTGGCTGTGCTATGTAATTAATTACCAGGTAGATTTCAATAAGTTACCTTGTACTTAATAGGCTTAGGTGGCCTAAACTATTTACCTAGCTAATAAGATACGTTACTTACTTACTAGGCCTAGGTGGCCTCTGTTATTTACCTACTAGGGTTAGGCTATGTACCTATAATAGGCCTAGGCTAGTAGGTTACACACATGGCTAATAAATTTACCTATTAAAGCTAGGTCACCTAAAATACCCACTTCAAAAGTTTACACTACCTAGTTATAGGTTATTTAGTAGTCTTAGGCTACGTCCTAGGTAACCTACTAGATAAGTTTAAGTTAGGCTACCTATCTAGGCTATTAATTGGGTTATTATTCAACAAATAACCTACTAGCTTATTAATTATGCTAGATTAGATTGATAGTTTAGGTTTAGCCTAACTTATTAGTTATGTTAGGTTAGGTAGGTAGCCTAGGCTTAACAAGTAGGCTAAGCCATCAAATGGGTATAGTTCATTTGATTAAGCGTCAAATCATAATGGTCAATTTGACTAAGGGTCAAATTAGGATGGTTAATTTGACTAAACCCTATCCATTCAATATGGCCAATTTGATTAAACCATGGCCATTTTGATGGACATTTGTCCATTTTGACCAAATTTTTAACTTGACACTTGGTCAAAAATGTTATTTTAATCAAATGTACTAGTCAAATGTAACATGTGTTTTTCATGTCCCAAACCATTAATCAAAATGGACATACCTTTTGGTTAACGTGGACACTTCGAACAAATTGGCCTTATGAAAAATTGCATTTTCTTGTAATGTTAAATCCTATTTCACTTTTAGTTAATTCTTGGTCACTTTTATTTAACTTTTAATTCACTTCTAGTCATTTTTAATTAACTTTCGGTTCACTTTTAATTGAATTTTAATACACTTTTAATTCATTTCTAATTAACTCATAATTTAATTTACACGTGTACACATAAATGCACATGGGCCACATGTAGGTTGGAAGTTTTTTTAACTTGAGCTAGGCACCCAATATGTATAAATAAAATTAAAATTCCCAATTATTTTTAGTTTGTTCAACACTAGTTTTGGGTACATTTCTTATCATAGCCTTATTATGTTTTTGTTTATTCTTTAAAATAAAATTTTATTAGATTTTTATTTGACACATGTTGTGTTTTTGTTTGTTTGAAATAGTTATGCCTTTGTTTTTATTTGGGTTTAGAAAATCTTGTGAATTTGGTTTTTTTTGTGCCCATGACAATAATAGTATGTGTCCAACCCAAATTTTTTTACCTTTTGACATTTAAAAAAAAATCCATGTAATGGGTGAAATCATGGTCAAAGGAGCCAAGGGTGCCAAAGTAAAAATCTTTTTCCCAAGATTGCACATGACACATGTCATTTTGCATTGGTTTATAACCTAAAATTTTGTATTTCAGACACCCCACTTAATATTGCATTTTAAATATAAATATATTTTGACTAAAAATTGATTTTATATCATGTATATTATGCATTCATGCCTTCTATTACATATATATATGCACAACTTTTTTTAAAGCCACATTTTCACAATTCATAAATTTCAGGGTCAAAAACACTTTTGAGCCAAATGTTTTCAAATGGGTTATAAAAAAAAAATTCATTGGTTCAATTCCTTTTGCCCTTTTAGTTATCAATGTTAAAATCCTCTTTAATTTTCAAAATGGATGGTGCACATTTGGTTTAAAAAAAAGATGTTTGAAAAAAAACAAAAATTATCCACTTTTGAAGTTTGAACGCTTTGAACATACAAAAACTTTTTTGATTTGTGTCAAACTTTGAGCGTGTAATCTTTGCAATTAATGAAAAATAATCCCCAAAAAATTATGATAATCCAAACTATTATGTTTCCTTTGTGATCTTTCAAACATACAAAAATGTAATTTTAAAGAGTGTTCACTCATTTGCATGGCTCCTTTGATTATGATTTTACCCTATTATGTTTTTACCAGAAAATTAGGCCTTTTGTGTACAAAAAAATGACACCTTGTGCAAAATATATATAAATAAATAAACTAGCTAGTTTTCGGTTAAACAACAAAGCAATAAACAATTCAATTAATACATTAAGAAATAACTTTGGATACCATGAACATTAGAACCAAGGAAATTCATTAAGGATTTTTTCATCATAATGCATTTTTCCTACCAAAAATCTTAGTAACACAGCAAGGCTTTCCCTTTGAAATTTGTGGAAGATTAAAAATTCTAATTTTCTTAAGCAAGTCATATTTACTTGGAGGTTTGTTGGAGGAGCTTCAATCTTTCTTAGAGATCTTATTACTTGTTAACATTGTCTTAAAAAAAGGAGCAAAAGTAATCCCTATTACTAATGGGATCAAGACGGAAATAAAATTAGTTCTTGATGTATTTGGGATCAAACAAAAAATAGAAGAGTTTAAAGAAGTAGGAATAATGCATAGTACGACAAATATGAATGGTATACCAAAATTAATGTAAGAATACATGGTAAAATATTGGAAATATATCTATTATCATCAATCCATCAATTAATAATATTCTTTCAATTGCCTCCAAGTTCTATGAAAAATAAGGGTCACATATTTCTTTTTCTTTCACCGCATCACACTAAATGAAATATATTCTCTTTGCTTGCACATCAACAACCAATGTCAATTTAGATTGGAATAAAATTATTAATTTTTATGAACTAATTATTTTTCTTAGGATGGAATCATATGCAATTGAACATTACCCATATTTAACACATTTTTTATTCTTTTGGTTTTCATATAAGAAACATTAGTATGCGTCACTTGTAAAACCTAAACAAATGCACCTTAGTGCTTGAAAGTTGGGACCAACAATAATAGGTTAATATGAATCCACTAATGCAAGAAGAGGCCCTACATGTTGTACCACAATGTCTTAGGGGTGGACTATTATAAGATTACCTTAAAACATGTTCTAGTGATCGAATTGGGTTTTAATTCAAAGTTATGAAGACCAAGAAAATAGTCTTAACCCACCATTCCAACAACATGAGAAAGGGGGTAGTCATAAATTGCAATGGCCATAACACAAGAGGAACAACCACCCCATCTTGCCATGATAATAACACACAATTTCATGAGGATTAATATAAGGCCTATTACAATTGCAAATGGTAAATGGATATATCAACAATTAAAAGATGATATGGACGTATTGCAAAAGGGGACACACATCATTGACGATGGTTAACAAATATTTGAACATCCTTTTATCTTTTTTCTAAAATCACCTAAATGGTAGAACTAAAACAAGGAAAGTGGGCTTGTAAGGTGTGTTAATATAAGCAAAGGATGGGACAATAATCACTTGGATTTTGAACATGTAAAAGGTGACCTTATCCATCACTTTTCAAGAACTAAAATTGAAGATAGCTAAAGTTATTCAAACCAAACTCACACTTTTCCATAATTGTGTTTTAACAAGTAGTTATTGGTATTGGTTCAAATGATGACATCCATAAATCAACATATATCTTACAAAAGGGTTGAAAGTTTCAAGTGAAAAATGGCTAGCCAATTAAATATGCCATACCTTTTACTTCAACTTGGAAAAATTGTACACAACACAATTATTCACAAGCCACATATCTTCATTTAAAATTTAGATGAAATTGGAGTTCAACTTGGTTAATAATTCAATGCATGGGATTTGGCTAGGTAAGGTTTGTGTGATGTTTACAATGACATATTCTCGAAGTCTTGAAAAAGGTTGCATGTCAATTGTGCTATTAATGTAATAGGAACAACTTTGTTTACCGTTCACATTTTCAAAGGTGAAAGGATGTGCCACCTACATAAAGTTATGTACATTAGAAACATATATGGCCATGTAGAAGAAAACTTGGATAACAACATACCTCTTCAACCAATAGTTGTTTTCTTTTAATATATTTGTACCTCAAAATATTTGTTAAAAAAATCATCATTTCTTGATTATAAATGGACATGGATCACAAGCAATGTTACCAAAAACGGAGAATGATGTTTTTTCAAAAATGGTAAAAATATGAAAAAAAAATGTCATTTTAAAAGGCAAAACAAAAATATGTCATGGTGTATGCTATAAAAAATACTCTCTTAAAATTTTAAAAATACAAGACCTCAAACAGAGTTCATTGTATCTTGCTTTATATTTATTCTTCATTTATCCATTCTGAAAAAGTTTCTTTAGATTCTGGATCAAAAAGTTTTTCTTTCAAACGTAAATTAGTAAATTTACAACTCTTTCAAAAGTCAACCTATTACATTTTTTGCTATGTATTCACTCAAATGTGCCCAAATTTCTTTTGCACGCCAATGCTATAATCACTTAACTTAGAACTTTAATTGCAAAGTTTTGTAATTTTAGAATTTTAGATCCATAAGAACTCCACCATGTATATGCAAGCATTTCCTTGGCCACCAAAAATGCTACAAGGTTTGCAAAAAGACCCTCCATATTCCTATAATGAACAAATTATTTTTCAATGTTTGTTTAATCATGTACATTTGGAAAAAACTTTTCATAGATTTTTTGAAAAACCATCATGATTTATTTATCTTTTTCCTACCTTTTCCCTCGCCATTTTGGGTCTAAAACAATTCTTGCATAATGCATTGAACTATCCATAAAATACCATCAATCATTTATTATAATAACAATTTCTTTTTTCTTTTAAAATGTTAATCCATCCATTTCATTGATTTTTTCCATTAATTGATCATAATATTCGTAGAATTTTTTAGTTGTTGGATTTTAAGAATCAACAATGAGATTGAAAATTGGTTCAGTTACCTTCACAATTAAAATTAATAATTTCCAAAATTGATTGTTCAAAAATGCACATTCAACATCCTTTTTCTCATCTTAACACATCCATTTTTTCCATTTTGAACTCACAATCATTTGTTAAATTGGCGTTCACTAGAAGAAATCTTATCCTTTGCAACCAAGAAATCAATGATTAAACGTTCTAAACAATTAATAATTAACTATAATAATAGGATTTTTTTCAAATCCTACATGCAAAAAATTGTAGTTATATATTAATGGTGCATTTGACTAGTAAATGATGACATAATAACAAGAAGGATGCTGTTGTTTTTTCATTACAAGTTTTCATCCGTATGACATCCACAATTTATGACAAAATGATGTGGATGTCCAAAATATCATATGAAAATGTGATTAAGATAAAATCATTTCAAATATAACTAAAGAATGACTATGCAAATGACATGGACAAAATGATGTGTCATTACATACATAACGTGATCATAAAATTACTTTACAATGGTTTTAAAATGATTATTAATATAAGTTCACATGTAAGGAATTATGACATGTAGGGAATTGATTTCGATTAATATTATACATATAAGTAATATAAAAATTTGAATTATATATTTTTTGAATATACTTGATATATGATGTATTTAAAAATATTTTATCTGAGTAAAAAATAGAAATGTAAGATGTTGTAAATATATAATTTATTTTTAAATTAAACTTTTATCATCAACTTAAGTAAAATTTTATATTACACAATTATATTAAAACATATGTGTAAAATTATGTAAGATTTCAAAAAATTATTCAATATTCAATATTACTTATTATTTAAAATAAAAATAAAAATATGTAAATCAAATGTATAAATCAATTTAATATGAATAATATAATAATATAATAATAATATATAAATTGGATATTATAATTGATTTATGATCCATTTATAATTTATATGGATAAATTTTATGGACTCATATGTCTAAATTAAAATTTATTAATAAAATTATGATATATTGGAAGAATGTTTGTATAATATAAATTCATAAATCAAATGAAGGTTTAACATATGAAAGATATTTTTTAATTTTTTCTTGTACTATTGACAAAGGTTTTTTCAATTTACAAATCATATGTTTGACTTTTTTTTTCCCCAAATAATGGTCATTGAAATATTACTCAATAACAAAATTCAGATTTTTTCTTTTGAAATAATTCACATATATATAAATTTGTGTACATTATTGAAGGAAATTTAGGAATAAATTTTTCATTTGGACAATTTATCAATAAGATATGAATCATCAAATTTAAGGTTGTGTGTAATGTTTAAATGAAGTATGGTCTAAATAAAATAACCATTAGATTGTTTGCACAACAAGTGGGGTGGCTTGGTCGTAAAGGACTTCAATTCCATTCTTGGGGCCCAAGGATCAAATTTCACAAATGACATTGTTACGATCAACGATGGATATTGATCGAATATTCCATACCTAATTAAATTACCTAGGTTAGGTGCCTACTTTAAGTAGATTAGGTGGTCTACTTAGGGTACCTTTTGGTCTCAACAATTTTAAGTTGTTTTCTTTACTTGAAAATTATTTAAACAATGCTTGGTTTTTATGATGATTTGTTATTAATTTTATATTAGTTCTAGCCTCATTTACAATTTTATGAACCTAGTCAATTTTTCCAATATCCTCCAAAACAAGATCAATGCCATGGGTCGTGCAGCCATTGTAAGTAATATAAGGATATCTATCCTTTAGGATTTGTCAAACACTTTTACATATTGTTGCATTATTAGTCATCACCTATACCACATTTTCATTTCACACTTTTTCAATCACTTCACAAATTATGTTGGCAATATAAATTGCCACTTTGTTTTTCTAGTTGTTTCAACTACTTGCAAAAAAAATCCCTTTATGGACAAACACATAAAATATTTAATAGTGGTTTGTTGTCAACACTAGTCCAACCATCACAAGTCTATACATCCAATTTCTTTCCAACTTTCTTTCACAACATCCAAATCTTCTGATCAGATCATTTTTCACTTTTTTTAACAATGTTGTTTTCAACTTTTCATAACTTGAAGGTAAATACCTAGGACTGTAATGTCCAACAATATATATCATTTGTTTGAAATGATTTAATTTGATGACATTGAAAGGAATCTCATATCCAAATTTTTTAAAATAATTATTTTATCCATTTCTTCACGAATTTGAACATTCCAAATTGTCTGCAATTTCGGTTGTGTTAAATCAATGACTTTACTTATAAATGTTTCCATTTTATGTTTGTCCAATTTTTTTTCTTCGAAGCTTTTGCAATCTACTCTTTCAACGGTTGTAAGGTCTCTTATGGAATGATTAAACATAATTCTATGTTATTTGAAGTGCCCAAAAAATGTTCTCTAATTCTTGTGATAGATGTTGCTTTAAATGTTTTTGCACAAAACTTACATTTCAGTTCCCAAGAACTCCCATATTTTGCAAGTGGATTTACACATTCAACAAATGTTCACTTTAGTGCTTTACAAGGAGGCCACATAATAGTTTGTTTTTTTTAAAACAGAAGAACAACTGCTGGGAATAGAAGAAGAATTATTGAAAGTTATTTTTACCAAACAACTTATAGCAAAGTTATATGTAAGAAAACTAGGCATGTTGGGAGTTGTTGCTATAAAAAATTATAATTATAACATGAAACACAAAAGAAGTGGAGGCCCAAGGCACACCATGTATTAGTGGCATGGAAATGCACTAGCAATTGCACAATAGATTATTAAAGTGTGGAGGCATGTTTATAGTAGAAGCATAATGTATCAAGGCATGCCACATGACAAATGCACTAAAAGGTGCATTTGTAGGTGTAGTTGAGTTTGAATGATGTAAAATTTAGGTTATGAAAACAACAAAAACATCATTGAGCCCAAGTCCCATAGGCCACCCGTTGTTTTGAAAATTATGTATAGTACTAATTCAAAGCAAGTTGGCTGATAAAACAAAGTTTAAAAAGAAATCAATTAACCCAAAAAAAAAAAAGTAATTTTCATTTCTAGTAAAAAGAAAAGAGATTTTTGTCTTTATATAGAAAAACCAAAAACAAAAAGGGAAAAATAACGAAATGAACAATAAGATTATGAAAAATAATAATAGTGAAAGTGAAAGTTATAAAAAAATAAAAAAGAAAACAAAAAACACAACAATACAAAGTGCACTAAAAAAAAACCTACAATTTGATAGTCATCTATCTTTTTGGTCTAGTTGCCAATAATTAATTGTCTTCTTCCTCCAATCGCATGACTATCTTTTTGCACAATCAACTATCTTTTCACTCTAGTTGTAGGTCCTTTTATAGCTCTTTTTTTTGGCTCCAACCACAAGACCCCTTTTTGAAAATATGTTCAAAATGATATCAAACAATTGAAGCTTTGTTTTCTTGTCACAAAGGGGAAAAAAAACAAATACAAAAGTTGAAGTTGAAAAAAAATGAAAACTAATGCCAACACTTGATTAAACATTCTAGTAAATTGTTCAAAATGTAAGTAAAAAGCTTTCAAAATGATGTCTTGATTGATTCTTGCAATGAAGAAGAATATGCTTAGGTTTTAAAAAAAAACTTGAAAGTGATACCTCCTAAGAGATTGCCATGTGGTGTGTTTACATATTGATGGATTACATCAATGTTACTAGATACCTTCTAAGTTGCGATTGTTGCCTTTTAGGTGGTAACTAAATTAGGATTTTTTTAAGGTCACATGTTTAATTTAAAATAATCATTTATTTGGTGATTTTCAAACAATGACTTTGAGTACACTTATAAAATGCGTACTTAAAAAGCTTGTAGAATGTTTTTGGTAACACTAATCACAAGTCACAATAAAAACATTTGAATAAGTAACTAAATTCATGTTAAACATGATAACCTTACCTTCCCATACTTCACATGCACTTTAGCTATTAGACATGACTTGCTTCAAACCATTCAATAAGGATTTTAGAAAGGAATGACATTTTGTAGTGACAAAAAAAAATAAAAAATAAAAAATCAAACAAGGTTTCATCGATGGAATGGGTGGACAAGGCTTTGCAATAATTCCTAAGAAAACTTGAAGAATTGAAGGTTAAAGTAGGCAAAATCTAGTCATTGAATCTTGCTATCACGGTTGGAAAGTTTGGTTCAAGCAAGGTGTTCACTCTAAGTCGTAAGAGGAGAATCATGAAAATTCATACTAAAATGCAATAGATCAAGCCAACAACATTGAGGATGAAATTGACAATGCCATAGACTTATCGAATATTGCAAGGACTTTTCAAGCAATGCTTACAATAGCTCGTACCTTAGTTGAATGCCCCTCTTCACCCACACCTCAATCCTGCATACAAATGCCATGCAACACAACCATTGTAACAAGAAACCATGAATAGCATCAACTAGTGGGGAAGTTAGAGGATCTTGGGACATTTTTCTTTGCAACATTTGCTAGTAGTTCTTCCCGTGGTTTCTCTTCTTTCTTGATTCCGTATCTCCTTCTTGCCAGTGGCTTTAAACATCCATGGACCATGTTACTAGCTCAACAACTATGTTCGGATCTCTAGTGGGGTCCATCACAGCTACGCCTCCACCTACTTTGCTTCTTCCTATGTAACAAAATTTTCCGAAATCCTAGTTGCATACAAGAACTGATGTGCATCCATCATCAAGAAACAAACTTAAAAACTCTCACTAAAATCGTGTTGGTGCTGCCTGTGTGGGAGAGAGACTATGCAGTAAGTCTCAAGATCTTGATCGCAAATACGAATGAACCCACATGACCTTACCCATGTCCGATACTTACCCACCCTCGTAAGGATCATCCTCAAGCAGCCCAAAACGCAGAACTAGCCAAAGCTGAATCATATGGAATCCTGATGCCGTGGAAACAGTCACTAGCCAAAAAGGATATTCTTGTCACCTCGAATGAATCCAATGGGAGAAAAGAGCCCCAAACCCTAATTTGTCTTCACTTCAGAAAATTGTGTGTCCGTCGGTTTTGGTGGTGGGAGCTTTCGTTGCAGTTAATTTTTTTTTTCTTTCCTTTTCTGAACCGAGTTTTTTTTTGGGTTTCTGCGGCGAAAAAATTCTAACGAGGAAGGAGAACCTGAGATTTGGTGTTCGCACAGTCAGTACTACTGCCGTCTTGTGTTGGCGTGACTACCAGCAACATTGTTTCTTTGGAATCAGATTTTTTCTGAGGAGTTGTACTTTTCGGGAGGTTAACGTTGACGTTTTCTTTCCGGTTGCTTCAATTTGGTGACAACAGAAAGACGATCAGGTTCTTCGGTACAGGAGTGAAGGAAGGAATGTAGAAGTGTTGGCTGCTATTCATTTCAGTTTTTAAATTTCCAGGTAAGGAAAGGCTTTGCCATGCTCATTGTTTCTTGTTTGGTTGGAATTAGATTTCTCTTCTGTACGTAGCCATATAGTGTTCGATGGTGGAATGTGGGGTACGTTGGTTGCGACAGCAGCACTCGTAGAAGGTTTGTTTGCTGTGTGTATATGTCCGCGTGGGGGGTGTGCACTCGAGCGCCATTTTGTCGATGCGCGTCCTATTTCCAAGTCTGTTGAAGGTCTTGTTGTGATTAACCCCTGTCGAGGTCAAGGAAACTTGTTAATCAGATGGCTGTTTGCAAACCCTAATTAGGGTTTGGTGCTCAGTTTTTGATACGTAAAGAGAGGAATGGTTTATGATTGTTCGATTTTTATTTTTTCCTATTCTGAGGGCGTTTTCGCTGCTGTAGTTGTGGAACTGCAGGAGGTGGTCTGGAAAAAGAATCTTGAGATGTCAAATAGGAACCGCATGCCTGTGCCCCATGTGCTCAATGCACGGTCTGTGACTCAGAATGGTCCCAACAATCTGCGTCCCTTAGCATATGGGCATCAAGTGCGACCACAGCTGGTTGGGGCACCTCCAGTGCTGTCAGGGCCTCCACCTGGAATGCTTGAACAGAAAATCTCAACCCAACACAGTGAGATTCAGAGGTTGTTGACAGAGAATCAGCGGCTTGCAGCCACTCATGTAGCACTCAGGCAAGAGCTTGCTGCTGCACAGCAAGAAGTCCAGCGGTTGCAGGCATTGGTTGCAGGCATTCAGGCTGAGAAGGATGGCCAGATGAGAGCACTGTTGGACAAGTCAGGAAAGCTGGAAGCAGACTTGCGAGCAGCTGAACCACTCAAAGCAGAGCTCCACCAAGCTCAGACTGATTGCCAGAAGCTGCATGTACATTCTCAAGAGCTTGCACAGCAGGTGCGCACTGTCTCACAAGAGCTGCAGCGGGCTCGTGTGGAGGCCCAGCAGGTTCCTTCCATGCGTGCAGAACTTGATACTCTTCGACAGGAGCTGCAGCGAGCCAGGTCAGATTTCATTCTTGTGCTGGTCATTGATTTACAAAATTGCTCTGCTGTTTCAATCTAATCACGAAGAGTTGTTTCTAAAATACCTTTGTTTGTCACCCAGTTTTGCTGTTTTGCTGCCTGGAGACTATGTCTCATGTCCTTGTGTAAAAAAGATTGGTCCTTCCAATTTGTTTGACACATTGCTATCCAAGTTCAGGGCATTAGAAACTAGAGAAACATTCACTGTTACAGCTCTATCTAAGATTTTCTTGTTTGTTTATCCTGGATTGTGGGCAGAGCGGCCTTTGAGCTGGAGAAGAAGGCAAATTCTGAGCAGTTGGAGCAGAGGCAGGCAATGGAGAAGAATTTGGTCAGCATGGCTAGAGATCTGGAGAAACTCCGTGCAGAACATACAAATGCTGAAAATAGAGCACATCACAATTCAGGTACTTGTGTAGATGCCACTAATGTAGCAAATGATAGTGCATAACAGGCAGTAATCTAAATGGAGATTTGATGTCACTGGCTGGTGTTTGATGCATCATTTGTTAGGTAGAATCTGGACTCTAGGTCTGTGATTTAACCAAGAGTAGGGAGAGTATTTTACATTGGTGTTACTCATTTGTGAATAGTGTACTGGTTATGAATGCCAGCTGTTGCATCATACAATGGAGGATATCCTGTCCAGGATGGAACTTATGGTACCATGTCACAGCAAGGTTATGGTGATGGCTATAGCATGCATTCCCAGGTATATCTATCCCATCCATCATTTGATTGTTTTTTGATCCAATAGCTGTTTCTTATTCTTCGAGCTTGGTGGTTTGGGAAGTGCCAACAAACTGGAGATATGGGTCTAGAACCACTCTGAGGTTCCCATTGAGAGTGGCAGTAAGGCATTTGCTTGCTTGATTCTTGAACATGAAGCTCATCCTTCTGCATGGTATGCAAGTGTCATTATGGGCTTGTGTCTGCTGAGTCAGGTGTGTAATGTCTATGGTCTATTTGCATACATATCCTTGTGATTGTGTAGATGTAGCACCATGACTATGGGGATTTTGTATGAATACTTCATGGATCCATGAGCTTAAAGCCACAAGAAAGATACCCATTAGTATCAGGAGAAGGGTATGTGTCCATAGCCCCCATAACTGAATGCTGTAGAGATTCTTCAGTAGGAGGTCAGCTTATCAGTATTAAGAAACAGCTTTGACAGATGAATTGGCCTCCTTATGGATGAGTGATACATGGCTAGGTAAACATTGCTGAAGACCTCAAAAAGCCCTGAGGTCTTCAGGGGGGGTTCTTGGCTGCCCCAAATGGAGAGTTTGTCCAAGAATAAAGCTTTTGATTAGCTATGCCTCTTTAGTGCTAGCTGACATCATGACTGAGTGCTTCCAGTTTCTCCATAAAATTGGCATGCATTAATTGTCTGCTCTAAGTTATGATCAAATTTTCATAAACAGATCTATGCCCAGAGTGAAGGAAGTCTAGGGGGAATTATGGCAGCTGTTCACTGTCCTTCACCATGAAGGTAAAAGGTTTGATAACAAGGTTATGATGCCTGTTTGGCCAGAACTGACACATTGGTGACCTTCATTTTGTGGAGTTTTCTCTGCGATGTCATTTAATGGGTTTTGGGCTGCTCCAAATGGAGGCCTGCCCAAGTGCCAATCCATTGACAGTCCACATGCCAATTGGATATGAATATATTGGTTCCCATATCTTAACAAGCTGCTGAGCATCCAGTTAGTTATTCTAACGAAATGGGTAACTACTGTGGACATACTGTGGTATAAAGGGCATGTATCATAACTTGCCTTGAAACTCCTACCCTACCCTAAAATGCCTGTCAAGCAATTGCTTAGCTTTTATCATGAAGGCTGTATCATTCTCTATTCTCTAAAAGGAGGATGTCTTGAAGGTTTGATCTATGTATGGATGTTCTTTTGTATGAAATCTCATGAAAGCAAGGTGGGTTGGATGTAATCTGTCTTGAGGACAAACAATGTTAGGAAGCAGGTCAGTGTCCCGCTTTGTCCTGTGCTCAAAGATAATGTTGAATTTTTTGGACTTATCATAAACAACTTGTGATATTGTTACCAGGAAGCAGTTCCTACAGGCAACAGCCTCCAGCAGGGTGCAAATCCAGGTGAATCAGACTTAAATAAATCACATGCGGAAGCCAACAAGTATATGACGGTGCAAGATGGGAATAGTACTTATCATTCTGCCAATGGAAACTTAGTGCAAGATGCAAATCTATACAGACCACCTGACTGGAAACCTGCAGAGGAGTGGGCTATGCACAAGGCACCAGATGGTAAACCCTTCTATCACAACCAGTTAACAGGAGCAACACAATGGGAAAAGCCAACATCCTTGGATTCTCAACATTATGTACAGGTGGCTCTTACATCTCTTATGCTGTTTCTTGAGATGAATTGATTTACTGTGCATAAATCCTTCTAGACATATTGAAATTTCTGCTATCCTTGATTCTGTGGGTGTTCCTCAGACTTCACCATCCATTAGCTCTCTGCCTGGTCTTTGTCTTTCTGATAAATTTCCATATCTTTATGTGTTCTGAATTTGTAGATTTAAGATTTCCAAGAAAATTCTGAATGTAAGATTTGGGGTTATCTATATTGAAGCTGCCCTGAAGATGTGGTTTGTAAGTCACTGTCAAACATGTTGCTTCAGTGGGCAATTGGACAAGTGAGATACTGTCACTATTGTTCATATTATGAACTTTTTATCTTCTAGTTCATGACAAACTGGTTCTTTATTTTTTTTGTTGCCCAGTCTCTTGTGTTTTGTTCTCACATGGTCCAGTGCAAGGTCATCTTACCGTTGAATTTGAGTTAGCTAGTGGTTGTATGGAGAGTTTTCAATATATATAAGGATATATGTCGATCCTGATGATTTTATCTGCCTCATGTTGAATCAGCAAGAACAAACTTTGTCATTGTCCACCCTTGCAATTTGGGATCCTGATAATATGGGTTGTGAAGATTTTTTGCTTTGTTTATGATTATACGTTTTTTCGCAAATTGATTGGCACATCTGTTTAACCTTCCCCCTAATACCATATACCTTGTCCATAATCCATACTGTCCTTACAATAGCAAACATATAATAGGACTGTCCATAGTATCAGCAAACAGGGTAGAGGTCCCTTTCAAGAATGATGAAGCTTGGATGTTCATGGTTGCAGGCTGCACAGGTCCCAGGGCAAGTCCTGGAGGGGGGTCATGTTCCTAGTGTTCAACCTAACAATCAAACCCAACAGGAGGTTTCTGTTGCACAGATGCAGCAAGGAGGAACACCAGCCCAGCAACAGCAGTTGACACAATATGCTCAACCTGTGCAAAATGCTGCACAGCATGCAGCAAGCTATACAGCTCATCCAGGACCTCAGATGCAGCAGGCTGGGCTATATGTTCAGCATCCTGGAGTATACATGCCTCATCCAGGAATGTACATGCAGTCTGGGTCACACCTGCAGCAACCTGGAGTCTACATGCAGCAACCATTGACACAAACACCACCAGTTGCTGGTCAGATTCAGCAGCCTGGAGTCCCTCTCGTAGCACCAATTCCAGCTCCACTTGGTACTCAAATGCAACCACCCATCCTTCCATTGCAAGGGCAAGCTCTGCAATCCACACCTTCCACCCAGTTGCCCCAAGTTGTTCACTCCCCCTTGAATTATGCAATGCCAGGGGTGATGGCACATCAGGTTCCAACACAGGCAAGAGGTCAGGTGCAGCATATCACACAGCCATCACAATTGCCTCCATTAATGCCAACTCCTGTTGGGCAGCAACCAATGCAGCAGTCTTCCTTGTCTCAACCTAATCAAATCTCTTCATCTAGACCTGGAGCTTACTCCTCTCAATCTCCACAACGACAGCAGCCAAACTTGCAGCAATCACAGGCCCACCCCCGTACACCAGCACAGGCTGCTACATCACAACCACAGTCACTACCTCAAGGACCCTCTCAGCCCTCACACACTCCACATGGTACAAGCTCCACACCTTCAGTCTCACCCATCCTGTATTTCATCCTGTTCTGGTTGCTTCTTGGGCCATGCTTGGACATTACAAATCTTTTTTTCTGCTATGTTTATCTTCATTTCTGGAAGCAGTGCAGTATCTCAACTCCACATTACGCAAAAGCAGTGCAGATTCTGCTTCTACCCAGTCTTTCTCTGTACTGCATTCTATGTTGCATCATTTTAGAAATTGAATGTCAGTCATTTACCAGTTCTCTTGTGCGGGTCTAAAGCCTGAAGGTTCACATCATGGGATCAGATTGTGCTGGTTTTGAAATGTTATGCTTGGGGTTGCTTTACTGGTGGGGGCAGTTTCTGCACCCCCTCTGATCCATCCAAGACCACAGATTTCTGAGACTCCTACTCCTGTTAAATCGGCTCCCCTACTTCCTCTCACTGCAACCAGTGGGCCTCAAGGTGACTGCCAATACCTGTTATGAGATCTACTCAAGATTAGTAAGATTGGTTTGGTTTCTTTGCAGACTGTTGAATTCAAAAAATTAATTGTTTCAGTTCTTCTTTCAAGTTTGTGAGGATTTACTGTCCTCACTGCTCTGCAAGTAGGACCTGCTAAGGACACTTACTGTGTTCTTATTATTGTCCCATAGTAGCTGCTAATGAATTGGCTGGACTGTTGAACAGGGGCCAATTTGTTTGTATTTGGCATTCCGGAAGACATGGGTGACAAGAAACTTGCAGATTTATTTTCTCCTTATGGTTCAGTTGTTTATGCCAAGGTTGGGGTGGAGAAGGATACAGGAAGGAATCGTACTTATGGTAAGTCTTCTGATATCTGGTTATCTTTTTGCTTTACTCTTGCCCACATACTATTGTGATCAAACTCTTTCCAGAGGCTGTAGTTATTTTTTCTGCTCATCTGTCATTCATGACTTTGCTCAGCTAAAGGTTATTTTCAGAGTATCTGATGACTGTGTAGTCCAGTCACTGGTCACACTGTGGTTTGGTCAATGGCAAAGCCTTGAGTGTGACATACTGTAGGCACAACCTCTGGTCAGCAGATAGTATCAAGAAGTGGAGAAGCAGAAAGCTGATAAAGTGTGAGAGTTTCAGTCCTGTATAGAGAAGTTGAAGATGTCCTGCAGGAGACATCTTAACTGCATGAGTTCATTTTTTAATTTCTTGAGGTTGAATTTGGGGGTATGAGAGTTTTGCTTGCTTAGTACTTTCTACCCAGCTCAAAGAAACTTTTACCATTACTTCTTAAGTAATGGGTGGTGGCATTGGCTTCTTGTTGTTGATGGGAAGAGTGCTTGGATATTTGTGGATTGTGGTGGTGATATGGGATATTGTTACTCCAAGGAGTAATTGGGTCAATGGTGTTGTGTTCCCATCTTTTTCCTGGCATTGGTTATTTTGGCCCTGGCCAAATTTGAGCTATCTACATTAAACATGGCAATGGCAAGTTATGTTATGGAACCTTTAAAAAGTCATCTCTGCAGTATTCTATAGCTCTCCATCCTAGGGCCACATTTTACCTTTTGGCCCACTTCTGCCTGATAATACCAGTATTTTTTGTGCCCATACGAACAGTAAACAATTGTCCTTATCTTAAAGATAGTGTAGTCCCTAGAGATCCAAGATCTGCTGCTTTGCAATTTCCATTTGCTTTTAAATTGATATTGACTGTTCAGATGTGCAATTCAAATCTTATCCCTGATACCAGAATTGTACACATCATCAAGGTATTTGCAACATGAGTACTGACTTCTTAGTTCTCAGATTCTGTAAGTGGGGAGCTTTTAAGCCCCATTTTCTTCTTTTGTCTGCTATATTCTGTTCTTTCTTCCCTATATGCCTCCTCTTTTGTTTTCAGTTTTTTCCCTCTGTGTTTCCCTTCTTTGCTGTAGGATGCTAGCCAGTATCATGGCTCAGTCTTCCCATTGCTTCCAGACTAGCAACAGAAGCTGGGTATGCAGTCTAGGCCTGTACCTGCTGCAGGGAGCTAATGAAGTCAATTGGGAAGTTTGTGATAGAAAGGTTGCAATAGAACCAAAATAAGAGTGTGAGAACATCCCCATGTCTTGATATGGGAAAAGACTGTAGATGCTGTCAGGTTCACATGAGAGTGGGAAAACATCATGTCCTGTCTGGCAGTCACTTTAAGTCCTATTTATTTTCTGTATCTTTTCTAGGTGGTCTACTTCTCATGATTGCTTGTGATTTGAGGACTTGGCTGTTGCAGATGAGTTGAACAGTGGTACTTGTCATACACTCTTGGTCCTAATTTGTTTGTTTCCCTAACATTTAGTGATTTTGATTCCTGAACAAACTAGATCACACAATGGTCATGTCAGGTTCCATATTCAGCATGATTGTTGTAACTGGCACAGAAGAAGGAAGAGTCAGGATTGTGGCCCTGGTTTCATCTCAATCTATCTTCATGTTAATTTCAAGGAGCAGTTTGAATCATTCAGCTTTGTTCCTTCACCTGCTGTAGAAAAGTTCATGCAGTTTGCTCTTGCATTTGAGGTTCAAACTTATTTTGGGAACACAGCAAGGATACAGTAGGTTGCTTGAAATTTCTGTATTTAACCTGCATGTTTATGGATCACCATTTGGGTACAGCCTCCAAATTTTGCATGCACCATTTCCCTCTTTTGCCTTCTCCTGCTCTCATAAGTTCTTTGTCTCTTTTCTGCTCTCTTTATGTCATTGGTCCTCTTATGCTTCCTCAAGATGTGAAGCACATGAAGATGTTGACCTCACTCACCACTCTGGATATACAATTGTACAAAAGTGCATGTCTCCATTCCTTACTGCTCTTTCTTGGCTCTTTCACCAAAACCATTGTAGACCACTGCTATACAGACCTGTAGATGTTGCTGTTTTTGCCTCACTGCTATTTTAACGTTTATAGGTTTTGATGCATCATATTCTGTTTAGTGACAGAAGTTTTTATGAAGAATCAGATTGGTGAAGTCGTATGCATTCTTTGTCTGATTATCTCACCATTTTGAAGGCATACCTTGAGGTACTTGGTTTTCAAGTGTAGCATCAGTAGGCATGTTCAAGTTTGAGATCAGAATTGTGGCTGTCCTTAAGATTCCTCCTCTGCAGGGTTAGAGTTAAATTTTTCCAATGTGAGGGGATACTTTGCTAGGATAGCTTCTGAAGGTATTTGAGATCCGCAGGGTGTAAACCCTTCAGACTGCAGGGTTTACACTCTTCTGAACTCCAGTGCAAAGAGTTGGTTGATCTTTCTATCCTTTGAAATTGACTATATTATCTGGTACATAGTCAACCAGTTCTATAGTAGGGGGAGTGATGCAGTTCAAATGTCTCAAAATAGGTCTGCAGCTGAATTTGGCTTTGCTACAGGGAAGATGGCAACCTGTTCTTACTGCACTGTATGTAAAAAATAAACCTACACATAAGATAATGAGCAGTTGGGGTGATTTTGAGCAAGTTAAGAGTCTGGGTTGATAGGAGTATGATAATGCAGTGTGGTGCATTGGGACACCTCAGAGTCATCCTGGAAGAGTAATGAACAGACAGTTTGAGGTAGATCTTGTTTCATTCCTTACTTTTTTCATAAGCAACCCATGGATTGTTAAGATGTGTGCAATCGGTAAACTGGTGTGCATCTGGGTTCGGGACACTGCATTGTCCTCAAGCAGGTTTTGTGTCCATGGACTCCTCACAAGCTGCAGAAGCAGCTATTCTTCAAGTGAACGGTATGTCCATCTCTGGCAAACGCATTAAAGTGGAGTTGAAGAGGGGAGAATCAGATGGCCACAGTCAGCACCAGCAACAACAGCAACAGCAACAACACTCCCAGCATCAAAATCCATCTGGTGGGGTTGGTCCTACCAGATGGCATCATGGTCATACTGGAAATTCAGGCTACCGGCCTTACTAGAGGCAGTTGGCATAGGCTGCTCTCTTCTGTGACCACAAACTTGTTGGCTGAGAAATATTCATGTTTCTCTTGCTTGAACTGTACTGGCATCCAACAAGGTGCAATGTATACGATCCTTGTTAGCAATACAGCAATGCAAATATCCTGGTGATTATTTGCACTGTTTGTATCTGTGAAAGTTATGGCTTGCAGGTCTTATCTGATTTTTCTTGCCATAAATGTTTTAGTGGTGGTTTCTTACTTTTCATGGAGTGCTTTAGAGTTGATTAACAATGACCAGCTTTTTGTTGTACTTTGTAAATCACCTTTTTTGCCCTTCAGCTATTTCTGGCCTTATTTCATGAGATCAAACTGGAAGTCCACTTCGTGAGGAGGAAGACCATTTTCTTTGGTTCCTTCCAGCTCTTTGTGGTAAACTCTAGATTCTGGAAGTACCCAAATTAGAGCTCTTGTTGAACCTTACTTGACAGTAACAGATCTCATGTGTCACAACTTGTCTAGTCATATTCTCAGATGTTTTCGTAGAAATAGCAAAGTAATGAGCTAGTAAGGAGGTTGCACCAAATTGATATCTCTCTTTCTGGTCCAGGGTTGATACATTTTTTCTTCTCCTCTTGCAATTTTGAAGCTTGAAAACCATCCATTTGCTCCTGCATGTCCACTTTATTCGATGATGATAATTATGCTACAGTACTGTATACATCTAGTCTTGCATGATGAAGGACGTCACATTGTGCCACTAAATCCTCTTGCTTCTCTCACTCACACCTCCCATGCATGTGAGAGAATGTCATGGAAACTGTGCACTAATGGTGTCATTTGATTAGAATGTGTAGAGGGCACTTAATGTGGTTCTCCTTCACTGAACCTGAAATCGATTTATCCTGTGTATGCCATTTATCCTGTTTTGTTTATTGTGCTACTCATGCATGTATCTCCTGACTTACCCAGCAGCTCCTCATATGTTATATGCTAGGAGTGCAGCACAGGTTCAGCTGTTACCAGGGACATGGTGAACTTAGTGATTTGAATCACATATGACTGGCATGTTCACAATTCCAGTAATTCATGCACAAGTGGAATATAAATGCTTGGGTAACTTTGTAGATTCTCAATTTGCTGTAGATATGTTAGTCATTGTCCAATACAATGGAGGTTTTTCTCTTGATCTTCTCCAAAAATCAACTTGAGAGGTATTTATAAAGGATCCATATTCAGATTAGGGGGCCATATGAGTTTTTTGTGACTGCTTTAATGGTTTCGTATTTCCTATGATTGTGTGTGTCATCTTCACCTCTGTCAAACTTTCTTGAGTCTATTTTATTTTTAATTTTCACCCATTCCATCATTTTCCTCATGATAATCTTCAATTCTGTTTGGCAGCCAATATCATGGCAACTCTTCCTATTATTGCTTTGTAACATTATACTTAGTATGTTGATTGTGGTTTGTCCTCCAACCTATACCCACTGGTGGAAGCTGATAAGGGGGTTTTTGTTGAGTCATTGTGGTTAGTCTCTAGTCTCTACCATGTAAGATGCTGACCTTTTAACCTCAATATTTCTGTTCTTCAAAGAAATTTTCTTATAGCTGTCAAGAAAATGTCCGTACTCACTAGTGATGTAACTGACGTGTAGTTGAGGTCATTTGATGCTGGAGTTTGAAAATTTGTAGAGAAGAGAAAGCTGGGCAGAAGATAATTGGATCTGAAAGAGTGTGAAGAATCAGTCTGATCATGAAATGACATCAAAGATACAGTGTGAACAAAGTGATGATCTCTTGGTTCTCAAGGGGATTTGAGGATCCAATCAAACTGTTTGATCTTATATAGTTACACTCTATTGTGGGAAGACCTGGCCACCTGGCAAAATTAGGATTAACAAAGGTGATTGAGAAGTAAGTCAAATAACCTATATGTACTAGTCATGTCAGATTCCTGGTCTTCAGTTGGACTATGAGTGAAAGGGCGACTTGCAATTTTGGACATGAAATCTTGCAGTGAACTCATATGTATGGAAACTTCCTGATGGGTAGGTCAGATTCGCCCGCCCTTACAACTGCCTGAACCTCTGTGGACATGTTTCCTTTGTTAGTTTTAGTTTGGTGGCATGGCCCAGTTATGAAAGTCCTATTCTGGTGGAGATATTCCATTGTCTGATTTAATGCATTCACCCAATAATTAGTGTACCTTTTGGAGAGCAGTCTTGTCCTGTGTTTTCCATTCCTTTTTAGTGTAGTGTTCAAAAATTCTGTTGACATGATTGTGGAAGTCTTTGGTAGGAATTGGCAAAAACAAGCCATAAACATAGCAGGGTTTATATTTTTCAGGTAAATTGTGAGACTGTGACTACACCAATGCGGTGTTCATAGTTTTTGTGGGATGACGTCCTTAGAGTATGGACACTTTATGCTGCAATCATGTATACATATGCATCCATAGAAGTCAAATATGTGCCACATTGGTTGCAACTGTACTTGGATACTAACTGCAGATCATTTTGACCAGAAGCTTGTATACTGCATAAAGTTTCATGTCTCCACAACCTCGGCAATCAAGTCTTCGGTCTCATCATGGTTGTGTAGAGATGTTCCCACCTATTGATGTTGGGCCAGCCTGTGAATCCTTAAGGTGCCTTTCTTTTGACAAGTCCTTATGCATTCTGTGAACTGGAAATAAGTAGAGTACAATGACAGATTTTCTTTGTCTAAGATGTTCTGCAGAAGCAATAGTGTCTCAAGGAACAGGTATTTTATATTGATTGTGCTGACATCAGTACTCCCTCTCGCTGAATTTCATTCTGAACTACAGGTTCTTAGCAGAGACTTTTTTGGTTGCAGAGATCACTCAGTTGGCTTCAGGAAAAGGCCAAGTAGGAACCTTCCATGCGGGCAGTGGTATTTTGGGATCCATTACAAGGATTGATGCTTAACAAGAAGTTAGATCCAAGCATGATTCCTGGTATGTTGCAATCTTCACCCATTGATATTTTTTGTAAGATTTTTGGTAGTAAAATTTCAAACTAATAGTAAAATTTGATACAACTACAAATATTTGTTAGAGCTTTCTTGCTTCATTTTTATTCTAGATTAGTAGACTTATTCTACATGGACTTCATGATAAAATGTCCAAATTATTGTGTTTTGTCTTTCCCATAGCTCTGCAATTTTCCAAGAAGGGTTATGATGTTCAGTTGTTTGTTCTGCACATGAAGATTTGTAGGATCATCAGTTACTGCATGTATCTACCCAGTCTGAATGTTCGATTGCTTTTGGTAGAAATTATTCTGAGCATTTGGACTCAACAATGTATCGGAAGTGATGTGGCACCTCAAGTCTTCTCTGCAACACAGATTTTCTCTGGTGAGCTACTGTTTTCCACCTATCTTTTTTGATTGAGCAAGCAGGAATGCAACCAGAAGACAGGTAAAAATTTTCACTGCAGGGTTGTTTTTGTTTACTCTTATTTCAATTCCCTCATTTTTGCTGGTTGAGAGATTCTTTACACAGCTGTGGTGATCAGAACCTCTAACTACAGTACATAGTAGGGTTGAACTGCTAGTGAAGTCATTTGTTCTTACTGACTTGACAAGTGTCCATCTGTATTGAAGTCGCTGGAAGTTAGTTGGAGGGCCCAAACTAGAAGTCACTGTGGGTACCTTATTTCATGGGTGTGATGATTGTGATGATAGAACTGTGGGAATCAAGTGCTGTTTAGACCAATGCTTGGCATCATGTTTTAGCCTTTTGTACTTATCGTTGGGGATTTTCTCAGTTGGTCTCTTGGGAGGTCTCACAGATGAGTAAAAGACTTCCTTCAACTCTCAGTGAGTCCCAGCTCAAGGTCTCAGTCTGGGGCTCTAGTTGGAGGGATAATAATTGGGAGTTCATGATGATAGACAGAAGGTAATGCTATGACCAAGCTTTTCTTGGAATAGGGTGAAAAGCAATGGTAGTTGGTTGGTTTCTAGGCTGTGGTTCATTCCAGTGTTGTGTGGGTACTTGAATTTATAAAGAACTGCTGGTCTCAGTTTTTTGAAAAGAAACAACAAATGAGCTAGTGGTTTTCTTGCCAGTTATTTGATTTTTTTCAAAAAGGTTGAGAACAGTGGTTATATCCAGGACCAGGTCTTTGATTTTTTCAAAAAATTTGAGAACTGTGGTTTTATACCAGGAGCAGGTCTTGATTTTTTGAGTACTGTGGCTATGGATCCTTAGAGCTGCCATGATAGCTGCCAGGGGTCTGTTCATGTTTCTAATAACCACGCAAGATGGTTCATTCCAAATTTGCCACAGATGATTCTAGGCAAATGAAATGACAATTGTTTCAGTGGTTTCAGCCTTTGGAATCCTTACAGTTATTATTTGAAGGCCTCTTAATCCTGAGTGGGGAGCTTTTAAAAGCTCAATTTGCTGTCAAAACATCTTACTCTTACTGTTCTGTGTGTTGTTTCTCTCTTCTCTTCCACTTTCCTTTGGATCTTTTTCGGCTTGTTTCTTTTCTTTTGTGCCTTTCCCTCTAATCTTGGTTTTGTGGGTATCCTTCTGTCTTATGTTTGGTTGAGCTAGCCAGTATCATAGTTGTCTTGCTGTTCCTTCTGGTCGTTCAAAAGGAACTCAGTACATTGGTTTAATAATGTGTCATTAATCTCCATGCATTGTTGCAAGCTGATCAAGTCAGGGTAATACTATATGGTAGTTGATCACTAGCATACATGTTGCAGGTTAAGGTCATTGAACATTCATGAGCCAATCACTATTGTTCAACCATTCTTCCACTTTCTTTATGACTTCTACAGACAGGTCTCCTCCTTGTTCACTGATATGTTGTCAGATTTGAAAGATAAGTATGTAAGTATGTAGAAGTTCTCAATGCTATATGGATATATTTATTTCCAGAACTTCAACAATGCCTAACAACTTTCATCAGGGCCTGTCAATTGTGTTTCTGGGCTCTAATGAATCTGTGATAGAGGAAGCAGAGTACCAAGCAGGGACTCTGGAGAGGAAAAGCTGACAACTGATTCTGGCAAAAGTTGTGCAAAGTTATTTATCCTGGCGACAGGACATCTGATGCAAATCAAGCACTTTTAAGTATTTTGTACCACTTTTATGACTCAAGGAATTCTAGTTCTTCTCCCTTATATTATTATTTCCCAGTATTTTCATTGATTTTTTGGAAAGCTTGTAAACAAATATATCTCTTCAGTTCATATGATCAAGTTTTGTCAAATGCAGTAAAGTTGTTAAGAGATTCAACCACACATTATCTTCAAATTTTCTTGATGAATTGGCAAGTTTTAGGAATTTTTTTTTTCGTTTCCCTTTGGGGATATGATGATTAAAGTCTTCTTATTGCAAGATATATCTCAACCAAGGTTTAGCCAAGACCCAATTTCATGCATGTTAAAATACATATAAGTGGGCTGTAGTTATCTTAACTAATCACACGCAGATGCCAATCCAAATACAGCAGCAATACCTACTATGGAATGCTGTTTGTGTGGGAATAATAGGCAAAGAAATATGGCAGCAAGTCTATGATTTAGTAGTTTTTCTCTGTGTTTTTTTTCTTTTACCTTGAGTGGAAATGATATCAACTGTCTAATTTGTATATTGAAGAGGTTTGCCCACAGGATTCTATTCTAAAATTATGGGAAATCTCACCACAACTTTGTCTTCTTGGATGGTTTCCTCCCTACCTTCATCTAAGTGGGTATTGAGTTCTTAGGGTTCTAGTTCTCCAGTGCACAATTGGGCATCATCTAAGGTTTTAGTAGCAACAAGGTAGTTTTAAAATGCAAACAATCATTGAGTCATGTAATTACATTTCAAATAATCTCAAAGCACCGAATGAGGTAGTCATCACCGATCAAGGTACTCATCAATTTTTGTAGTTTTTATACACAACCAAAGACTGTTTTAGTGTCCATAGCCTGTGCTGTTGGGCCAAGTGTGAACTGGTTAGCCACTTAATATGCCCTTCCAAAACCACTTTTTGTAAATTTAATTGAATCTCTAATGTAGATATGTTTATTATCGAACAATATCTTATCATTGAACACTTTCAAGTTTTCTTGTTTCAGAATCAAATTGGTATTTTTATGTCATTGGAAGTGGAAAACATAGAACTATGAATGTTCTTTGAACTTCAAAAGCAAAGGAACAAAGCAGAAAATGCAGAAAGAGAAAAAATGATATTTTGTTTCAAATTTTGTCCTTAGACCCTCTTACTTCCAGCAACTAACAACTATGTCTTGTTCATTTTTCACCCATTTTGAACAATTTCAAAGACTGCAGATGCGTTATCTTGAGATCTATAAAACTTGTTTACAGTGAAAAGACGAAAAAAACAATAATTCAAAAAGCTTAAGCTTGAAAATCAATCCAAAGACTTATGAAAAAAATCAAAGCATAACCCTCTTCACTTTGAAAAGGCATATCTTGCTCATTTATTGTTAGATTAGAACATTTTTTACAAATTCAAATGCATCAAGTGGAGGACTACAAAATGATTTGAAGCTCTAAAAGCAATAAACCATGGACAAGAGAATTATAATTATCCATCGTTAAATATGCAACAACAGATGTGTTTACGTTAAAAATAAAAAACCACCCCAAACTCAATATCTCTTGCACCCTTAAGTCTAGAAATTTCCAAATCACCTTCGTTAAATCCTACTCACTCAGAGAGGGCTTTCTAACAATATCAAGAATGTGCCCACATTTCTCTATAATGTTTAATTTTGATTTAAATGAATTTCTAGTGAAAAAATTGCTCAATATTCAATAACTTGTTCACTCTAAGTTGAAACATTATGAAACAAACTTGGTGCACTCGTACTCATTGAGGGCTTTCCAATGATACCAAGTGTGTGTCCAAAGGGGCCATGGTTTGCAAGATCTCAATGTGACAAACATAACAAATAAAGTATGTTCCTTTTAACACCAAAGAAGGTACTCAGATGATTGATTTCCTAGTTATTAGGAGACTATGTTACTATAGTTACTTTCAGCCTTGGGACAGGTTATATAGCAGGCCATTCACATAGAGGTGGTAGCCTTAGCCTTAGCCTGGGTTTTCTTTTTTGTAGCAGATTTTTTTCATGTGGTGAATGTTTTTTCAAAATAAATAAATATTCCTGTCAAGTATTCCTTTTTTTTGAATGTCAAAAATAAAAAGATATTTCTAAAAAATTGCCATGTTTTCTACACATTTAGTAGTCAGGATATAAAAAGATTTTAATAAGTTTTTATTTTTATAACTGGTTCACATTACAAAAAGGTGGGTAAATCTCCTTGTGGATGATGGCCAGTGCAATTTTTTTCCTCAAAATATGATGACTTTTGCATTTTTTTCCCCAAAAAAAAAGCCTTTGTCCAATTTGCACTGGGTTTTTTTTGGTCATGATAGTGCAAAAATTCAGCCAAAAGACAAACACTGGTGACGAAGAAGGACTTGTAGTGGTTTTTGTATTTTTTAAAGGAATTTTGGTTTGTAGCCAAAGTGACTATCATCTCCATAAGAAGATGCAGAAAAAATGATGATAATCCGTAAAAAGATTTAGCCAACTCTGGTTATAAATCAAATATGAAGTTTGAAATCTTTAATCATTATTCTATATTTTAGTTACACACTGAAAACCAAGTGTAAAAAATCTGGTGATTTTTCACTCACAATTCTGAAAATGGAAAACCTCCAAAATCACTATATTTTTGAATTTCTTTATTTGGTGTAATATATTTCACCAATAAAAAAAAAGACCCTGGAAGAGCTATATACCTCATCATGCATTAAATCCAAAAGCTAGAAAAACTTGTGAAGGGTGAGCAATGACTTGTTGCATGCCACATGTAGCCTATCTACTTATGATAAAAATAATAATAATTTATTATTATAATTAAAGGAAGAAGAAGAGGAAGAACACCATGACTTTTGAGCACCCACAAGAGTCAAGACTCCACAGCAGCATCTCCAACTCCAACAGACCAGTGTTGGCAGGTTATTGAGTTTTGACCCAGTTATCATCCTTGATATCAACTTTGAGTATTAATAACCTACCTGGATGACCTAATTATCATCCAGGTAAGTTATCAATCTTTAAATGCTAAGCATGTTTATGATATAAGACAGAAACATAATAAAATTACATATATAATTCAAATGCCTTATATTTGCTTAATAATCAATAAGATAATTAGCAGTTATCAATTAGTTATTTGATAATCTACTTTTATGCATAACTAATGATTTGTTATTTGAAAATATTGATAACCTTAAAAAATAAATTGATATTGATATCTTAATTGGCACCCAATTTTTTGAAAAAACAACCTAATCGATGGTTATGAAAAAAACTAATAACCAACCAACACTGGCACAGACAAGAAGAGTCTAAATCTGACACTACATGCATGAAAGGGAAAACCTGTATATATGAAGACGGGGTTGGGAACCCATCACAAGAAATACAAGGCAAATAAAAGCTTGAGAACACATGTTACTTTAGAACATAACAATGAGGACATCACTAATACACTAATAAAAATAAAAGATCGTAAACAACGTCTGCCACAAATCGACCAGGACATCATTAATAAATAAATAAAATAAAATAAGATAAGAGACTGAAAACTAGTGAAAGAAATGGGGGTGGGGGTTTGTTGTTCCATTGTTCTTTTCTAAGAACTTTTGTTTGTATGTTTTTTTTTTCTTTGGGCAGAGGAGAAGAGAGAAATAAGACAACCCTGAAATTTATACATATATATGTATATTTGGTTGAAGAGTTGTGTAATGGTTGTGGGCTTTCTTCCATGTGTTGAATGAAGAGGAGGACATATGGCTGAGACCGCCACACGCTGCAACTTTCCACATGTTATTTGCTCACAAGACCTCCATTCAAGCATTGCAATTTGAAGCCCGGGATTGGAGCAGAGACTCATGTTTCCTTCCGCCTGTTATTTGCTCACAAGACCCCCCCATTCAAGCATTGCATTTGAAGCCTGGGATTGGAACAGAGATTCATGTTTCATCATCACTTGGGGTTGCATGCTCTTTTTTGTTGCTATTTTGCAATTTCATCATCTCTAGCCTAGCATTAACAACACCACAATGCTCTGTGGGCTTTCTCTTCTCTAGACTTTCTTCTCACTAATAATTGGGAAGTTACCAGACTCTAGATGCCTTCTAAGCAGGGGTTTTCTCAGGTTGCATATTTGTGATGTAGCGAGCTGAACTGGTTATCATCCTTAGTGCAGTTTAGCAAAAGTTGGCTATAAACAGGAGATGAAAGTAAGTAGAAAAAATTAAGATTTTTTCACATTTCGAGCTACATGCTAGAACCAAATAGAGAAATCTGTCAATATTCAATTAAAAAAAACTGTGGAAATTTAGCAACTAGAAACCCCCCCAAAAAACAGATTTCTAGCCATTTCTGGTTACATGCTAGAATTAAATAGCGAAATCTGTCTATATTTAATGAAAATAAAATGTGGACATTTTGGCAACTAGAAAACCCCCAAAGAAACAGATTTCTAGCCATTTCTGGCCATATGCTAGAATCAAATAGAGAAATCTGTCTATATTTAATAAAAAAAACTGTGGAAATTTGGCAACTAGAAAACCCCCAAAGAAACAGATTTCTAGCCATTTCTGGTCACATGCTAGAATCAAATAGAAAAATCTGTCTATATTTAATAAAAAAAACTGTGGAAATTTGGCAACTTGAAAACCCCAAAAAAACAGATTTCTAGCCATTTCGGGTCACGGTTTGTTGATTTCAGCTATTTGGCTAGAAATAGAGAAAAAAAGAAACAATTGTGTGGGATGATGATGATGATGAGAATTCGGTAGGAAATCCCCAAGGAAATTTTGCAAACTTGCTGTTGTCATTACTGGCAAATTCTTTATAGCTCCCACCAAGTCTGATCTTTTTTTTGGATAATTATGAGTGTTTTTGGACTCCTACAGCTTCTTCTTTTTGTGATCTTTCATATTGTAGTAGGCTAGCTCTTAACACAAACCTTAACCTCCTCAGCTCTAGGCTTTCATCTCTGATCAGCCAACCCAGATCTTCTTATCCCCTCTCTCTCTCTCTCTCTCTCTTCTTCCCCTTCTTGGAATCCAAAACCAAAACACACCCCAATTGATGATGAGCTATTTTTCTCTGTGACTCAACAGTAGGGTGAAGAATAAGAGGTTGTTGCAAGCTAGAGTCAGCAGCATAAAAGATAAGCCAGAAGTGAAGTACAAAAACTCTTAGTGTAGAGGAGACCTCGGAAGAGAAGAAGAAAGATTTCTTCTTAGTAGAAGAGGAAGAAGAAGAAGAAGTAGAAGGGGCGGAATCGACTACAGGGTGATGAACAAGGAGATTTCAGGCTACGTATAAAGAATATTGGCATCCAGTTATTGTCGCTGGGGAAGAACATCTGAAGACATGAGTGATGGGTTTTGTTTTAATTTGGAGGGAAAGGGGTTATTTCAGAGTTTTTGAAAATCTGAAGATGAAGAAGTTTGCAGGCATGAGAAGCTTGAAAGAAAGCAGGCAGATTTTATGAGGAAGGAAGGGAGGAAGGAAGGAAATAATAGACTGAGTCATGCGTTTGAAGAAGAAGGGAAGAAGAAGCTGGCTGGTTTTGTTCAGAATACAGAAAAAAGTGAAGAGCTTTGAGGAACTTTGATGGGTGGTTAGTAGTACTTAGTAGCAGGGATTCAGCAAAGCAGCAGCTGTGTGATCGAAACAAAGCTTTTTGTTTCTGCAATGATGAACCGCAAAGTGGGTAGCAGTGCTTCAGGGATGGCGGTAGCGGCTAAAGCAGCAAGAGCATGTGATGTTTGTGGTGTGCACAGAGCTAGATGGTACTGTGCAGCTGATGAAGCTTATATCTGTCATCCTTGTGACGCAAAAGTGCATGAAGCTAATTCCTTAGCTTCCCGCCATAACCGAGTCCTACTGACGCCAAACAACCCCCCAAAACACAAGCAGCAGCAGCAGCAACATCGTCACCGCCATGAGCACCAAGCTGCTGGAGATTCTCAAGGTATGATGATGAATTCAGCCCAAAAAATTAGCAGGAGATCGAATCCTGGTATGAGGATTTCCTCTCCGAATCTGAATCTGTTTGCTACAACAGGAAAAATCCCTGCTGAGAGAGCCAGCTTCGCTAAAACTTCTGGCAGGAAGCAAGAGCTTTATGCAAAAGTCAAGGTGGAGCCTGCTGGGGGAGGAGATGAATATATGGGAGGAAAGGGGAGTAATTGGCAGGCAGGGGTTCATGAAGTGCCAGCATTTGTTTCAATTTTCCAGGACCCATTGCCAGAGTTTCCCAGCAGCAAAGTAGTTGATGACACTCAAAATCATCATGTCCACCATGATGATGAACTCGGCAAAGAAAAAGAGGAAGAGGAAGAAGCTGTACCTGACCTTTTCCCCCGTCACTTCTATTTTGATGCCACACTGGGACCACTGAAGGAAGACTCCCCAGGAGGATGTACCTTCTTGGGGGAAGAAATTCCAGGAATGGATGGTTATGAAAACAGCTACAAGTACATGGAGCCTGATCCTTCTTCTTTGGATTCAAAAGCTCATCACACTCCTTATGCTGAGGGGAGTTTGAGTTGTGCATTCAGGCCACCAGAAACAGATAATTTTATGGGTGGTGCAGGTGCTGGTGGTTGTAGACAGAAGAAGAAACAGGAGGCAGTGGAGGATCTAGTAGGAGCAGCATATCCTCTGGAAGAAGGACTGACTGCTACAGAAGCAGCAGCTGCTGCTAGAGCATGCCATGTGCCATCACTGAAGCTGAACTACAAGGAGGTGCTGTCAGCTTGCTCAGACCAAAGCCTCTGGACTGCACATGACAAACACCCTCAGATTGTTCCTGTTGACCCCAATGCTGATGCTGCAGTAAGTATTCATATGTTCTTCATCGCTGTTTGCAACTTGTTCTTCTTCTCATTGCTGCAAGACACAACTTGGTATTCTGGTTTGAACATAGTCTCAGCAGCTGGTTCATGGGGGTGTGAATTACCATTCCTGCAATTAACATGGGTTCTATCTATCCACATGCTTAGCTGAGCATCCACATCCTTCTCTCTTTCTTTCTCTCTCTGCAGGTTGTCTGTGAGCAAGGTTTGAGTGTGGCATGCATAATAACCCTGACCAACAATTTTCTAGCTGGCCTTGAAATGGAGCTTGTCATCTATTTTCAGTGTCTACTCCATCTTCATTTCATACTCCAGAAGACAAGATTGTAAGTTTTAGTTCAAGAGCAGGTGCTACTGCAGACAAAACCTTTAATTTAGGAAACACAGAGGATCCTTTCTTTTTTTGCTATGAGAAATGGAAGCTGCAAGTTGGTACAGATGCTGCTGCTGCTGCAGAAGAAACCTTTGATTTGGAAGCACAGAAGGGTCCTGTCTTTTGCAAAGAGAACAGGAAGCTGTAAGTTGGAAGAGGTTTTATCATATTATCAAGCAGGAGGAGAAAGACTTGCCAACTTCCTGATCATAGAATTTAGCAAGCCTCAATTCTGTCTGACCTAATGTGAAATTGGAAACCTCAAGACTCTAATCTTTAAGCATCAAACAAGCCCGATTGAAATGTGCTAGAAACTCACAGTGCAGATATTGTATAATGGGTTGTTTAGATTTTGGGCTGGTTATTGTATATACTATTGTGCACCCACTGTTGGGAGCTCATGAAATCATTGGGTAGTCATGGCAGCTTGTCATTGCATTTTGTGATGAAGGTGATGATGGCCTGACACTTTTACAAGTGAATCTCATAAGGTTATGACTGCACTCATTGTTATGTTGCTGCCAAATTGTTATTGTGGAGATTTCTCTGCAATTCTATATGTATATATAGAGGGAGAGGGAGTCACAAACAGTAAGGTTATTTTACTACTACTATCTCCTATTGCAGAGGTAGGTGGTGTGTCAACAAACAAGTCTGTTATGGCGACTAAAGTTGATGCCAAAAAATTGTTGCTCCTCCATGTATGTCTGCAGGGAAACATGGACCTTGGTTTTGTTCCAGACCTAAATTTTGGGCCACAGGAAATAGCAGTGACCAGGGATGATTGTTACAGTGGAGGAGGAAGAAGGGAGGCTTCTTTGTTGAGATATAAGGAGAAGCGGCGTGCACGTCTTTTTTCTAAGAAGATTAGGTATGAAGTGCGCAAGTTGAATGCAGAACAGCGGCCCCGCATGAAGGTTAGTTTCAATCTCCATTTGTTTAATTTGAGCTTCTTTCTGAGCCTTTTTTCTTTCTTGGATAATTTATTCCCTTGAAACATGTGCTCTTGGATTATTCAGCAGGCAACTCAATTGCTTCTTCCATCTCCTTACCAGAGAGAGTGAATGTGTTGACTGTCTTACAACTTTCTCGCTAAAAAGTTGCGAGAATGAATTCTTGTCCATAGTAGTGCAATAATTCCTTGGTAAAATCGACAAACCTGAAACTCAATTATTGAGATATAGCTTAGCTTTGACATGACATGATTTGGTGTTGTTTTCCAGGGTAGGTTTGTGAAGAAAACTCAGTGGAGTACACCTGAAGATGGGTTTGGTAGGTACTGATTGACAGCCCCCAAAATACTCGAGTCAGTAATCATTTCGTCTGGAGTATGACATGAAGATTAGCACTAGGTTGTCTTTGTGCAACAGAGAGGAAGAAAAAGACAACCACAAACATGAATCAAGAACATGTGTTTTTTCTTTTAAGTGTGGGATTGACAATTAATTCTACCCTAAGAGGATTTGTAAAATATTCATGGTGCTCAGAAACACTGTATGTGCACTAGTATCTTTCTTCTCCTGGGGATATGTAAAGTTCTCAAAATTCCTTGGCTTTGTTCCAAAATGAGCTGTCTTCAGAGGTTAGGGTACAAACTGTGTTTTATGATTTGCAATTGCTTGTGGCAACTTCCCCTCAAGTGAGTCATTGAAGCAGCAGCCAACCTGAGCAAACATACCATTCCATCCACCACATTTTGTCACTTGGGTACAACAAGTTGATCAAAACCATCATGACATCACACTTGGACCCCATTTGTGCCTTCAAGACTTGTGTTTCATGGTTCAAATGGTTTATAGAATTTGAAAATCCATACCTCTCACATTTACCTTAAGTTAACAAACTCCAAAAATCTATAGAAGAGAAAAATTACCTATCTGTCCAAAGCCTAAACAGAACTCAGACCTCCCTCACCCTTACAGATCTCTATGATCCCCCTCTACTATAGTCCTATCCCTACCTTGGTTCAGAGAATTAGCAACCTGCTGCCATTGACAAGGTGTGCTGAAAACCTACCAAATCGATTGTCACCATGCCGTTTCTTCCCTGCGTGTACATGGTAGCAGTTCAACAATTTGGAAGCTTCTTCAGAACATTCTTCTGTTGCAGAGAAACATAATTTTTTTGACCAATGTTATATACAGCAAGAATGGCAGAATTTACATCTAGCTTTTTAGTAATACAACATGAACACATGATGAAATAAGTCTTGCCTTTTCAACAAATTCTGCTCTCATAGTTGATCCTTTAGAAGAAAAGCACCCGTATGCTTCCTGTACTTATTACATCATTTAAGGCAACAGCAATCGTTGATTAGGCCACAACACACTATATGCATGGTTATATGGCTCAAATAGCAGGTATCTGCATTTGAATCCAGGCTCAACAAGTTTTCAAATAGTAATTGAATCCATAGAATTGACATTGATCTAATGCAAACTGCTTACAGAGATGACATTGCAAAAGACTCAGACATGGAGCCAAGAGGTCCTGTTCTTACTGCCCATGGTCGCCATCTTTTGTGAGATTTATGTTCAATCACTAGTGTCCTTAAAATTTTCACAATTTTTTCGGGTCTGTAACAAAACAAATCCACAACACAAACAATTATTAGAAGACACAGGTATGAGATTGCAGAGAAATCTCCACAACAAACCTGCCCTCCCCAAATCCAAGAAGCTGACAGAAAGAGAGTGTTTTTTTTTGGCAGTGAGATCTCCCCACTTACAAGCTTCCTTCCAGTACTATGGTTGAAGTTGCAGAGGACAGGTGGTGATGAGGATGGGTAAATTGACCTATCATTCTTGTCTACTGGAAGAATGTTCATGCACTTCAGTATGCTCATGCCTTTGGTTACCCTTGCAAAGATTGAATGCTTTCCTGAAAACACCCCACCATATGCACACACCCACCCACAAATGAATCCACCACGATGTGAAGAAATTGGTCATTACAGATCTGAACAAAACTGTGATTGAAAGAGCTGTAACAGACAGTAATTCTTCCCCCATTGACTTGAAGTCCCCAGGTTGAGACTCTTTAAATGACTGAGTGACTTGCTAGAATCCCATTGTAGCCAGCTTGAGAAACACCCAGGAAGAAAGAATGCATAAATGTTGTTACAAAAAGCTATTGGAGCATGGGATTGTTAACCATCAAGCCAAGGGCAGGCGCCAAGAGTGATGAAAAACTGGCTGCCATTTGTGTCAGGCCGGCCTGAATTGCACATGGATACTAGTCCTGCCCTCTTATGCTTCAGGTACGGTGTAACCTCATCTTCAAAGGGTTTCCTGTACAAATATTTTATCTCTATAAAATTGCAAAGATATCTCCACAAAGACAATTTGGAGGTAACATGACAATGAGTGCAGTCATATCCTTATGAGAGTCACTTAGAAAGTGTCAGACCATTACCTCCTTCATTGTGAGTAGCAATGAAACTATTCCAGAAGGTTTCCTGTACAACTAAAACAAGCAAGGGCCTTGAAGCAAATTCGAACTTGCGGTGGCAGTAGTTCTGTTTTCACCAACAAAACTACTGAATTCCAGCTGAAATAACAGGATTATGCAAAGCGACAAGAGAGACTTGGAGATTCTGCAAGGTGCTGTTGTGGAGCACACGGTGCAGCAGCTCAGAGCAGCCCCTTGGGTGCTCAGCTCAGCCCCTTTTTACACTAGAGCCTGAAAGCCCAT